>Ga0172368_10001596_pt1 | contig 30728 bp, 31 predicted proteins | sample Lak11m_FD_114540 | JGI IMG/M metagenome (GOLD analysis project Ga0172368, IMG submission 114540) | Freshwater microbial communities from Kabuno Bay, South-Kivu, Congo - kab_022012_11m | ecosystem: Environmental > Aquatic > Freshwater > Lake | place: Democratic Republic of the Congo: South-Kivu...
TCCGAAAAATTATACAAAAACTTGACACAAAATGAGGTTGCGGTAATATATGATGACCGCGATTTGCATGCCGGCGAAAAGTTTGCCGATGCTGATCTGACGGGAATACCTTACAGGGTAGTAATCAGCGAAAAAACGTTAGCTAAAAATGAGCTTTGTGAAATAAAAGCCCGTAGCGAAGACGTGGCTCAGGTGATGAACTTTGACAGTCTGTTAAAAGTCCTTTCAACCGAAAAATAAAACAAAACAAAACGTCAATAAATCATAAGTTAAATAACGTATTAACGTGTAAGGAGAAAAGTCCCATGAATAAGCAGTTTCGTCTTACGAAAGACGGTGTACAAGATCTAAAAACTGAGCAGGCTGAACTTATCGCCTTACGCGGTCCGATTGCCGAGCGCATCAAAACAGCTCGCGAGTTTGGAGACTTAAGCGAAAATGCCGAGTATAGTTCAGCTCGCCAAGATCAAGAACGAGTAGAAGGTCGAATAGCCGAAATTGAGCACATTCTACTAAATGTTGAAATTATTACCAAGCCACGCGGTAGTCGCTTAGTCCAGCTTGGTTCTAAGGTAAAGTTACGCCACAAAGACGGCAAGACTAAGGAATTTCAGGTGGTTGGCACGGTTGAGGCCGATCCGTTAAACGGAAAAATATCTGATGAATCACCAATTGGCAAGGCCCTGCTTGGTAAAAAAGAGGGAGAAAAAGTTGATATTGCGACCCCTCTAGAAACAGCTACGTATAAAATCTCTGATATTGGCTAGCTTACACGGACGAAGTCGTTTACAATAACTGTTAATGACATCGTTAAAAGATTACCGCGACGAGCGTTTGCGCAAATTAGAAGAATTAAAAAAACTGGGCCTAAATCCGTACCCGGCCAAAAGTTTCCGCGACCATACTAATCAGACAATCGTTGATAAATTTAGCAGTCTGAGGGGTAAAACTGTATCTGTTGCGGGTAGAATAGTAAATATCCGTAAAATCGGCAAAATTGCATTTGTGGTTATAAAAGACGCCAGCGGGCAAATGCAAGTATTCCTAAAAGACGATAATCTAGCCAAGCCGAATTTTGCCAATAGCGAACTGGGCATTGAATATTTACCACTGTTAGATTCGGGTGATTTTGTAGAAGCTGATGGACGTGTTATCAAAACCAAAACCGGCGAAATTTCGGTTGAAGCAACTAAATTTCGCCTTCTTACCAAAGCCCTTAGACCAATGCCAAGTAACTTTGACGGCTTCAAAAACAAAGAGGAACGCCTGCGTCGGCGCTATATAGATACAAATGTAAACAAAGATGTCTATGAACGCTACATCCGCCGTAGCAAATTCTGGCAAGCTACCCGCGATTTTATGAACAAAGAAGGTTTTATTGAAATAAATATACCGGTGTTAGAACACACTACTGGTGGTGCGGATGCCAAACCTTTCGTAACTCATATGGACGCCATTAACCAAGATTTTTATCTGCGCATCAGCCATGAATTGCCACTAAAAAGATTGTTGGTTGGCGGTTATGAAAAAGTTTTTGACATTGGACCGCGCTTTAGAAACGAGAATTACAGTAACGAACATTTACCCGAGCACATTGCGATGGAGTGGTACTGGGCGTATGCCGACTGGAACGATGGTATGAGGATTACTCAAGATATGGTGCGCTATATAGCCGATAAAACTTGGGGAAAACGCAAGTTTAGGCTAGCCAACGGGCAAGAAGTTGATCTAGGCAATAATAAAGATTGGTCAAAAATAAGTTTCGTAAAAGTAATTCAAGATAAATACGCGCTTAATGTATTTGATTGTTCGTTGAAACAGGCCGTGGCCAAGTTAACGGCGGTTGGCGGGGAAGTGGAGAAAGCTGATAATAAGGCCCGTGTGATTGATAAGCTTTGGAAAATAATACGCGTTGATATGACTGGGCCAGTTTTTTTGGTTGATGTGCCGGCATTTTTACAGCCGTTAGCCAAACTTCAACCCAAAGATTCACGCCTGTCGGAACAGTTTAATCTTATTTTAGGCGGTTCTGAGGTCTGTAAGGCCTACAGCGAGCTAAACGACCCGATTGATCAATACAATAGGTTTAAAGAACAACAACAGATGCGTGATGCTGGTGATAGCGAAGCGCAGATGATGGATATAGATTATATTGAAGCTCTGGAATATGGTATGGCACCGGCCTGCGGATACGGCCACAGCGAGCGTTTGTTCTGGATGTTAGAGGGTGTTACAGCCCGCGAGGGCGTACCTTTTCCACAATTGCGCTCGGAAGTGGACGAAATTACTAAAAGCACCTATCCAGATTTATATAAAAAAACTAAATAATGTTATAGTCTATTTATGACAAAGAAAAAATCTAACCCAAAAAACAAAAAATCGTCTAAAAAACCGACAAAAGTTATTAGTTTAATTCGCTTGGCTAGATCAGCCAAAACTTCCAAGAAAATCACTTCACAAGGCCTTTATAAGTGGAATATTAGTTTGGGAGCTCTGCACCTGTTGCAGGGAATCGTCATAATTATATTAAGCAAGACATCAACCTTGCCAGTTACGACTCACTTTTTGACAACTGATACGCTAGCAACACAGAACGCTGGCCACCCAGTATTAGCTGTGGCGGTGCGGCATCTATTTGACATAAATCTGGCATATCTAGTGGCGGTATTTTTCTTTATGTCGGCCATTGCTCATCTTATAGTGGCGACAGTTTACCGTAAACGCTACGAAGCCAATCTTAAAACCGGTATCAATAAGGCTCGCTGGCTAGAATATAGCGTTAGCGCCAGCACAATGATGGTAGGCATCGGCTTATTAAGTGGGATATATGATTTATCCAGTGTCGTTATGATCTTTGCACTGGTTTTTGTAATGAATATGATGGGGCTGGTAATGGAGGTGCATAATCAAACTACTAAAAAAACTAGTTGGATAAGCTACATTATCGGCTCTGTGGCGGGTGTTGTGCCGTGGATTGTTGTTGCCATTTACATCAAAGGAACAATTATGTATGGTTCCGGTAAGATTCCAAGCTTTGTTTATTGGATTTACGGCAGTATGTTCGCGGCCTTTGCCAGTTTTGCTGTCAATATGCTTTTGCAATACCGCGGGAAGGGCAAGTGGGCGGATTATCTGTACGGTGAGCGCACCTATATGATTTTGAGTCTAATTGCCAAAACCGCCTTGGCTTGGCAAATCTTTGCCGGCACCCTCCGCCCGTAAACATGAGTAATATAATATTTGATTTTGATGGGACGCTGGCTGATAGTCTACCGCTTGTTTTGGATATGTTTTACAAATGGTCCAAATGTAAACCCTTACCTGATAAAATCATACAAATGCTGAGAAATAAAACTATTAAAGAAGTACTAGCTTATTTTAAAATTCCGATGTGGAAAGTACCGAGCTTGTTGGTAAAAGGGCGGGTTGACCAAGGAAAAAGACTGGCAGAAGTGCCATTGTTTGCCGGTATGGACGAAGTGGTTGAAAAGCTTCATACAGCCGGTAACCAATTATTTTTGATGAGTTCCAATAGCACCGTAAACGTTACTAATTTCTTAAAAAATCATAAGATTGAGAATTATTTTACCGAAGTTCTTGGCAATGCCGGTATTTTTGGCAAGGCGTCGGCGATGAAGCGAATTTTGCAAAAATATCACATAAATCCAAAAGATTGTTATTCCATTGGCGATGAAATTCGTGATATTGACGCTGCTAAAAAAGCTGGCTTACGATCCGTCGCCGTAGGGTGGGGCTACAACGGCGAGTGTATACTAAAAGCTCACAAACCAGACTACTATGCTACTAAACCGGCCGACATATTAAACATAATTAAATAACTTGTGATAGGACGGACCTCTCACAACAAGTTCCAAGCCCACCCGCTCAACAACAGATTGTTGTTCAGCCTGGAATAGATCAAACGCCCCCACCGCCAACTCAAGTTGTTCAGTAAAATACCGTATTTCTAAGAGAATAATTACTTGACAAAACATACAGTAATACTTACGCTTAAAAAACAAGGAGATAGATTACGCAAGTGTAATCCTTAAAAAATTAAATTATATGAAAGTAAAAACCGGTTTTTTGTTGGGCTATAGTGTAACGGCTATTTTATTTGGATATTTAGGATTTACTATTTTACGTAGCTATTCTCAAATTAATACTAAAATATATGTAATGCACCAAACAAAAATTTCATCTTTATTACTTATAGATGATATGTATGAAGAAATGATGGAAAGTATACCCGACGTTTATTCTTATACGACACTGGGAAACCCAACAAACAAAGAGGGTTTTAATGAAAAAATGGAAGAATACGCCAAAAAGGAAAATGATTATAGGCAAATCGTTAAAAATAGTCCAGATGGTATCGACCCGAGAGAGTCAGACTACCTCAACCAATTGAATCAAAATCACCAAGAATTTGTAAAAGCCGCCAACGGGTTGTTTGCTAATTATGATAAAAATCACAAGATAGACGATAGCGACTACAGTAACTTAAACACCATATCATATGCGGTTCACGATTCTCTGGACGCTCTTTTAACCTTAAGAAGAGAAAAATTAGAATTAGCCAGTAGCAACATAGAGCAAATGATAAGGTATACCATAAAAACGGTCATAATAATCGCGGTAATTGTAGGCACTATAGCGGGCAGTATTGCCTTGCTAATGCTGAGATCTATTACAAAACCAATCAAGCTATTACGAGATGCTGTGGATTCGATTGCTAGGGGCAATTTGAGCCAGCGGGCGCCCGTTATTGGAAAAAACGAAATAAGTACTCTGGCGATAAACTTTAATAATATGGCTGAAAAAATAGAAGGGGCGCATGGCAAAATAACTAAAGTAGACCAACAATTACAAGAAAAAAATAAAACCCTAGAATCTCAAGATGATAAATTGAAGCAACAGCTAGACCAACTTCAAAAGTTCAAAAACGTGACTGCGGATAGAGAGCTAGAAGTCGTTGAGTTAAAGAAGAAAATAGAAGAATTGACGAGAAACAAAGAAAACAACAAATAGATAATTGAAACTGGGTATAATGGAGACAAATGGTAAATAACTATTGGCGGGAGCGCAGTAAACCGTATCAGCCCGGGCAAACCGGTGTTTATAAGCTGTCGCGCAGTAAAATTGAGCTTTTTATGCAGTGTCCGCGTTGTTTTTGGCTGGACGTTCGGCTTAAAATAAAACGACCCAGTGGGCCACCGTTTCAGATAAATAAAGCTATAGACGAATTATTAAAGAAAGAATTTGACGGTTATCGCTCAAAGGGAAAACCACACCCAATGATGGTGGACAATCAAATCAAAGCCGTGCCGATGCAACACGATGATTTGGACAAGTGGCGACATAATTTTACCGGTGTGGTGTCGTTACATCAGCCAACCAACTTGCATATTTTTGGCGCGATTGATGATGTCTGGGTTGATAATAACGGCAAATTAATTGTAGTAGATTATAAGGCAACTGCTAAACAAAGTGATGTTTCGCTGGATGCCGATTGGCAAATTGCCTACAAACGCCAAATGGAAATTTACCAGTGGTTATTGCGCCAAAACGGCTTTGAAGTGTCTGATACGGGGTATTTTGTTTATGCCAACGGTCGGTTTGACCAAGACGGGTTTTATAACAGAGTTGAATTCAATACCAAAGTTATACCGTATACTGGTGATGATTCGTGGATTGATCCAACAATCAAGAAAATGAAAAAATGTATGGAAGGCGATATGCCGGCCGTTGGCAAAGCGGCTATGGGCGGTGTATGTGATTTTTGTAGCTATGCCAAAGCCCGCACCAACCTAACTCTTAAACACGTCCAAAAAACAAGAAAAGCAACCAGGAAGTAGAAATCGCATAACGCTTAACATTGTTTTATATAACATTTCACACAGTACGCATAACAACGTATAACATATAACATCTGCAATCACATATTTGATAACTTTTCATCACCCATAACCGGTTTACTGTTTATAAATACTACAACTTTGTACGATCGTAGCAAAGTTGTAGTATTAAGCGATTTACGTTCTCTTGGCTTTTTCACAATACTAATTATTGCTCTTTGTAAACTGTCTACTACAAACTGTTTATTGTATACTAGTAGCATGTTAGACATTCAGTTTGTCCGCGATAACAAAGATTTAGTAAAAGAAAAAAGCCAGCAAAAGGGCTATGATATTGATGTTTCTCAGTTGTTAAAGCTTGATGACAAACGAAAATTGCTTATCCAAGAAACTGAAGCTGTCCGCGCCAAAATAAATGTCCAAACAAAAAGTTTTGAAGGCAAAGCACCTACTCAGACCCAAAGAGACGCCGTTAAGGCTCTAAAAGAAAAAATAAGCTCTAGTGAAAAATTATTAGCGGTCGTTGATACAGATTACTGGCAATTATTAAAGACAGTCCCAAATATGCCAGCCACAGACGTGCCAGTTGGCTCAGGTGAAGACGATAATAAGGTGGTTAAAACAGTTGGCATACCGCCAAAATTTGATTTTGAAGCAAAAGACCATTGGCAAATTGGTAAGCAGAAGGGTTGGATAGACAAAGAGCGAGCCGCTAAAGTTGCTGGTGCACGTTTTACCTACCTGAAAGGCGATTTAGTGAAGCTACAGTTTGCCTTGTGGCAATTTGCACTGGATAAATTATCTGATGAAAAAGTTATTAAAGAGATTATTGATGCCAGTAAATTAAAAGTTAGCCCCAAACCATTTGTTCCGGTTTTACCTCCGGCTATGGCGCGCACGAAAATTTATGAATCTACCGGACGGTTGAATAAAGAAGAACAGACCTACAAACTAGACGGAGATGATCTATGGTTAAATGCCAGCGCCGAGCACACCTTGGCGCCGATGTATTCTGGCGAAATTCTTAGTGAAGCCGAACTGCCCATCAGATATGTTGGCTCGACGACAGCTTTTCGGCGCGAAGCCGGTACTTACGGCAAAGATATGGAAGGGATTTTACGATTGCACCAGTTTGATAAGTTAGAAATGGAAAGTTTTAGTTTGCCAGAAGAATCAGCAGATGAGCATTTGCTGATGATTGCTATCCAAGAATATATGATGCGACAGCTGGATTTACCATATCAAGTTGTTCTAAAATGCACAGCCGAGATTGGCGGACCCAATGCCCGCGGTGTGGACATTGAAGCTTGGTTACCCGGGCAAAATCGTTACCGCGAGACACACACAGCGGATTATTTGACAGATTATCAGGCACGCCGAACGGGGACGCGCGTTCGTCGTAAGAATGGAACAATTCAATTGGTTCATAACAATGATGCCACTGCATTTTCACAGCGCCCATTAATTGCCATAATTGAAAACAATCAAACCACAGATGGCGATGTTGTCGTGCCGAATGTTTTGCGTCCATATATGGGTGGTCGTGATAAGATTTAATTAGATGTAATCACAATAAAAGGAAAAAATGATACAAAAATTGGATTTGAGTGGCGTACACATAAAAATTGGCGATGATCTGCGCAAATATACCACTAGAAAAATAAGCAAACTAGATAAATATATGTCGCGCCATGTCCGACAGTCGGCCCACGCTGAAATTAAGCTAAAAGAGGATACGATAAAACATCGTAAACAAGCCACATGCGAAGTAATTTTACACTTACAAAACGAGAATATATTGGTAAAAGAGGCGACAGTTAATATCTATGCTGCGGTTGATATAGTTGAAGAAAAGTTAAAAAATCAGTTGAAAAAATACAAAGAAAAACATGGTACCAAGCGACTCCATCAGCGTATAATTAGACGTTTTCGACGCCACCTGGGCGCTAATTGATGTCTAACAAAGTAAAAAACACACCATTAAAAGGTACATTTATTTGAGTTAGTTACTCTTGTCGCGGTACAATATAATCTGAACTTATTTAGTGAAATATTGTGAGAGAAACTATTTAATGAAAAAAATATTCAAGCGTATTCTGGGAGATCCACAGGTAAAAACCATCAAACGTCTTAAAAAACGAGTTATTGAGATAAATGCTCTGGCTCCTAAATACGAAAAACTATCAGACGCCAAATTGGGTGGTCAAACAGCCATCCTAAAAGCGCGGCTAAAAAAAGAATCTCTAGATAAAATATTGCCTGATGCTTTTGCTGTGGTGCGCGAGGCGTCAACCAGAACTCTTAAGCAACGCCCGTTTGATGTACAGCTAATTGGCGCTATGGTCTTACACGAGGGCAAGGTGGCCGAGATGAAAACAGGCGAGGGCAAGACGCTAGTTGCCACAATGCCGATATATTTGAACGCTCTGACCGGCAAGGGGGCACATGTCGTAACCGTCAACGATTATTTGGCGCAACGTGATGCCGGCTGGATGGGGCAAATTTATAACTTTTTAGGTCTAAAAACAGGGGTTATCATTGCCGATGAGTCGTATATTTACGATGCGAACTTCACAAACAAAGATCATAGTGATGAGCGTTTTAACCACCTTAAACCATGTACTCGCCAGGAGGCATACGCGGCTGATGTAACCTATGGTACGAATAACGAATTCGGTTTTGATTACTTACGCGACAACATGGTTCGCGAAGTGGATCAACTACGTCAGCGTGAACTTCATTTTGCCATCGTTGATGAAGTGGACTCTATTTTGATTGATGAAGCCCGCACTCCACTTATTATCTCGGCTCCGGCGGCTAATAGTGGCAATGCCTATGCCCAGTTTGCTAAAATGATTCGTCAACTAAAACCGGACGATTACGAGGTAGACGAAAAGCGCAAAGCGGTTGTTTTAACTGATAAGGGTGTAGAAAATGTGGAAAAAATATTAGGAATTGAGCCACTTTATGCAACCGATAACATTCGTACGATTTATCACCTAGAGCAGTCTTTGCGTGCTCAAACACTATTCAAAAAAGACAAAGACTACGTTGTAACCGCCGATGGTGAAATTGTAATTGTTGATGAATTTACGGGTCGTCTCCTAAAGGGACGTAGATATAACGAAGGGTTGCACCAGGCAATTGAAGCCAAAGAGGGCGTAGAAGTACAGGAAGAGTCTATGACGCTGGCTACGATTAGCTTCCAAAATTACTTTAGACTTTACCAAAAGCTATCGGGTATGACCGGAACAGCCCTAACGGAAAGCGAAGAATTCCACGAAATCTACAAACTTGATACCGTAGAGATTCCACCGAACAAGAAAATTATTCGTCGGGACCGACCGGATCGTATTTACAAAACCGAGCTAGCCAAATTTAACGCCATTGTAAGGGAATTGAAGCTTTTACACCAACGTGGACAGCCAGTGCTTATTGGCACTGTATCGATTGAGAAAAACGAGTTACTAGGCAGTATGCTCAAAAAAGCTGGTGTGCCGTACCAGGTATTAAATGCCAAGAATAACGAACGGGAGGCCACAATTATTGCAAATGCTGGACAAAAGGGCTCCATTACTCTAGCTACCAACATTGCTGGTCGTGGAACGGATATTGTTTTGGGCGAGGGCGTAACTGACCTAGGCGGTTTGTTTGTGTTGGGTAGCGAACGCCACGAATCGCGCCGTATAGATAATCAGTTGCGCGGTCGATCTGGTCGTCAGGGCGACCCAGGAGTGACACAGTTTTTTGTAAGCACCGAGGATGATTTGATGCGTATTTTTGGCGGTGAACGAATAGCTAGCATTATGGATAGATTGAAGGTTGATCCGGATATGCCCATAGAAAACCGAATGATCTCTAAGAGTTTGGAAGCTGCTCAAAAGAAAGTCGAAGGCCACAATTTTGATCAACGTAAAAATGTTGTTCAATATGACGATGTTATGAACCGCCACCGTAAAGCCATTTACACCATGCGTCGTGAAATATTAAACCAACCCAATATAAGCAAGCGGATTAAGTTGATGATTGAGCAGGAAGCTGATGCCCTAGCGATCTCGGAGTTGATGCAATCCAACGAATATGAGGCAATGCTAAAAGAGATTTTTCCATTTGACGAGAAGACATTAGATAAAGTATTTGACGCCGATGTGAATGCTTTTGGCAAACAGCTCAAGATTGAAGCTCTGAAGTTTTATGAATCACGCGAGAAAGTGTTTGACGCAGAGATTATGCGTAAAATAGAACGTGATATCTACCTGCAAACACTAGATAATTTGTGGATGCAACACCTAGAAAATATGGATCATCTGCGCGAAGGTATCCATTGGATAAGTGTAGGTCAGCGCGACCCGCTGGTAGAATATCGTCGTCAGGGCCAACACTTGTTTGAGGAAATGCAGGTGGTACTTCGGCACGACGTCATACGAATGCTATTTCACGCTGAACCAGTTCCAGAGGAAGAACTAGACGAACCGATAGAAACCGAGCTTACCAAAGCGGCGCGCCAATCAGTTGATAACGCTGATCGTATAATAGAAGCTGAAGAATTTCATGAAACTGATTTTAACGAACAGCCAGATGCCAATCCAACAAAGAAAACCATTTCTGCCAAATCTCGTAAAAAAGCCAGGAAGGCCGAACGACAACGTCGCCACAAGAAAAAAAATAGAAGATAGAAGTATGAAACAAGAAACAAGCACGAATCCCGAATCCCGAAAAACGAAACGTTTCGGTTTTAAAGTTTCTAATTTAAAATTTGTTTCAGATTTCATTATTCAAATTTCGGATTTATCTATATGAAGCATAGCGTAGTGGAATTAGTCTTGCCAAACGGCATCAGGGGGCTACTTGTTCATATTCCAGATGCTACGGTCATGACGTTTGACATCAACTTTCGGGCTGGGGATTGTTTGTCCCAGCGCGATAAATGGGAAACTGCTCATCTGATGGAGCACGTGCTTTTGGGCGCTAACAAACTTATTCCAAAATCTCGGGCCTTCCAGGCTGAATTTGAGAAAAATGGAGCCGATTGCAATGCCAGTACCAGTAGTTATGACATAGTTTACGAAGCCGAATGCGCCGATTTTGAGTGGGATCGCATCCTAAAATTACTAATAACGGCCATCACTAAGCCACTATTTTTAGAAGAAGAATTTAAGGCCGAGTACGGCAATGTCCGAGAGGAGCTTACCGCTCGGTCCAATAACCATTTTCGCCACCTAAGTTTAGCTTTGCGCCAAGCGTATGGTTTCCAGATATTGACCGACCAACAACGTCTAAAACTTATGAAAAACGTTATGCTAGACGATATCCGCAAACATTATAAAAAATCTCATACTACTACCAATATGCGTTTTGTTATTGCCGGTAAATTGCCGGTGGTGCGCCGATCAATTGTTAAACAAGTTTTATCGGCTATTGAGTTGCCTATGGGCGATGGGCGGATTGCTTTGCCAGACGAAATGCCTAATGGGCTAACCTCGCCACTGTATTTGCATAACGAAACCGTTAAAAACTTATACTTTTATTTTGATACTTTTATGACTAGAAAAATGCGCGATCCAGAAGCTGACGCGCTGGGGCTGATAAACACTATGCTGACAGAAACTTTATATTCGCGTATTTTGGGTACAGCCCGGGAACGTGGCTTAATATATGGGATGAGCTCTGGTTTTGGCATGAGTAAGCTGTCTAGCGATTGGTGGTTTGGAGCGCAAATTATGCCCAAAAATGCGCCGGAACTATTTACTATTATTATAAAAGAGCTAAAAGCGGTCTTTGCTAGCCGGCTTGGCGAAGACGACATTACTTCGGCCAAGCAATATGCTTTGGGGCGCTATCAGCGGAGCGGTCAAACAGTTGCCGGCGCTTCGGCTGGCTACTCGTACCGCTACTTCTTTGACGATACGACAGATGACTATTATAAAGTTCCGGAACGTATCCGAGCGGTGTCAAGAAACAGGATTGTCAACATTGTAAATGCCATGTTCAAGGAGAAAACTTGGGGGCTAGGTGTGCTGGGTAATGCTGGCGAAAAATTCGCCCAGCAACTGCACGACCAGATTAAGGTACTTTGGTAGACGACTGTTATACTTATAATATGCAGGAAATTTTAAACCGAGCGCAATCTTTGCAGGTACAAATTACTCAGGCGATGAAACGCCTAGCTATTAGTGATGGTCAAAAACAGCTAGGTGCGTTAAAAAAGAAAGCCGAGGCGCCCGATTTTTGGGCCGATAATAATACCGCCCAAACCAATATGAAACAACAGGCCAAATTAGAGTCCAAAATAAACCCGTGGCTCGCAATAAATCATGATGTCAGCGACATAGTTGAACTCGGTGGTCTAAAAGATACGGGGATAAAAAGCGACCTTCTAAGCCAACTACAGAGCATATCAAAACGCTTTGATAACCTCAAACAACAGCTTAAATTTGCCGGATCCTATGATGATCATGATGCGATTTTTAGTATTTATTCGGGTGCCGGTGGCACCGATGCCCAAGATTGGGCTCAAATGCTACTTCGGATGTACGTACGCTGGGCGGAAAGTGAAGGTCATAAAGTACATATATTAGATGAATCGACCGGCGACGAAGCCGGTATAAAAAGCGCCACTTTGGAGATCTCCGGCGCATTTATTTATGGCAAGCTAAAGGGTGAGCACGGTGTGCATCGATTAGTACGCTTAAGCCCGTATAATGCCGACAATTTACGCCAGACCAGCTTTGCCAAGGTGGAGGTAATACCTAAAATTGATAGTCCCAAAGAAGTAGAAATAGACGAAAGAGACCTCAAAATTGATGTTTATCGGTCTGGTGGGCATGGTGGCCAGAGCGTAAATACAACGGATTCTGCTGTACGCGTGACGCATTTGCCAACTGGCCTAGTGGTGGCGATTCAAAACGAACGAAGCCAGCTACAAAACAGGGAAACGGCCATGACGATTTTGCGTTCCAAACTGGCGGCTTTGCAGATTGAACAGCACGCTGAAAAACTTAGCCAACTAAAAGGACCAAACCAGTCGGCAGAGTGGGGAAATCAGATTCGTAGCTATGTTTTACACCCCTACAAACAGGTTAAAGATTTGCGTACAAAATACGAGACCAGCAATCCGGATAGTGTACTGGATGGCAATCTAGAACCGTTTATCAATGCATATTTGGAATTTATAATTGGCAATAGTTAAACCAGTTTCGACGCCTCTACTTTGGCGGGAGTGAACGAAGTGCGCGCCGAAATATTTTAGTTATGGTAAATAATAATTTTTTTAGGTTCTAACATAACTGCTATAATTAATATTGTGATTTTATTAGACAGGGTAACAAAATCTTATAGCCGCGGGACCCAGCCAGCGCTTGACCGCGTGTCTTTGCACGTAGAACCAAAAGAATTCGTCATTATAGTAGGTGCCAGTGGCGCCGGTAAGTCCACCTTATTTAAGCTACTTACCAGAGAAGAAAAGCCGACCAGCGGTAAAATTATTGTTGGCGGAATGGATTACGATAAACTTAAAGATAAGGATATTCCGCTATTACGCCGCAAAATTGGCGTGGTTTTTCAGGATTTCAAATTATTGCCCAACAAAAATGTTTATGAAAACGTGGCTTTTGCGCTGGAAATTGTAGGTATGGGCAATAAAGAGATTCAACACACCCTGCCGCGCGTACTAGATATTGTTGGGCTAAAGGGTAAAGAAAAACGTATGCCGTTGGAGCTATCCGGTGGGGAGCGCCAAAGAGTGGCAATTGCCAGATCAATTGTACGACAGCCAAAGATACTTATCGCCGACGAGCCAACCGGCAATCTAGACTTCAAATATGCATGGGATGTAATCAAGGTGCTGCAAAAAATAAATCGTTATGGTACAACTGTGCTTTTGACTACGCATAACCAAGAAATAGTAAATAAATTGAAGCGCCGTGTAGTGATTATTAAAGATGGCAAGGTTGTTAGCGATCGCGCCAGCGGAGAATATAAAGAATGAAAAAGAAAACACGAAGATCTAATATCGAAACAAGAAACAAGCACGAAATTCGAATTCCGAAATACGAAACGTTTGGAATTTCTGATTTGGAATTTCTGATTTGTTTAGGATTTAGAACTTCTGATTTAGGATTTGTCATAGGAGAATCCTATGAATAGGTGGTCTGTGTTCAAAAGACGGGCCGTAACTCTGCGGCGCATTATCCGGACTGGTTGTATAAATTTTGTGCGCAATTCTTGGCTTAGCATTGCGGCCATTGCCATAATGGTAATAACACTTACCATTGTGCTATTTTCTCTCATTGCAAACGCTACTTTCACCAACACAGTTCAGCAAATAACTGACCGAATTGACGTCTCGGTTTACCTAAAAGACACGGTTAATAAAGATCAAACCGACAAATTGCTTGGCCAAATCAAGCAACTAGATAACACAAAATCGGTAGAATATGTTTCAAAAGAGGACGCGTTGGTTGCTTATAAACAACAAAACGTTAACAACCTAGATTTGATGCTGGCTATATCGCAAACCGACAACCCATTGCCGGCGACAATCAAAATTAAGCCTAAAGACCCTAACAAGATTGGCGATATAAAAACATTTCTTGAAAAACCGGACATTAAAGCCTTACAATCTGATGAAACATCATATTCCGGCGACCGAAAAGCGGCGGTAGATAAAATAACCAGCGCCACAGCCTTTTTGCGCAAAGCCGGAGCGGTTGGTGTGCTAGTATTTGCGATTATTTCTATGCTCATAATCTTTAACACCATCCAAATGGCGATATTCAACCGACGCGACGAGATAACTATTATGCGTCTGTTGGGTGCAAACACTTTCTTTATCCGCGGGCCGTTTGTGGTGGAATCTATACTTTATGGGGTGTTTTCGGCCATTATCTCTGTGGTTCTACTAAATAGTTTGTTTGTGGTGAGTTCGTCTACTTTGCAGGCAAGCAGTTTGGGTCTGCTAGACATAAACTATGCCAACCAATACTTTGGTAGTCATTTTTGGATATTTTTGGCGCTACAACTGGGAATTGGTATGATAATTGGCGCTTCGTCATCGATTGTTGCCACGCACAGGTATTTGAAGTTCAAAACAAGTAAATAGAAGCAAAGCTTCTATAATGCTCAATGTTCAAGTGTCAATGGGCAATGAATGCTGCCTACTTCGCTCCGATTTACGTCGGAGCTACGAAGGCCAGGCAATGAATGCTCAATGCTCAATAGGCAATGGATAGCGGCATAAATTTCATAAATAGTGTTTCTAATATCCAACCCCTTGAATATAAAAGGTGGTTATGGTAAATTGTAAGGACGGATGATAAAACAAAAATATAGTATTAAAATACCAGAAAAAGCCACCAAATTGGTGCTATTAATTATTGCAGTTACCCTGACGCTATCTGTCGCAATTTTGCCCAAAGTTTATGCCGATCAGTTTGACGACCAAATTAAGGCGTTGCAGCAGCAAAACGCTCAGACAAGAAACACAGTTGCTACACTAGAGGTACAGGCTAGTAGCTATGAAGATGCTATTAGTAAGCTACAGGCCCAAATTAACACCCTACAGCAAGCAATAAATGCAAACCTTGCTAAACAGGCAGATTTACAGAGGCAAATTGCCGAAGCTCAAGCCGAATTGGATAAAGAGAAAAAAGTTCTTGGTGAAAGTATAAAAGCGATGTACGTTGAAGGGCAAATTAGTACTCTGGAAATGCTAGCTTCAAGTAAGGACCTTAGCGATTTTGTAGATAAACAGCAGTATCGCAACAGCGTTCAGGAAAAAATAAAAAGTACACTAGACAAAGTCACTAAGTTAAAACTTCAGCTTCAGGGTGAAAAAGAGCAAGTTGAACAACTATTAAAAGATTTGCAGACCCAACAAACCTTAATAGACAACAACCGCCAGCAACAAGCCCAGCTTCTGGCATTTAACCAGGGTCAACAAGACGCCTATAATAGTCAAATATCTGCTAATAAGACCAAAATCGGCGAATTACGCCGTTTGCAAGCTATTGAGAACTCGCGTTTCAACATTGGCAATATGCGAGGTGATCCGAACAACGGCGGTTATCCGTCGGCTTGGGCAAATGCGCCGCAAGACTCCATAATCGATCCCTGGTGGGGTATGTATAACAGGGAATGTGTAAGTTTTGCGGCCTGGAAAGTCCACCAGGATTTTATATCTGGTAAAAACAACCACGATATGCCTTATTGGGGCGGAATTGGTAACGCCAATCAGTGGGATGAAAACGCAATTAATTGGGGAATTCCGGTAGACTCAAATCCGACTGTCGGCTCAATTGCAGTTAGCAATGGCGGTACGTGGGGGCACGTTATGTATGTGGAACAAGTTGGGAACATTAACGGACAGGCGGCAATATATATAAGTCAATATAATGCCAGTTTTACAGGGCAATACAGCGAGGGCTGGCGTTATACCACCGGTCTCGTATTTATACATTTTTAAAAACTTGCTTTTTGTAACCAAACTGATAGTACAGAGTAAAAACACAGTCACCAATGCTTAAAAAACCTGTATAATAAGAAAGTATGTCAAAATAAACAACGGGGGTAAGCATGGAGTATCGGGTTGAAGTGGTTAAGGAAAAACGAGTCAAACGCTTGCTAAAAAGCGCCGTGAAAATTATTGCCGTAATATCCGTCATAAGCGGCGTTTTTTGGGCGGGTATAGGAGTGGGCAGTGGCAATATCGTGCTGGGACGCGACGCTGTATTTCATAAATCGGTCCAAAAAAATGCTCCGGCAAATCTAAATTATTCCAGCGTTGAACAAGTTTATGATACCCTGCGCCAAAGTTATGATGGCCAGCTTGATGTAAACAAATTACTTGACGGTCTAAAGACTGGGCTGACCCAGGCCACGGACGATCCTTATACCGAATATTTTAATGCCGAAGATGCCAAGAAACTGGAAGAGCAATTAACCGGTTCGTTTACTGGAATTGGCGCTGAACTGGGCAAAGACGCAGACAAAAACCTGGTTGTGATTTCACCGATTGCCGGCTTTCCAGCAGACAAAGCCGGTTTAAAAGCTAAAGATATAATCGTGGAAGTTGACGGCGCCAGTACAGCTAATATGACGATCAGCCAGGCCGTCAGCAAAATTCGCGGACCAAAAGACACAAAAGTAACGCTAAAAATAGTGCGCGCCGGTAGCCAGCAACTAAGTTTGACTATCACTCGGGACGAAATCACCGTTCCGAGCGTAAAATCAGATGTTCTTAGCGGTAGCATCGGCTACTTGCAAATTACCCAGTTTTCCAAAGATACCACCCAATTGGCAACTGACGCCGCCAATAAGTTCAAACAAGCCGGCGTTAAAGGAGTTATCCTGGATTTGCGGGGCGACCCGGGCGGATATTTGGACTCGGCAGTGGACATTTCCGGATTGTGGCTTGATAGCGGCAAAACCGTGCTAACTGAGCGGCGCGATGGTACGATTGTGCAAACCTACACCACGCGCGGGACGCCGATTTTACGGGGCATACCAACGGTGGTGTTGATTGACGAGGGTAGTGCTTCGGCATCTGAAATTATGGCTGGCGCTCTGAGAGATAACAATGTTGCCACTCTTATTGGCGTAACTAGTTTTGGAAAAGGAAGCGTTCAGCAGGTAGTGGAACTGCCCGGGGGTGCAGAACTAAAAGTTACAATTGCCCGCTGGTACACACCTAATGGTAAGAACATAGATAAGCAAGGGATTAAGCCAGACCAAGAAGTAAAACTTACCGAAGATGATTTCAGGGCGGGGCGAGATCCGCAAAAAGACGCCGCCCTCAATTTCTTGAAGAAATAACATTTTTGGAACCAGCCTTCGGCTGGATTGAGATGTTCTTTCGAAAAGAACCAAATGTTTTGTTCCATTTTGTCTCGGCAAAACGGAACCCAAAAACCGACTGGCAAGCGCTAAAACATAACTATTTTGTTATACCAGGGCTTGCTCCAAGACACAAAGAACTCCCTCTGGTCGGTCTATTTCTATATCTTATAACTGAAATAGATTGCCTTAGTATCACTTGCTCGACCAATTCTGAAACAAAATTAATCAGTTTTAGCGAGCTAAGGTAAAGACCGAGGACCTCTATTTCTTATTTTCATGCTTCTCAATCCTGGTATAAAGGAACATACAAAAAACACACACTGCGGATTTAATGTTAACAAATATACACGATCGTGTATATTTGTTAACACGGGTACTATAAAAGATCATAGTGTTAAGCGTAAAGCCAGCTATCATATAACCTGTTTTGTCTTTTCTAGGAGTTGTGGTAGCATAAAGGCGATAAAGCAGGGAGCTCTTATGGTTGTATTGCGACCAAAGAAACCGACTAAATATATATTTATAACAGGCGGAGTTCTTTCCGGGTTAGGAAAGGGTATAACGGCTGCCTCCATCGGCAATCTGCTAAAAGCCCGTGGTTACAAGGTGAACATTCAAAAATGCGATCCATATTTGAACGTTGACGCTGGTACGCTTAATCCACGAGAGCACGGAGAGTGTTTTGTTACTAGCGACGGCGCTGAGACCGACCTTGATCTGGGACATTACGAGCGCTTTTTGGACCAACCGTTGACTAAAGCCAGTTCGCTAATGAGTGGTAAAATATTGCTTGATGTAATCCAAAACGAACGGGCTGGCCACAATGACGGGCGATCGGTACAGATTATCCCGCACGTCACCAAGGCAATTCAAGAAAGTATAGTTGAGGCCGGTAAAAACAGCGACATTCACATAATAGAAATTGGCGGTACGGTAGGAGACTACGAAAGTTTGAGCTTTATAGAAGCCATCCGCGAGCTCGGTATGAAAGTCGGCATTAAAAATCGCTTGTATGTTCATCTGGCGTATTTGCCGTTTCTGGGCGCTAGCCACGAAATAAAGACAAAACCAGCCCAAAACTCCGTTCGTGAACTACGCGGGCTAGGCGTTATGCCGGATATTCTAGTGGCTAGAAGCGAAAAGCCGGCCAACGTAAGTGTTAAGACAAAACTAAGTATGTACTGCGGTATAGAGCCGGAAGCAATTGCGTTGCTCCCCAACGCCTCAACTATTTATAAAGTGCCGCTAACACTTGAAGATACTGGTATCGCCGATATAATCTGTCGTCGTTTGAATCTAAAAGTAAAAAAACCAGACTTAAAAGATTGGCGAAAAGTAGTGAAAAGAGCTCGTTCAGCTTATGATAAAAAGGTAACTGTTGGGGTGGTAGCCAAATATTTGGATAATACTGATACCTATTTGTCGGTTTTTGAAGCTCTCCGATCATCAGCTTGGTGGAACGAAACAGATATAAAAATTCGCTGGATTGATGCTTCCAAAATAAAAAAAGATAAGGATATAGAAAAAGCTTTAGTGGGTATAGACGGAGTGTTAATCCCAGGTGGTTTTGGATTACGTGGATTAGAGGGCAAAATTCAAGTTGCTGGTTATGCGCTTAAAAACAAAATACCGTATCTTGGGCTCTGTTTGGGCTTACAAATGGCAGTAATTGCAGCTGCTAGAAATGGCGGGTTGAAAAATGCTTCGACGCCTGAAATTAATCCAAAAGCAAAAAAATTAGTTATAAATACAATGTCGGATCAAGTGGGCAAGGAAAGTACCGGTGGTACATTGCGGCTTGGCGACTACCCCTGTATAATTGATAAAAACAGCTTATCTGCCAAACTTTACGGTACTACTAAAATAATAGAAAGACACCGCCACCGCTACGAGTGCAACAATGCCTATCGAGATCAATATGAAAAATGGGGTATCAGGGCAGTTGGTTTGTCGCCAGATGGGCGATTAGTGGAGATGGTAGAGGCGATAGACCATCCGTTTTTTGTGACTAGCCAATTTCACCCCGAGTTTTTATCACGTCCAAATCGTCCGCACCCAATGTTTAACGGCTTCATCAAGGCCCTGTTGCGTTAGCAACAATCCAGCTGCCGTAGTCCGTAATCAGTCAATTCATTAGATTGTCTTAACTTTATTCATTGTTCTCAACCATTTGCTCGTTTGCTTGCAAGAAACAATTCCCTGATGTAATATTTAAGTAATGACAGATATTCCAAATCAAGACCAACCAGCTAGTCCACCAGCGCCACCGGCACCGTTGGCTACGCCAGCACCACAAGCCCCGCCAACAATGGTGAAAGGTAAAAAGATTTTGTTTGTTGAGGACGATGATGCTCTGGCAAACGTCTATATTACACGTTTACAGGCCGAAGGTTTTGATGTAAAACGCGTTCCCAATGGTGAGGACGCTCTGTCATCTACCCTACAATATCGTCCGGATTTGATATTACTTGACGTTATGATGCCAAAGATTAGCGGTTTTGATGTGCTGGATATTTTACGTAATACCCCAGAGGTGGGCAATGTAAAAATAGTAATGCTAACAGCACTTAGCCAACAAACCGATATTGACCGCGCCAAATCACTTGGGGTAGACGACTATCTGGTTAAATCACAGGTTGTGATTGCCGATGTGGTTGACCGCATCAAACGCCATTTGAGTATGTAAATTCTTCTAAAGGAAGTAGGAAGATGTTGACTCGCATTCCAGCAGGTAGTGAAGCAGACCCCAATATTATTGAGGCAATGGAAGCATTTAGAAATAAAGAAATTAGCGATCTGGTAGATACAAATAGAGCAATAATCTACAGATATGCAGGTGATATGTTGGTTGGCAATCGTGATTTAGACGAACCATTTACACTAGACCTTAGTCCTCCTAGATTAGTAGAAAATAATAGTGGAACAATATCAAATCGTGAAGAATATAACACGGTAGTAGAAGCAACTCTAAATGAGCTTAGAGGTTATTTTCAGGCCGATAACAAATTAGGTATACCTGAAAAATATGATAAAACGCGCGTTTTTTGGTCGGCAAATTTTATTGAAAACGGCCAGCCGTTAATGCTAACTGTCAGAGAAACACACGACGATTCCGACTCGCATAAATTACCTGTATCGGCTATTGCCTACATATCAAAACCTCGTAGTAGATTTAATATTTTAAATTTTGAGAGACTGCAACCCAAGACAACAATTGCCAAGCGCTTATCAGGGTTTATATTTCACCGCGGAAAATAGCAGATTATACAACAAAAAAGACGTGACAATAGTTTGTGCTTATGCAATAATAGAGTAGTTAATATTAATATAAAAAGGAGAAAGTATAATGCCTCCAGCAGAAGACAACACAACTCCTGCAACTGATGCACCAGCAACAGATGCACCGGTAGCTGATCCTGTAGCTCCGGTAGAGCCATCCTCGGATGGTATGGCGCCTGCAACAGACGCACCGGCCGGCGACCAGCCAGCAGATGACGTCCCAGCACAGCAATAGATAAAATTATCCTTGATAAGGATTATTCATAAAACACCGCTCCTCAAAAGGGCGGTGTTTAAGTTATTTATAGGATAAAGTTGTATAAGCATAAAAACTATGTTAATATATGTGCGTTAATAAAAATAATAATGACGGAATCTACTACTATACAGCCAGGTTTACACGAAAAACCAAACATAAATGAAATGGGTAATGAGAGAAGTGTTGAGGCATATTGCGCGCAACTTAATGAATTAGGTAAAACCATACCGGAAATAGAGCAAAAACGTGAAGCACTTAAAGATACGGGCATAGAAATAGTTGGGGAATTTGGGATAGGTCCTGACTTTTTTGACGACGACGGCAGGAGTTTAGTTTTTACGGCTATTTCAAGCCGATGGGCAACAAATAAAGAGCGTGAACCTGGTGAAGATCGTGACAGAGAACAAACTTTTTTGGCCGATACGATTGCGCTGATTGCATATAAGCACAGCGACAAATTGGGTGAGGCAAGAAAGATTATTGAAGAAAAGGGTTCGCCAATAAGTAAAGAAATGCGCCAAATGGTATATGACAAATATACCGATAAAGAATATAGCGAACTAATGCGAAAAAAGATAGACGACGAAGGGCTCTTAAACAAAGTAAAGAAACGCCTTGGTATTACGGCAGAAAACGAAGATCCTTACGAGGTTCGGGTATTGTCGATCAACCACTCTGAGCACGATCAAACATACGGACTAGATGCGCCAATGCCCAACTATGAATTACCGAGTGGTAGTTCTATTTTAGAATCGGACGTACGGCTTCAGGAAGCTGTAAAAAACTGGAAAGATGGGCTCGTTAAAAGAGGGGACACCTTTGCATCGGAGTTAGGGCTTGACTCGCTATTTGCAGGTGCGTGGGTAACTACACTGAACGGTAAGCAGATATTATGTATATCAAGCGCCTTGGCTGAAAAACTTATTGACCCAAAGGTGACAGAAAACACATTTTGGTATACCAAAAATGATCAAAACCGAGATCTTGCGATTCTTGAACATGAATACACCCATACTCAAGGCGGGGTAAATGTAGACAGAGAAGTTGCATTTGGCATTAATTTAGAAGAGCTTAGGGCTGAACATTATTCCGGTAACACAATGGGGTATCAGGATATTAAAGGTTTTTTTGTGGACATTGCTGTTGCTACTGGGTTTCATCCCAATGAGATATTTGATCAACGAAAAAAAGGCGGGTCGACCGTAGAAGTGTTTGGTGACATTGTACGCAGTATAGGTATGGCTAGGATGCTAGAGGTTGTGCTTGCTTCGCCAAAAAATTATATTGAAGACCAAAGTAATGAATTCGTCCAAGCCGTTTACGAATATTTGGGTGGATTTGATGGTATAATCAAACGTCTTATAGATGATCAAAACGCTGCTGGTAAGGGGAGAGGGATGGAAGTCAGAATTATAGAACGAGCCCAAAAGATGGCTGAAATTGCTGGAAAAGATGGGAAAGAATGGTTGTGGGATTATCGTCGAAAAGATGGATTAAACGTAATGACCAACCTTGTAAATAGAAGCGCCGAAGAGCAAGGTCTAAAAAAAGCGGCTTAATAACAAATAATTACTCGACGATTACTTCGGTGCGGCGGACGGTTTTGCCGGTAAAACGGCGAACCTTGCGGGTTTTATAAGCTACCACACCGTCGTGCTGGGCGTGAATTGTGTAGTTGCGGCTTATCACGGTGCCTTTGCCGGCGCGCTTGGTCATACCTACTTGGCGAACGATAACTTGCCCAGTTTTGACAGATTCCCCACCAAAAAGCTTAACACCAAGCCGTTGGCCTGGGCTGTCGTGGACGTTTTTGGCGGCACCGCCTGCTTTTACATGACTCATATCATTTCCTTCTTGCTAAAACCTATAACCTAACTAATACGATTAGTTCACGGCCAACAATTTGACCTTCTCGATAATAAATCAATTTATCATTAGAGGTGTGAACAAAACTTAACCGAGTATACCCCATATCTGTTAAAGAATCAAGCAAGGGAAGGTGTTTAAAGTTACCATTAATGTGCCAAGCCGGCACGGCCAGACTCATCCGAAAACCAGTTTTAGTCTGCTTGGCGACGTTACCTAAGAATTTTTTGATAATTGTATTGCAATCGTTAATTGTATCGACAAGTATTTTTTGGTCTGGTGAACCGGTAAATGGTCGGCCAAGATAGGTTTCGGTGGCCACTACGTCAAAGGGCTCAGTCCAGTGGTAAGACGTGGCATCACCAACGAACAGGTTGCTTTGAGCTTTGAGCTTTGAGCTTTGAGCTTGAAGCCAACTCAAATTGGCTTCTGTGTATTCAATCATACGGCTATCAATGTCTGTGCCGTAGGTGTTATAGCCCATAAGCATGGCTTCTTGCAGTAATACGCCCGTTCCGCAAAACGGATCCAGTACGGTCAGGGCAGGCCGATGATTACTATCATCCGTATTCCTGGGTGCTGTACTCGGATATTCAGCAAGGAAGGGGCGAGAAACGGAACAAGACGTACGGGTGGTACGTTGAGTGAGTATCGGAGCACCTGACACAGCTGGATGCCGATAGTGGTCGCGGAGCAACGGGCTTTGCTCGTTGGCAGGCGAACACGGTACAGTGCCCAGGGCTAGGTTGAGGATGATTTGTGCTAACTTGGGGGGTAGCATACCAACGCGCGCATCGCGTTTGGGGCGTCCTCGATCACGTAGCGTATAACTCGCGATGTCTTGTTCGGCGACGGTTTGAGCTAGAATAGTTCTATTGTCATCGCGAACGACAACGAGTTCCATGCCTAACCGTCCTGTTAGGTGGTTATGTAATACCTGCGCGCTGTTTAGAGCGCTTGTGGTATTTGGAATTATACGGGCGGAACGGCCGGTAGTTTTTAGAGCTTTTTTAATCGATAAACTGGCAGCGCCTATCTGTTTTACAGGCACGTCAAAGCCGTAAAGGCTAAGTCCCAACTTAATTTTGCCTTTGGGCAAGTCCGTAATTTGACTAATTACGATCTCTTCAAGCGATGAACAGATTTTATTCCAATCAACGGCATTTAATTCCGTCAAAACTTTGCACAGCTTGACAGTACCGCCAAGGTGAGAGAAGTTAACATTGCTAGGTGCTACATCCAATAATGAGGCATTTTCGCCAAATGGTTGAACAGAATTAGCGCCAAATATGCTTTCTAGCTCGGCAAGCCCAATGCTTGGCTGGCGCCCTAAAATACAAAGTGAAGCAAACATAATAGACTAATTATACGGGTTTCCAATGATTTTTCGGTATAATAAAAATAATGAGCCCGGCAGTACTGCGAAGCAAAAAACGTTGGAAACTAGTCCTAACAATTACCACATTTGTTGGCCTTACGCTGTTAATTTATACCGTCCGCAGACAAATTGGCGATACTATAAATAATTTAGGTAGAGTCAATATGTGGGCTTTGCCGGCTATGCTGGTCTGGCAATTTCTAAATTATCACGGGTATGCCAAGCTATACCAAAGCTTATATATCATTTTGGGCGAACGCATTCGCTATCGGCCGTTATTTCGCGTAGCTTTGGAGCTCAATTTTATAAACAATGTATTACCTAGTGGCGGGGTATCGGGCGTGTCGTATTTTACAGTACGGATGCGTGATGCCCAAGTGCCTTCAAGCAAATCCACACTAGTGCAACTGGCTAAATTCATCTTGCTATTTGCATCGTTTCAAATACTGTTGGCACTGGGTGTACTCTTTTTGGCGATAGGCAACAATGTCAATAACTTCACTATTTTGGTAGCTGGTTCACTTTTTACGCTATTGATGATTGGGTCGCTAGGGATTGGCTTTATTATCGGTAGCCAGCGCCGTATTAATTCTTTTTTTACATACATTACCAAATTAATAAACCGTATCATTCACATATTTCGACCACATTATCCTGAAACTATCAATGTTCAGCGGGCTCGTGATGCCTTTACTGAGCTACGGGAAAATTACAATCTACTCAAATCAGATTTGGGCTCGCTAAGGAAGCCGATTATTTATGCACTTTTATGCAACACGGCCGAAGTTATGACGATTTATACGGTTTACGTGGCGTTTGGCCATTTTGTTAACCCGGGAGCGATTATTTTGGCGTATGCGATGGCAAGTTTCTCTGGTATCATATCGGTATTACCCGGTGGTGTGGGTGTTTTTGAAGCGGTGATGACGGCAGTATTGGCAGCGGCTGGTATCTCGCCCGGCCTTAGCATTCCAGTTACCATAATGTACCGTATTTTGAATATGTTAATTCAATTGCCGCCGGGCTATTATTTTTACTCGCATAATCTTCATAAAAAACTTAACAATGTTGCACAATAAACATTATAATCATTATCCAGTGCTTCCCATCCTAGGTGTTAGCGACTTTGTTGCGACATTAAACCAGACGTTGGAATTCGCCTATCCTAGCGTAATTATAGTCGGTGAACTAGCAAACTTCAGAATTAGTAAAAATAAATGGTTATTTTTTGATTTAAAAGATGAAACCGCCAGCATCAAGTTTTTTGGAACGGTTTACGCGCTACCGGGACCATTGGAAGATGGGCTTATGTTACAAGTGCGCGGAACGCCACGTTTGCACCCGCAATTTGGCTTTAGTATAAATATTATTACTATTCAGCCGGTGGGGGAGGGCTCATTAAAGCGAGCGGCCGTTCTATTAGAAGCTAAATTACGAGCGGAAGGATTGTTTGAAGCCGAACGGAAGCGTTCTTTACCTTATCCTCCGCAAAGCATTGGTCTTATAAGTAGTGGCGAATCTGCCGCTTACGCTGATTTTGTGAAAATAATGAATAGTCGGTGGAGTGGGATAGATATAAAATTGGCCGATGTACAGGTTCAGGGTGAGTTGGCACCGGATCAGATAGTAGAAGCTTTGCGCTATTTCAATCAATTAGCTGAGGCGCCGGAGGTTTTGGTAATTACTCGTGGTGGTGGTAGCGCTGAGGATTTAGCTGTCTTTAATACCGAACAAGTAACTAGGGCGGTGGCGTCCAGTCGGATCCCCACAATGGTAGCCATTGGTCACGAGGTAGACATCAGTCTGGCAGAATTGGCGGCCGATCAACGCGCTAGCACGCCCAGCAATGCTGCAGAATTGCTGGTGCCGGATAAACTTGTAGAGCAAAAACGTTTGGAAAACGTCAGTTTACAGATGGGACAACATTTATCCAGACTTGTTACGGATTGGCAGAATAATCTCAAAACTAGTGCTAACGAGTTGGAACACGTCATATCGCAGTATCTTAAAAAATACGCGAACGATCTTAGCTTCAAACAAAATATTATGGCTGCACTAAATCCGGAAGCAATACTGCGCCGCGGTTACGCAATTGTCAGAAAAAGTGGAGTTTTGGTGCGTTCGGCCAAGCAAATAAATAAAGCACAATTGTTAGATATCCAGCTTCAAGATGGCAAATTTGGAGCCCGCGTGGAGTAAAATAATTATATGGCTACAAATTATCATAACTTAAACGAAGAACTGGATGAAATCCTGAACGAATTACAAAGCGCAGAACTGGACATTGATGAAGCGATTTCAAAATATGAGAAAGCAATGAAGATTGTCGCTAAACTGGAAGAGTATCTTAAGTCTGCTAAAAATAAAATTACCAAGATCAAGCTAAATACCAAAGTCAATTAACAGCCAATTCATAAATTCTAGTTGCCAGTTACTAATTGGATAGGGTAACATAAGCACTATGGCTAAACATATAGACCAAGACGGGAGTTCGTCAATTCTACTATTTGCACTTGTTTTTTCTATTTTATTATTATTTGGCGCAATTGGCTTTGGTATATGGGCCTTTATCGGTGTACAAGATTATAAATCAAATATGGATGAAAAAGTCGCGGTTGCCGTAGAAGTGGCAAAGAAAGAAATTTCTACTTCTAAGGACAATGAGTTAGCCGAAAGAGAGAAGTCTCCGTTAAAACGTTACAGTGGACCATCTACCTATGGCAGTGTCGGTGTTTCCTATCCCAAAACCTGGAGCGCCTATATTGACGAATCTGGTACGGGCGATTCGGCAAGTCCTCTAAACGGCTATTTTCACCCCAATTTTGTACCCGGCATCCAGGAATCGAGTTCTTACGCGTTGCGCCTACAGGTTGTGGCAAATTCCTATAGTGAAGAATTGAAGCAATTTGATTCTTTGGTTTCGGAAGGAAAAGTTAAAATTAGCGCTTATAGTGCGCCAAAAGTTGCCGGTGTCGTTGGTGTGCGGATTGATGGACAGATTATAAATGAGAAAAAAGGCAGTATGGTGATGTTTCCGTTGCGCGACAAAACACTTAAAATATGGGTTGAAGCCGACCAATTTGTAGGTGATTTTAACAACTCTGTTTTGCCCAACCTTACCTTCATCCCATAATAGTATATATCGGATAACGCATAGCGTTTAGTACTTATTTCGACGATCGTCCGAAAAAGTACCAAATTTGTTGTAGGGTAGACGATGGAGGATATTGCGCACAGCATATTACTTGCTGTTTTTTTGCTTCTTTCTACTTTAATTTGTGGTGTTATACTTATATCACTAGATAGGGATAAGAGGGTAATTGATTGATAAATAGGCGCCACCAAAATCAAGCAAATAACAATGGGCGATTGCTCGATTTGATGGCGGAGCAAATGAAGCTACCTTTGATCCAAATAGCACGCAATGCCGAGCTAGCTCAAATGTCTAATGTCAAAAAAATGCAGATATTAGAATCGATAGAGTTAACCGCCGACAGTGCACTTCAGTTAATCGACAATTATTTATTGAGTACAAAACTTGTTCGGGAACAGGTCTATCTGCATCTGGAGCCAGTGTCTGTTTCGGCCGTCTTAAATGAAACAGCTCACCGTCTGGAAAAGCTGGCTCATCAGCATGATTGCGATCTAGAATTACATCTGTCCGGGCGCTATGAGCCGGTAATGGCGCACCGCGAAGGGCTAGAAGCCGCTCTGACTAGCTTGGGTTATGTACTTATAGAGTCCCAAAGCAGTTTACCTAGTCACAAGCGCCCAGTGTTAAAAATGGCTGCCCACAGATGCAATTATGGTATTGTAGCCGGTATCTTTGCTAATATGGAAGGACTAAGTACTGATATGTTTCGTCGGGCTTGGCACATTTATGGTCGGGCAAGGCAACCTTTGACACAACTTTCGGCAAATAGTGGTGCTGGCGTATTTGTGGCCGATTCATTGCTTAGTAGTATGTCTACACACCTAAGGATTGCTCATCATCAAAAGTTGACGGGGCTGGCAGCGACCTTTTTGCCTAGTCAACAACTAAGTATGGTATAAATATGTATATTTTAGTTATTGAACCAAATAAAATACTTGGGCAAACTTATCGAGATGCCTTAATAAAGCAAAATTATAGTGTAGCCCTAGTTCATTCTTCGCAGGATGCCATCGGAACTTGCGATAAGCAAACACCCGATTTGATTATTTTAGAATTACAACTGGCTATGCATAACGGCGTGGAATTTCTCTACGAACTTCGCTCATATAAAGATCTGCAAAACGTTCCAGTAATAATAATTAGCAATTTGCCTCTGACGCATAAGGCAATCAGTTCGGTGTTATGGAATGAAGTAAAAATCGTGGCCTACCACTACAAACCATTAACTCGGCTAGTCGATCTGATTAATTCCGTGGATAAAGTATTTAAAAGCGCCTCCGTACTTAATGATATAACGGCATAGAATATGTTTTGCCAATGAATAGAAATGTTACAACTGGAATTGTGCTGACTCGTATTAACTTCAGTGAGGCCGATCGCATTATAACTGTTTTGACTCCGGATTTCGGCAAAGTGCGTTTGATGGTAAAAGGGGCACGCAAACCAAGAAGTAAAATGGCCGGTGGTATCGAACTTTTTGGCGTGTCTTATATTACATTTATAGAAGGTAGAGGCGACATAAATACACTTATTTCGGCTCGCCCGCAGACAAATTATAAAAATATTGTTAATGATATAAAACGTACGATGCTGGGCTACAAAGTTTTGAAACGGGTAAATAAAGTTACTGAGGATGCGCCTGGAAACGAGTATTTTGATCTGTTAAAATCGACACTTGAGGCACTAGATAATTCCAAGCTATCTAACGACGCGGTTGAATTCTGGTTTATTTTGCAGTTGCTAAAAATAAGCGGACACGCGCCGAATTTGCATACCGATACGCATAAACGTCCTTTGAACGAAAATAATAACTGCGAGTTTGACCTAGAAGCTATGGCATTTAAGCCAAAACCCAATGGGTCGTTCAATTCCAAATACATCAAACTATTTCGGCTATGTATAAGTGCGACAAAGCCAGATATTTTGCTCCAAGTGCAAAACAGCGACGATTTTTTACCAAATTCACTTGATTTGGCAAAAACTATGGCAAAAAGAACATTTAAGTGATAAAATAGCAAATACATTTATGGTCAGCTGCGATTACACTCTTTCAGGTTCACCTGAAGCACCAATAGCCGGGGCAATGCGTTCACCCCAGCGTTTTATACCCGAAAAGCGAACCGCATCATTTGGTTCAGTTAATCTTGGAGACTCAAAATTACTGACTAGGGAAGAAGAAGTAACTTTATTTGGCGAATTAAATCTTGGGCGTCAAGCGCAAACTGCAATGCTAGTTTGTAACGGTCTTAGAAGTTTCTTGGGCTATGAACCAGTAGAAGTACCCGAAATAAAACAAATGATTGACGATGGCCAATGGGCAAAAAATAGAATAGTTATGAGCAACACTTTATTAGTGCTTTCTAGGGCTAGGGCTAAAAAGTTTCAAAATAGAGGTTTGGAATTGTCCGATATGTTCCAGGAAGGTATATTTGGCCTTTACCGGGCAATTGATAAGTTTGACCCAACTTTGGGGTTTAAGTTTTCCACACTGGCATGTATCTGTATTGATAATGCAATAGAACGGTCAATCGCGGATACATCGCGGACTATCCGTATTCCATATTATGCTAGCAGAGCTGCAAGACTGGTAGCCGGGAAAAGGAATGAATTATGGCAGTTAAATGGTGTGGAACCAACTTCTGCACAAATAGGAGATGCACTAGCTATGCAACCATGTGATATCACGAAGTATGATTTATTGCGTACAATTAATGGGACTATTTCGTTAGACGCATCTTTCGGACCAGGGGGAGATGAAGACAAAAGACTTGTTGGTGATTATGTTGGTGATCGCACTACGGCAGGACCTGAAGAAACTGCAATAAATAAAGTTCCCGTTATAGATAAAGACAGACTATATGAATTAGCAAATTTAAAGTCTAGAGAAATAGAAATGATTGAATTAAGATACGGAATAAACGAAAACGGTCAAGTACATACTTTGGAAGAAGTTGGTACAAAGTATGGTTTAACCAAGGAACGAATACGCCAAATAGTGAAGGATGCAATGTGTAAACTAGAAAAAGCATTACAAAAATACCACGAAGAACTTATTCCATAGTTTTGGGTAAAATAATTCATCTAAACGAATATATATAA
>Ga0172368_10001598_pt1 | contig 30686 bp, 21 predicted proteins | sample Lak11m_FD_114540 | JGI IMG/M metagenome (GOLD analysis project Ga0172368, IMG submission 114540) | Freshwater microbial communities from Kabuno Bay, South-Kivu, Congo - kab_022012_11m | ecosystem: Environmental > Aquatic > Freshwater > Lake | place: Democratic Republic of the Congo: South-Kivu...
ACAGATTCACAGATTTATATTTTTAAATTAAATTAGCACAGATTATTGTAAGCCACAGATTCACAGATTTATATTTTTAAATTAAATTAGCACAGATTATTGTAAGCCACAGATTCACAGATTATAAGAATTATAAATGTACTCAGATTATAAAATAATTCTTTTTGATACTAATGAATTTCTTCCAAAATTAATAATTAACCCTAAAGGACATTTTGAAATTCCCAGATAATTTATTACCCATTTGTAATGTTCATCTACAATTTCTTTTTGTGATTTTACTTCCAGTATTATCTTATCAAAGACCACAAAGTCAGCAAAAAAATAGTGAGGAAGTATAGTTTCTTTATAAGTTACCTCATATTTTTTTTCACGCTCATAAGGAATATTCTGGCTTTTAAATTCATATTCAATTGCATCTTTATAAACAATTTCTAACAAACCCTTTCCTAATATTCTATGAACCTCCATACAAATACCAATAATTTCATAACTTTCTTGCTGAAAAGGATATTTTGTTTCTGTATAACTCATAAATTAAATTTGTAAATCTGTGAAAATTACACTATAAAAATCTGAGAATCTGTGGCAATTTTTGTATTTCTCTCAGCCACAGTTTTTATAGCTTTTATTATAGGTGTATATCCTGTACAACGACACAGATTGCCTGCAATAGCTTCTTTTATTTCATGCTCTGTCGGGTGAGGATTATTGTTCAATAATTCTGTAGATGCCAGTATGACACCGGGTGCACAAAAGCCGCACTGAAAAGAATTCTGAGCCAGAAACTCTTCCTGTAAAGGCGATAAGCCATTTTTAGAAATGCCCTCTAGCGTGGTAATTTCCTGCCCGTCAACTTCAACGGCAAATATTAAACAGCTTCTGACACTTTTGCCATTAAGTAACACCGTGCAGGCTCCACAATCGCCATTATCACAGCCGCATTTGGGACTTTTAACCCCGAGCTTTTCGCGCAATACCTCTAATAAAATATCACTGTTATCAACATTCACATATCTTAATTCATCATTGAGCGTAAATGAAATCTTTTTCATCTATTTTATTTCTTAAATTAATATTTATTTACCATTAATCATTAACCATTAATCATTAATCATTTATTCAATCTTTCAATAGCCTCTCTCAGTCCTCTTTCAAACATCACTTTTGTCATATGCATACGGTATTCCTTGGTGGCCCTTACATCGGTAATTGGTGCAATGACAGTTTCAATCATTGTTTTGGCTTCAGCAATCACGGCATCTGTCAGTTCTTTTTTGTCGAGAAAATGTTCTATTTTCAGTGAGCGTTTGGGTATTGGACCCACAGAGCCAAAGGCGATGCGATAACTTTTATCTTCAAGTGCTAATATGCCGACATTGGCCTGCGACAAATCTTCTCCCGAATAACGCATAAGTTTTTTGTACGAGCCGGCATATTTCTGCTTTGGTAGCTTGATTGAAACACCGGTCACCAGCTCATTTTCGTTAATTGCTGTCTTGCGGTTGTCCACAAACCACTGGCTGACAGGTATTAAGCGTTCTCCGGCTTTGCTTTTCAAATGAATGACGGCATCGTGCACCAGCAGCGGTGCAGCACTGTCCATACAGGCCACTGCCGAACAAATATTACCCACCATCGTTGCCCTGTTTCTGACGCCATTGGAAGCCACCAGATGGGCAGCATCCCAGAGAATATTGAAATTCTTTTTTATAAGGTCGGATTTAATAATCTCGGTAAAGGTAACAAGCGATCCAATAGACAAAATATCTTCTGTAAGTGTAATATGATTAAGCTCGTTGAGACCTTTGATGTCTATCATCAGCTCCGGTACCGGAAAACCTTGTTTCAGCATGTTGGCCAAATCTGTACCTCCGGCCAATATTTTTGCTCTTTTACCATACTCTGAAAGCAAGTCTGTTGCCTCATTCAAAGATGATGGTCGGACATATTCAAATTCTTGTGGAATAGGCATAGGAAAAAGTTTTTAATATTTTTTTTAAAAAATACCTGTAATTATTTTTAATATCGAATGTCGAATAACGAATATCGATTTCAGAAGTATTTGAAATTCAAAGTTGTAAAAATAAAACTTGATTTATATAATTGTTATTTTTCAGTGTCAATAGCAATTACCCGGCACATAGAAGACTCCATCTCAATACCACGCAGTGGGAACAAGCCAATCCAAACCCTTTTGTTGTTGACTTTATCTATTTCACCACCAAGGTTTTCGGCATGAATCAAGCCTTTAGGAAACAATTTAATATGCATCACTTGATAGTACTCTTTTTCTGGAAACATTTCGTCCCATGTTTTGCCAAAATCTTGTTTGAGCTTGGCTTCTGCTTGTAAAAAATGTTTAGGATGCCAGTTTCTGATAATAGTGTTCATAGGATGGTCGGCGCTGCCGCAATCCACACCTATCCATTTAATCTCCATATCGAGGCACCATTTGTGAAATTCGGGACTGGGTCCGGGATGGTTGACAAAATAACGCAATTCATCACTTTCGGGTTGATCCCAGGCATATTTGTGATAACCTGTATTGATAATTAAAATATCACCTTTTTTTACTTCTACTTTTTTCAAGATCATTTCAGGCGTGTAAAGACTGTAATCTGATACTTCATCAGAAATGTCTGCTACAGCAGCTTGTCCGTACCAAAAGTCCAGAGGTGTATCGCCTATAGTTCTGCCACTCGAGAAAAAGTGTATTTCACCATCAATATGAGTACCTACATGATTGCTTGTTTTGATTATTTGTCCGTTAGCACCTTGTCCCATGTGTGCGCCGGCAATACGTTTGAAATACTGCAACTGCAAAGGCATATAGCTGGGCCATGGGGGTGTGTGAATACTCAATCGCTGGGTTAAATCATAAATTTTGGCTTCGGCCATTAATTTAAAAAATTCTTCGTTTTTCATTTTTAGTATTGTTTAAGAGATTAATAGCTTATTAATTGGGGAAAACAAAATTACAAAATAATATTAAACTGCAACTTTTCTAAAAATTACGTATTTGTATAATAAATTAATATTTTTCTGCCTTCACCACCCCCTTTCCCCCTAAAAGGGGTACCCAACGCACCTATAGGGTAAGTGTCCCCTTGAGGGGATTTAGGGGTGTGTGTTGGCAAAGGAAATAAGTAAAACACAGAAAAGTTGCTGATAAAAATTAAAAGCGACTAAAGTTTTAAAAAGTTTTTTTTGATATAGACCTGCCCGTAGTCAGAGCTTCAATTGTTCCATAAAAGCCTGCGCAACAGTGAAGCCCTGACTATTTCTTTCTAATTGTATTTCTCTGTGTTTCTCTGTATTTGTATTCTCCGTGTTACTCTGTGGTAAAAACTAAACGAACTTTTTTGCAAAAGCTTCGTAAGCTTTCACAAAAGGCTCTGCCGGCGCACTCACAACACCGGCACCCACCTGGCCTACACCCGGATTTTTATGCGCTACACCCGTATCAATAAAAGGTGTGATATTCTTTTCTACCACTTTAATCACATCTATTCCTGTGGGAGTGCCTCTGAAGTTGAGGTAGGGAATCTGATAAATGTTGTTTTCTCCCACTGTAATTTCGTACATGGCCATGGTGTAACTGATGGCATCCTGAGCGCTGCCACCCACAAACTGAACAATGGCAGGTGCGGCAGCAATGGCAAACCCACCCAGTCCACCGGTTTCAGTGATGGCACTGTCGCCAATATCAGGATTGGCATCTTCTTTAGTGAATCCGGGAAAGTACAAGGCATCAGGCACAGGGGCCTTGCCTGTAAACCATTCATTGCCCATGCCCGAAAGCTTGATGCCGAATTCTGTTCCATTCCTGGCCATAATAACGACCATGCTGCTGTTTTCTATATTTTGGGCAGCATCTAAACAAGCCTTAGAAGCCGGCATAGATAAATTAAGAAAGAAATGATCGTTGCCATTAATGAACTCGAGCACTTTAGCGGCGTCATCCCTATTCTCTGCTGTTTTAATGATAGCCGGAGCTATAGCTCTGTAAAATAAAGAAGTGCCAGCCCTGTTTCTGTTATGCACTTCGTCGCCCATGTGTAGCGCCTGTGCAATAATATTTTTAATGTCTATTTTCCCTAAACTTTCAATAGCTTGTTTAAGGATAGGGTACATTGTTTTTTCCATCCATTTAAGCCTTTCAATCACCTCCGGACCAAAAGCACCATATCGCAAAACCTTTCCCAGTCCTTCGTTGAGGGTACAATAGGCATAATTGCCAAATTCTTCATTTTTGATGATAAAGACAGGCATGGAAGCAGATACTATACCCGCCATAGGGCCTACCGTGCCATGTTCATGACATGGGTCGTATTCTATCTTGCCTGAGGCAGCCAGCTTTTCAGCCTCTTCTGGTGTTGTGGCCAGACCTTCGTACATCAAAGCTGCCATAATGCCTCCGCGAGTGGGACCACACATATTTTTCCATTTTACAGGAGGGCCCGAATGGAGGATGAGGTTGGGTTTCATGCCAGGGATAATGTTTAAGGCAATATCCATCCCTACCAAAACAGGCTTACCGCGCAACACAATGTCTAAAGCCTTTTTATTGGCGACTTCTATTAAATTAATTTTACTTTTAACTGCATTCTGTAAAGCGGGATTGTTAAGCAATGAGGGCTTCCAGTCAACCTGCACAACCTCTGCACCTACATGTTGCAAGTCTTCTTTAAATGAAGCCATGCCGGTATTTATGACTTTTAGCGGTTTGTTGAATAATTCGTTTATTGACATAAAAATTATATTTTTGTTTTAGTTCAAATATTCTATTTTAAGAATTGCCACAGATTCACAGATTAAAACTATAAAAACTAATTTACACAGATTAAAGTTCGCCATGGCGAACTTTTTTATCTCTATTTAACAAAAGACAGGCTTTTGTGCCGAAAGGCAAATCTGTGATAATTAGTGAAAAAAAATCTGTGAATCTGTGGCATTTTATTATTTACTATTTTATTTGTTCAACAATTGAATAACATCTACACACAACTCAGCCGCAGCCACATTGGAAGGCATGACGATGACACCTGCATTTTCAAGGGCCGTTTTTACCTTGTTGAAATTCTGAGGGTCTTTGTCGGTGCCCGTTATGGAGCAGATTATCTGTAGATCGGGTGATATTTCTTTAGCTTGTTTGATGGCCGGCACCAATTCGTCTTCAGGCTGCATGTTAGAGCCATAGCCCAATACAACATCGAGCAGAATAATGGCAACCTCTTTATCTCTGGCTTCTTCTACAATTCTTTTGGTTCTCAGGCTGAAATCAATCATAGGGTGGGGGCGACCTGCCGTAAACTCATCATCGCCGAGGTCCAGAATGGTATGTGCTTTACTTTTCCATACATCACTTAATTTGAAATCAGGATTTAATGGGGTGTTGCTATAGACATGGCCAATAGATTTTTGCATCAGCAATTGAGCTTCATCACATAAAGTGCCTCCGCTAAACAAACCCCTGAGGTATTTTCCTTTGGTTTCTAATACCACATCACAAGCCAGTTCTAAAATGTCTTTACGGCGCTCAAACAGTGTGTTTCTGACAGCTTCTATGCTCTTGCCCGCTGCTAAAGCCACAGAAAACAAAGCAGCTTCTTCGAGGTTTTGAGCTGCGATTGCACCTGATTTTTCTATTACTTCTTTATCTGCCCCAATAAAAATAGCTACAACAGGTTTCGTTATTGACTTAACCACATTGGCTATTTTTTGCAATACGGCTTCGTGGGGAGGCTTGGAAACCAGACAGATGACCTTCGTATTATCATCATTGGCCAAAGCTTTAAGCGCACTGATAAACATGATGCCCCCAATATCTTTTTTGACATCACGTCCTCCTGTTCCTATAGCCTGCGAAATACCGTCACCATTCATTGAAATAATAGATGTTACCTCTTGTAAGCCGGTGCCTGATGCAGCCACCAGTCCTATATTGCCTCTGTTAACTACATTGGCAAAAGCAAGCGGAATGCCATTGATAATGGCTGTGCCACAATCGGGTCCCATCACCAGCAGATTTTTCTTTTCAGCCTGTTGTTTAAGCATTAATTCTTCTTCTATGCTTACGTTGTCAGAAAAAATCATGACATGCATATTGTTGTCAATGGCTTTTTGAGCCTCTGCAGCAGCATATTTTCCGGCAATAGATATGAGCAATAAATTCGCTTCTGGCATGAGGGCTAAAGCTGAGTCAAAACTCTTGGGAATAAACGTTTCGCCTTTGTTTTTTTTATTGCGTAATTCTTTAAGTAACGTCCCCACACTGTTGATGGCATTTGCAGCATCTTTTTCATTTTGGGCTTTAACAACGATAAGCAGGTCGGTGTCGTCGGCTTTTTCAACATCCGAAATCATCAGACCTGCATTTTTCAAAATGGCCATGTTTTCTTTAGTGCCCATCACAACCGACGAATCCTCAACACCCGACATTTTGTTGATTTCTTTTGCCACTAGCATCAAAGTGACTGAGTCGTAATATGCACCTTTTTTAATAATTCCTTTTATCATAAGTTTAATAATTTTTAGTTTTGATTATTTAACCGCAGAGGATCGCAGAGTTTCTGCGCAGAGAGCCGCAGAGTTTAACCGCAGAGAGCCGCAAAGTTAAAGTTTATTAACTAATCTTTTTAATCCATCTACCAGACGTAATACATTAAAATTTATAAGCAATCCTAGTTTGCAACCTGAAAGTTTTAGATAAGTTAATACTTGTGCTGTGTGAATATCATTCAATGCTTCAATAGATTTTATTTCAACAACTACTTTGTCTTCAACTATTAAATCCAACCTGTATCCTGCATCTAATCTTACTTCTTTATAAACTAACGGTAATGGTTTTTGTTTTTCAACCTTTAATCCAGACATCTGCAATTCATAATATAAGCACTCTAAGTAAGCACTTTCAAGTAGTCCTGGTCCGAGTGCTTTATGAACTTCAATAGAGCAACCAATAATTTTTTCTGATATTTCATTTTCTGTCATATATCTAATTTTTTTGCAAAAGACAAACAGTCATTAAATGTTTTTTCAAAATATTCTCTGCGGTTCTTTGCGCTTTCTTTGCGTTTCTCTGCGGTAAAAAAGAATTATAGTAAAAAAGCCCGTCAGCAAATCAGCCCCTGAAGTATCACCCACAGCAATCATTTGCTCAAAAGCAGGTTTTGCTTGGTTCAAAGGTAAATAAAAAAATGCATTTAAAAAGTCCTGAAGCCTTTTAAAATATCGGGCATGATAAGCCATTCTTAACATGTTATTTGAAAATACGTTGTTGCTTTTACTTGCTTCGTATATGTTATCCTTTATTTTGTTGAAATTAATTCCTTTGGTCTTTTCTAATAAATCAATGCCAAATAGTATTCCTGCAATAAAATCATCACCCGAAGGAGTCAGACCACTGCCCCTCGATTTAAAAGCTTTAATGCCTTCAATTATATCTGATTGAAAAAGAGCATAAGCCAATTCCATTTGTTGCACAAATGCTTTCTCAAAAGCTGATGTAAAATGTTTTTTGTTTTCGTTATGCAATAAGAAAAACAAGCTTTTGGGAGGGAAAAGTGAGGCGTAAAGTTGTGTAAACGAATGTATTTTCTGAGCTGTTTCGCTTAATGAAATTTCGGGATAAACAAAATCAGAGCTGCATAGTAACGATTTATCAAGTAAATATTTGTTGCTGTTAAGAAAAACATAATCCTCATCAATAATAAGCTCAGCGTATTTTTCCGAAATAAAATCATTAATTATTATGATGTTGGGAGCCAGATAAGCCATGTCTGAAGCTAATGACACAAATGCACCCTTGCTGTTTACAAAGTTATCTATGTGCTCAAAGCCAGAATGAAAAGTGTATGTGCCGGATTCTAAAAAATCGCCGAATGCTGTAATGAGCATATTAAAAATCAAATTTCCGCGTTGCAAAATTTATTCTTAACCCGAGGGTGATGTATGACGTTCTGTAGGTGCGCGATGCAATAGCACTGTGCTCAAAACGGAAAATATATCTTAAATCTGCAAATATATTGTGCTTCAGTTGGTAAGAAGCCATCATGTCGCCTAACTGGATATGGGTTTTGACACCCTGACACAAGGTGTTGCCATAGTCTTTAACCCTGCCTTCGTAATCGAGAAATATATTACTCCCGTAATCGAGCCCTGCACTGTCCTGTCCTTGTCGGATGTCGAACCACCTAAGTGTAATATTCAATGGGAAAACAGGCTGGTAATGTATTATCATGACCAACTCTTTAAAGTTAGCTCCCAGCGGATGTGCCAATGGCTGCCTGTAGTGTGAATAAGTGTTTTCGGGAGGCAGGCCCTTATAAGTTACATCGTAATGAGAGTAGGTGTATGGTCGTACAATGTTGTATTCAACCTGTGCATCAAGGTTGTCAATTCCACCCACGTCAATGTACTTAAGACCTGTTTGCAGGCCAAATTTATTGCGGAAAGAAGCCTGTGTAGAATAAGACCTTTGACCTTTTAGTTTTATTTTAACTAAAAAAGAATCTAAATCCATCTTCAAATCCGAAAAATTAAATTCATCAACGTAAATCTGACCGTAAAAAGAAAAAGCATTTAAAAAGTTGTATTTCCAGTCAAAACCTAAAGCCACATTGTCATCATCGCCCAAATAATGCTCTACAGCACGGTAAAAAATGACAGGGTTCAGATAGTGAAAATCATAGCCTGCACCGTAATCGCGCGAGAAAATGACATTTTCAAAAAAACCAATACTTAAATTATCCAGAATTTTTATATCTAATTTGTGTGTTGTTGAAAATTTCTTTTTGAATAAATTAGAATTAGATATCTTGGTGGGATAGTCCACAAGTTCAGCATAAATATTTTGATAATTTATAGGACCTATTTTGGTATTGAGTTTTAGAAATAAATAATTATTAGAATAATCCGAAAGCTGTAAAGAACGATAACCATATCCCAAAAAGTTCTTGTCCTGGCCAAATTGCAAATCAATATTTTTTGTGGCGTTAAAGGTAAAATAACCACGGGCTGTAAAAAAATCTGTCCCAACGTTCTTATAGTTTTGCTGCCAGCCCTCACCCGATAATACATTGTTTTGTGTAATTCTTTTGTTGTTAATATAGGCAGGGAGAATAGCCTGATTATCAGTAACAAAAGTATAAAAACCCACCTTGTTGCTGATACTGCCTCTTGCTTCTACACCTCTGGTGTTGAAATATTTGTAATCTTCAGATCCATCTTCCTTACCAATATCAAAGTGAATAACAGGGTTGACTTTAAACACAAAATTTTCTCCCCTGATACTGTACAAATCGGCTTGCTCTTTATAAAAAGGTTTTAAAATCTGTCTTTTACTTAATGTCATCGGATTGTCTGCCCATTCATTGTTGTCTCTTAACAGATAGGTGATGTTAAACCGGTCTACATCTGTAAAAACACAGGTTGAAGAATCGGCAGATATCGCCTTCACAAAATTTACGATATCAGCTCTTTTATAGGGCTTCGCATCTGTGCATATGAGGTGATTATAAGAAGGATATTTAATATCGAACCTGTCAATAATTTCGTAAGTTGATGTGCCAAGTGGTGTAAAAACACTTTGAGCCAGAGCCGGCTTGATATATAAAAATACACTTAAAGAAAAAAAAGTGAATATATAAATCAGTCTTTTGGAGTATAACATTGAGAGCAATTGTTAATGATTAACTTCTATTTTAATTCAAAATTAGAAAAAAGAAATGGATTTTCGTATTTTTGTAAAAACAAAAAACGATAAGTATATGATACAGAGGATAATCTTTTTTTTATTTTTGATTGTAACAGCGACTTCATGCAATAAAGACCGCATCTTTGAAAAAAATCACGATTTTAACAACAACACTTGGTCAAAAACAGAAATAGTGACTTTTGAAGCTGATATTGAAGATGTTGAATCGGAATACGACATTTATCTTTCTGTGCGCAATGCCTCATTTTATCCTTTTGCCAACGTGATCATGGGCCTCACAATAGAAACACCTGCCGGCGAAAGTCGCATGATGCAGCACGAACTGATGGTCAAAAACACCGATGGCTCTTTTAGGGGAGAAGGCCTGGGCGATATTTACGACATTTCTATACCTGTTTTTAAAAATATGCTTTTCAAAGATAAAGGAAAATACAAATTTATTATTGATAACAGAATGCATCTGGTCGAAATGCCAGGTATTATGTCTGTTGGTTTGATAATTCAAAAAAGTAAAAAGAGTGATTAAAGTGCCTAAAGTACTTAGAGTTTGGAGTACTTAAAGTTTAGAGTGTGGAGTATGCTTCTACAGCACAATGACTAGATTTAATCGGCCTTGTCGTTATATAACAATTCATAAAATGATGCTTTTTGCAAAATCAAATATTAAGTTAAGCCAAAATCTCCCGACCTTCTGCTCTTTGCTCCATGCCCTTTGCTCTTTGCCCTTTGCCCTTCTTCGGTCACTGAACTTGTCTAAGTGCACGTATTCCCCCTATATACCCTATATACTCTATATACCCTATACCCCTATTCCTTCTTCCGATTTCTTTTATCTTTCTTTCCTTTAGTCTTTATACTTTTATCTTTATACTTTTGTCTTTTATCTTTTTTAATTAAACCATGCCCAAAGAAAACAACGAATATTATATACAACACCTCAAGCCAATAGTTGTTTCTTTGCCCGACAAGCCCGGCATTTATCAGTTTTTTGATGCTACAGACAAAATAATTTATATCGGCAAGGCCAAAAATCTGAAGAAAAGAGTGTCGAGCTATTTCAACAAAAACACTTACGAAAATGCCAAGCTTAAAATGCTTGTAAGTAAGATTCAGAACATTAAATATGTTATTGTTGATACCGAATTTGATGCTTTTTTACTCGAAAACACCCTTATAAAAAAACACCAGCCCCGCTATAATGTTTTACTCAAGGACGACAAGACATTTCCCTGGATTTGCATTAAAAATGAACCTTTTCCACGCGTTTTTGCCACACGCAATCTGATTAAAGATGGTTCGGAATACTTTGGCCCCTATGCCTATGTGAAAACAATGAATGTGCTTCTGGAACTTATACGGCAGATATATCAACTGCGTAATTGCAGTTATAATTTAAGTGCCGACAATATTGTAAAAGGCAGGTTAAAAGTGTGTCTCGAATATCATATAGGCAATTGCAAAGCACCTTGTATTGGCCAGCAAACACAGGAAGATTACAACAACACCATTAAGCAAATAAAAAATCTTGTAAAAGGCAATATATCATCAGTCATTCAAGAACTTAAAGATTTGATGAAACACTATGCAACAGGCTACGAGTTTGAAAAAGCCCATCTGGTAAAAGAAAAACTGAATCTGATTTCTAATTTTCAGAGCAAATCTACGGTTGTGAGCGCTACCATAAATAATGTGGATGTTTTTTCAATTATTTCCGACGAAAACACAGCCTTTGTCAATTATTTCAAGGTCATCAATGGCGCTATTGTACAGTCGCACACGTTAGAGATTAAAAAGAAGCTTGAAGAAACTGAAGATGAGCTGCTGTCTATGGCTGTTGCCGACATACGCCTGCGCTTTAACAGCGATGCCCGTGAAATTTTAGTGCCGTTTAAACCCTCTATTCAAATACCATCAGTCCGGTTTGTTGTCCCTCAGATTGGCGATAAAAAGCATCTGCTCGATCTTTCCGAAAGAAATGTGAAATATTACATGCTCGAAAGAAAAAAGCAAATGATGAATGTGAAAAAGGAAACACCTGCTCAGCGCATTTTAAGCACGCTTAAAAAAGACCTCAACATGACGGTATTGGCCAATCATATCGAGTGTTTCGATATTTCAAACATGCAGGGCATCGACTCAGTGGCTTCAATGGTGGTGTTCAAAAATGCCAGACCGAGCAAAAAAGACTACCGTATTTTTAATATTAAAACTGTTGAAGGACCCAACGATTTTGCTTCTATCGAAGAGGTCATATACCGTAGATACAAACGGATAATTGAAGAAAATGGCACATTGCCACAGCTCATAATAATTGATGGGGGCAAAGGGCAGTTGAGTTCGGCCATGAAAAGCCTCGAAAAATTAAACCTGACGGACCAAATGGCCATCATTGGCATCGCCAAAAAACTCGAAGAAATATTTTTCCCGCACGATAATATTCCCCTCTACCTCGACAAGCGTTCTGAATCACTCAAGCTCATTCAAAACCTGCGCGACGAAGCCCACCGTTTTGGCATCAAACATTACCGCAAGAAAGCCGAAAAACGCCTTATCAATTCCGAATTATTTACAATAAAAGGCATAGGACAAAAAACCACAGAACTTCTTTTCACCTCCTTCAAATCAGTAAAAGCCATTAAAGAAGCCCCTTTAATCGAAATAGAAAAATGCGTGGGCAAAGCCAAAGCTTTAATAATACATGACTATTTTAAAAAATAATTAGCAATTGAGAGTTGACTATTGATAATTATAGGGAACTTTAGGAATGAATCAGAAGTTTTGAGACCAGTGGTGTTTTTGAGCAATAAGTAATTGCTGTGCGGCGAAGCATTTGCTTCGTCGTCTTTATTTCTTATAGCTTTCGCTATTTCAATATTGTTATTAGTTGTAGCAAATGCTACAGAACATAAATGGGACGAAGCAAATGCTTCGCCCTACAGTTCATCTTATTAATTATATATTTTTTAAATATCTGTTTTCTTAAGATTAGCCGCAAGAAATTTTTACAAAGGTTTCGTTATTTTTATGCGGTGTTGTTGGGATTCATTACTGTGGTTTCTACTTCAAGCAACCGGGCAAAGCCAAAGCATTAGTGATTTATAATTTTTTTCAGGCAAAAATGAAAAGTAAAATAAACAGTCAACGTTATTCAGGCATGAACAAGAACAAACTGTTCACTGCTAACTGCTTACCGGCACACCATCTTGGTAGTCATAGTGCCCACTGTTGAGGTCTGACCCTGTACATCAGCAAGTTCTTGCCCGCAGTACTCTACCCAGTCGCCACTCGAAACAAGATTGTTGTTTTCATAAGTCTGTATGCGACACTCCTTACAACCGTCATCTTTAAGACAACCACCAAGAGTTAGAAGCATTATAAAAATAAAAGACAGTGCCGTAAAAAAAATGATGCTTCTTTTATGAACTGAAAGAGAGGATATTGTTTTTGCCATGGTATTTACATTTTCTTATTGCAAAAATAGGAAAAAGGATTAAAGCCCGGCATATAAAAAAAAATATTATTTTTGTGTTTTTATTGGCCCCATAGTTCAATGGATAGAATAGAAGTTTCCTAAACTTTAGATCCAAGTTCGATTCTTGGTGGGGCTACTAACAAAAAAATAATGTATTGCTATTCAAAGTCTATTTGATAGAGTTAATGTAGCATGACATCTATTAAATAAATTGTCAGATTATGATTAAAATTTTCGACAAAGACACCAATGCTTTTATTGGCCCTATTACCGATGAACAACTGCAGTTTCTGGTTGATAACCTTGAAGAAGAATCATACGGAGATAATGATTATTACATAAACATTGATCAAATCGATGTTTTTCAGGAAATGGGAGCCGATGCTGAGCTTATCAATTTGCTAAACACAGCATTGAATGGCAGAGAAGAAATGGAAATTTACTGGTCGGAAGAATAAGGTTCTTTAGCCTCAATTTTTAATGAGAAACACAAACTTTAAAGTGAGTATCATTATCCCTTGTTTAAACGAGGAAGATAATGTGGCTGTACTGTATCAACAAATAAAGGGTGTGTTGGTGAATACTCCTGTGCAGTTCTTATTTGTCGATGACGGCAGTACTGATAAAACACTTAATATCATTGAAGCTTTAGCCCAAAAAGATGCAGATGTCAAATACATTTCGTTTTCGAGAAACTTTGGACATCAATACGCCCTTAAAGCGGGTATTGAAAATTCTGAGGGAGATTGCGTTATATGCATGGATGCCGACCTGCAGCATCCACCTGCTTTATTAACGACCATGATAGATAAATGGCAGGAGGGTTTTGATATTGTTTATACTGTTAGAAATGACAGTGATAATGTCTCTGCCTTAAAAAAAATCACAGCTTTTATTTTTTACAAAATAATTAATAGCATATCCGATATTGAGATCAGAAAAGGCACAGCCGATTTCCGACTGATAGACAAAAAGATTGTTGAGGTATTAAACAACAACATCAACGAATACCATCTGTTCTATCGGGGACTGATTCCCTGGATAGGTTACAAACAGACAGGAATTGATTACACACCCAATAAAAGAAGTTCAGGAAAAAGCAAATATTCTTTCCTGAAAATGTTAAAACTGGCATTGGATGGCATAACCTCGTTTTCTATTAAACCATTAAAATTAGCCATTCTGCTAGGCTTGTTATTGTCTCTTTTTTCTGGCTTGTATGGCCTGTACGCATTAGGTATGTTTGTTTTTACCGATGAGACCGTAAAAGGCTGGACATCTATACTTCTGAGTGTGCTGTTTATTGGCGGTATCAACATGGTTTTACTGGGAATTATTGGGGAATATATTGGTAAAATATACATCCAAACCAAAAATCGCCCCCATTACATTATAAACAAATCCAATATTCATTAAGCATAATAAAAAAACCACAGATTCTCAAATCTTAAGAAATCAATTCTTATAAATCTGTGAATCTGTGGCTTTTGTTGCTTTTAGGCTAATACAACCTACTTTATTTTATTGAAAATTTTCGAAACTCTGAATTTGTTGTCGGCAACAATGTCGATATAATACAAACCGGCGGGCAGGCTGTTAGTGTTGAAGTTCATGCGATGCACACCTGAAGTAAATTCACCATTTTGTGCATAAACGCTGGCGCCCATAATATTATAAACATTGATGACAAGATGAGTATTTTGCTTTAAACTCAGCTCCAGATTAATATTGTCTGATGTTGGGTTGGGATAAGGATTGCCAACGAAATCAAAGTACATTTCATTGTAGCCGGGCAATGAAGAAATAACGGTTGTTTCATTAACAGTTATCAAAACATCATCTACTGTCGGGTTGTTGCTGTCGAGTGTGACTGTAGCCGACACAGGGTCTTTACCCCATATTTCTGCGTACACTTTGTAAGTGCCCATAGCCAGATTATCAAACGCAAATGAACCATCTATATCGGAATAGGTGTAGGTTATAGCATTGTCGTTTTCATCGAGCAATACTACTAATATATCACTTAATGTTGTTTTAGAACCATTGCCCTGCAACACATTGCCGCTTATCTGGCCATTTCCATTGTTGAGGTTGGTGCCAATCATGTGAATATCATACTGAACGGTGAGGTTTACTTGTCCGATGCTTACAAATGTAGCTTGCGACCAGTACAGCACATCACCATAGTAAGTGGGCAGATAATCGAAATAATAAGCCGATGTGGTGCTGAGGTGTGCCTGTATCAGATACTGTCCGTATGGAATATTGCTGAATTGGTAGTAACCCCCTGTTAATATGGGTGTTGAAGCAATTGGTAAAATAGAATTGGGAGAGTTGGGTGTAACACTTAACAGATATACAGTGCCTGCATCAGCATTGTTATTGCCAGTGAAAATCTGACCACTTAACTGAATGTTATTTCCCAGGGTTATTGTTTGGCAGAACTGATCAGAACAGCCATTGAGCGAGTCAACAATGGTCAGGCAGACATTGTATGTGCCCATTCCTGAGTAGTTGTGAACAGGGTTTTGAAGATTTGATGTGGTGCTATCGCCAAAAGTCCAGTAATAATGCATAAACTGACCAGGCGTGCTGCTGTTGTTAAGTGCCTGAAAATGCACCTCTGTATTACTTATCTGATAAGTGTAATAAGCTTGGCAACCGGGGGTATTGCCCTGTATGGTTATTGTCTGGCAGTAAGTTACTGAAGGACATGTGCCCGAGGCTGTTACCACAGTAAGACATACCTGATAGGTACCGGGATTTGCATAGCTGTGAACAGGATTTTGGACATTGGCTGTTGTGCTGTCGCCAAAACTCCAGTACCAATGGGTAGCTGTTGATAGGGGTGTGAAGTTGCCAAAGAAAGCCACATTAAAGAGCGAACCAAAGGTGTATTGGAATGTGGCCTGACAAGTTGTATTTGTGCCAACTATAATATTTTGACAGAACTGATTGGTACAATTATTTAAAGAATCAGTTACTGTTAAACACACATTGTAAGTTCCTGCTGTGGTAAAAGAATGGTATGGATTGACCAATGTTGAGCTGCTGCCATCACCAAAATCCCAATAGTAAGACATTGTGGTGCTCGATGGTGTACCCGAATTATTGGAAAAGAAGTGAACATTAGCACCACTTTGCTGATAGGTGAAGTTGGCATTGCAGGTCACAACTGGCTGAGCAGGCACATATACAGAATCGCAATAAGTACATGATATGGTGCCATTGCTTTGATAAATACTCACACACACAACATAACTGCCTGCTTGAGCAAATTCGTGAACAGGGTTTTGCTGACCACTTACAGTTGTGCCATCGCCAAAATCCCATGCCCAATAATACATGCTCGAATTAGGTGTAATTTGTCCGAAAAATTGAACATGAAGCGGTTGTAAGTTTTGTGTATTGTAGGTGTACGACACATTACAGTTAATAGTATTTCCTACAGTTATTGTCTGGCAAATTGAGTCCGAACAATTGTTGGTTTGTACATGATGGCAAACGGTGTATGTGCCCGGTGTTGTATATGTTATAGTCGGGTTGGCCAGTGTTGATGTGGTGCCGTTGCCAAAACTCCAGTAATTAGTGGCATTTGTATTTGTCATAGAACCACTGAAAGCAACACTCAATCCACTTATCTGAGTAGTAAAAGAGGCATTGCATGCCGTATTGGTGCTGTTAAAATAGGCCGAATCACAATAAGTACATGTTAAACCGCCTCCGCTTATTGTAAGGCAAACGGTATAAGCTCCTGCATTGACATAAGCATGCGATGGATCGTGGTTGGTGGATGTTTGGCCATCGCCAAAATCCCAGTGAAACTGTGGATTGGTAATGGTGCTGGGGTATGTCGGCAGGAATGAATATCCACCATTGGGGTTTTGTGTAAAGGCAAAGCTGATATTACAGATATTGCTTTGTCCTATAGTAACGGTATGGCAGTAAGTATCTGTACAGTTGTTTGAACTTATTGTCAGGCAAACATTGTATGTGCCATAGTTAGTGAAAGTGTGAACGGGATTGGCAAGTGTAGATGTGGTGCCATCGCCGAAATTCCAAGTATAAAGCACAGGGCTGCTCGAATATATTGAATTTGAGGAGTTAAAGCTAACAGCTGTCCCACTTTGGGTGTAAGTAAAATTAGCCTGACAACTTGTTGATGAGCCCGAAACATAAATAGAATCACAATACTGGCAAAGAATAGTGCCGCTGTTTTGGTGTAGAAATACACAAACACTGTAATAACCAGGTTGTGCATATTGATGCAAAGGATAATCTCCTGTACCCGTTGTGCCATCGCCAAAATTCCAGTACCACAGGAATGGACCGGTGCCCGATGTTAATTGTCCGGTAAACTGTACCTGATTGGGCAATAAATTTTGGGTGTTGTAAGAATATGAAACCATACAGTTGCTTGTATTGCCAACAGTTATTGTCAGGCATGCAGTGTCAGCGCAATTAGTACTTGTGTTATACACATAGTGACAAACAGTATAGGTGCCTGCTGCAGTAAAAGTTACAGTCGGATTATATACAGAAGATGTCGTGCCATTGCCAAAACTCCAGTAATACTGATTGGCTGTGTTTGTTGAAGTGCTCGTAAATGATACAGCTAAACCGTTTATTTGATAAGTAAAATTAGCGTCACAAGTATTCGTCGTGGTATTAAAATATGCCGAATCGCAATAGGTGCAGCTTATACCTCCGCCGCTTACAGTAAGGCAAACATTATAGAGGCCTGCAGTTGCAAACAAATGAGAAGGGTCGTGGTTGGTGGAGGTGGTGCCATCGCCAAAGTTCCACAAATAGGTCGGATTGGAGATAGTGCCCGACATTGTTGGTAAAAAGCTGTAACTGCCATTGGAATTTTGTGTGTAGCTAAAACTTAAACCGCATGAATTCTGACTTACTGTAACAGTATGACAATATGTGTCCGAACAACCATTGTTGTTGGTTATGGTTAAACAAACATTGTATGTCCCATAATTGGCATAAGTATGTGTGGGGTTTGCCACAGAAGATGTAGCCGTACTGTCTCCAAAATTCCAGCTGTAAATAATTGTTCCGCTCGGAATTGTCGAACTGCTTGAATTAAAACTAAACACATTGCCACTGTGCTGGTAGGTGAAGTTAGCTGTGCATCCCACTTGGCAATATGTAAAATTGACTGTCACAGCATTAACTGTTCCCTGCATGTTTTGCACGGTTTCGTGCAATATTACATTATTACAGTTTGTCATTGTAACTGCGTAGTACTGATTTGCACCAGTCAAACTGCCGTTGGTTACTGTTATTGTGTACCACCCATTGGCATTGGTTGTTGTACACTGATAAAATGGGTTGGGATTTAAACTGTCGGACGAAACACACACCTGAATGTTGTTTACAGCCAATCCATTGGAGTTGGTTACGTAGCCACTGATAACCAAATCGTCCGGCGTTTGAGCTTTTAAGCTGAAAAAACCGGCCATTAAAACGATTAGAAGTAAAAGCTTTTTCATAATTTGAAGGTTTTAGGTTATTATTAATTTTTTCTTTTTAATTCACAATATATAAGACAACATTATTTTAAAAAAGTTGCATGCTATGTCAGTTTTTAAAAGTAAAAAGCAGATGTTGAATTATAAAATAAATTTAAAAAGTTGATAATTAGGATATTAGAAAGTAAATAGATTTAAATAAAATTTATTTTTCTAATGTTAAATTCATTCAAAATTTTAAGTTTTTATGATTTTTCAAGTCTTTCTTTATGTAAATTTACTCAAAAATATTTAATTATCAGCACTTTCTGAAAAAATACTGGCGTTTTATCTTTTTCATTACCCATTCTCCTTTGTCTATTCTCAATTGTCTATTCTCAATTGTCCATTCTCAATTGTCAATTGTCAATTGAAAAGCAATATTCTTTTCTAAATGTCGTTAAAAATGGGTAATTTTGCAAATTGCATATAAAAAATGAAGAAACCTTTTTATTATAAATCTCTACTGGCATTAGTATTATTAAGTGTTTTATTCTCATGCAGAAAAGATGATTTTCTGATGGAAACGCAAGGCTCACTTACTTTTTCTACCGATTCAATTTTGTTTGATACTGTTTTTACAACTGTTGGCTCAACAACCCAACAACTCAAAATTTACAATCCCTACAACAAACCTATCAATATTTCATCTATCACTTTGGCCGGTGGCAATGCCTCAAATTATCGTATCAATATCGATGGTGTTTCAACAACAGAAATAAAAGACATAGAATTAAAGGCCAAAGACAGTATGTTTATTTTTATCAGGGTTACTGTTGATCCCAATAATACAAACACTCCTTTTGTAGTAAGTGACTCGTTGCTTTTTGTAACGAACAATCAATTGCAACAGGTAAAATTAGTGGCATGGGGTCAGAATGCCTATTATCACACGCCCACACACTTCCCGTCGAATATGTCGGCCTATTCTATTGTGAGTTCAAATGAAACCTGGCCCAACGATAAGCCCCATCTGGTTTATGGATGGGTTGTGGTAGATTCTTCTTACACGCTTACAATACAGGCTGGCACAAAAATTTATTTTCACAATAATGCCGGCTTATGGGTGTACAACGATGCATCGCTTAAAGTTACAGGCACAAAGGAAAATCCTGCTGTTTTTCAGGGTGACAGGCTCGAGCAGTGGTACAAGGACATGCCGGGACAGTGGGGTAAACTGGAATCTAACGGCTACCTCTTTTCTATGGGTATTTGGTTGTCGGCCGGCAGTAAAAACAACGATATAAACTATGCGGTGATACGCAATGGCGACACAGGTATAAAAGTTGACACCCTGGGCAATTCTGCCAATCCTACGCTGAAGCTTCGCAATACCATTATTGAAAACATGAGCACGGCAGGTATATATGCACAGGGTTCATTTGTCGAAGCCGAAAATGTTGTGGTGAGCAATACTGGTATGCATGCGGTAATTCTTTCTATAGGCGGTTCCTACGATTTTAAACACTGCACCTTTGCCAATTATTGGAATTATTCTTCCCGCCAGACCTCCTCTTTAGTTCTTAACAATTACTATAAAGACATTAACGAAAACATACAGATAAGAGATTTAACCAAAGCCGATTTCAGTAATTGTATTATTTATGGTAATATAGACGAGGAGCTGTTTCTCGATAAAAACAACAGCGGCCTTTTTAATTATAAATTTACCAATTGTCTTCTGAAAACAGCACAAGACATAAACAATGCAACATTTTATACGGCTTGTATTAAAAATAACGACCCTCTTTTTGAAAATACCGCTGTCAATAACTTAAAGCTTCAGGTGGGTTCGCCAGCTCTCAACGTAGGTGATCTTAATACAGCTCAGGATGTGCCTTTTGATATAATTGGCAATTCAAGAACCCAACAACCCGACCTGGGGGCTTATGAGAAGTAATGAACAGTTAACAGTTAGCAGTTAACAGTTAGCAGTGAACATTACCAAATCATCACATCTGCTCATCATCCCATTTCCCTTTATTCCTTTATTCCCCCATACCTTTATTCCCCTATACCTTTACAGTTAACAGTTAGCAGTGAACAGTTACCATTACCAAATCATCACATCAACTCATCATCACATTTCCTTTATACCTTTATTCCTTTTCTCCTCTTTCTTAATTGCTTAATTTTCAAATTGTCTCATTTTCAAATTATTATTCCTTTTATCTTTCTCCTTTATCAGTTAAAGTGTCTGTTAATCAACTCTTTCAATAAATTCTGGTTGATGGGTTTTAGGATATAATCACTACAGCCTGCTTCTAAAGACCTTTCTCTGTCGCCCGACAAGCCAAAAGCAGTTTGTACGATTAATACCATCTCTTTATTAAATTTTCGTATTTGCCTGATGGCTTCAAGGCCGTCCATTTCGGGCATTTTAATATCAATAAGCGCCAAATCAATGTCGGGGTTTTTGAAACATACTTCTACAGCCTCTGTTCCTGTTTTTACATTAATAATTTCCTTGGCTACAGGCTTAACTACAATTTTAATAAGTTGTCCCGATATTTCATCATCGTCGGCTATTAATATTTTAAGCGATTTTAATTTGCTTTCTTTAATGTCGGTTAAAGGAATTGCTTTTGTAATGGTCTCATATTCAGCAACCTTATTGTAAGGAATGGTGAAATAAAAAGTGGATCCTTTGCCTACAATACTATCAACCCAAATTTCACCGCCAAGCATTTCTACATAAGCTTTCGAAATTGATAGGCCCAAGCCGGCGCCCTCATATTTTCGGGTAAGTTCAATGCTGCCTTGAATGAATCTTTCAAATATAATTTTTTTCTGATCTTCACAAATGCCCGATCCAGTGTCCTTCACATAAAACTCAATAAATTTATCTTTTCTGTTATAACCCATTTCAATATGACCTTCGGCAGTAAATTTTAAGGCATTTTTTACCAAATTGGTCAGAATCGCATAAACCTTTTCTTTGTCGGTTTCAATAATAGCTTTTGAAAGAGGCAAAGTGTTTTTTACCAAAAGATGAATTCCTTTTCTAAGCGCTTCGGGTTTAAAAAATTGATAAATATAATCCATTTGCTCGTTGATGTCTGTTTTGGACAGGGAAATTTCCATCAACCCCGACTCAAGCTTCGATATATTAATTACATCATTGACAATATTGAGCATTCTTTCACCGCTTTTTTCGATAATGTTTAAATACTCTTTCTGCTCTTCAGCAGTATGTGTTTTGTCTTTTAGTAATTCGGTAAATCCCAGAATACCATTCATCGGTGTTCTTATCTCATGACTCATATTGGCCAGAAAAGCAGATTTTAAACGTTCGCTGTCTTCTGCTTTCTCTTTGGCTACAATGAGCTCTTGCTCGGCTATTCTGCGTTTGGTAATATCTTGAATTATTGGCAGAAAAAATAAAGGATTATTGTTTTCGTCACGTACCAAACTGATTTTAAGTTCACACCAAACAATACTGTTGTCTTTGCGCACATAGCGTTTTTGCACAATGGCAGATTCTATAACTCCGTCTATAATATGTTTCATCTCACACATGCCTGCCTCCTTATCTTCTTGATAAGTTACATCTGAAATACTTTTGCCTACTAATTCTTCTTCAGCATAACCCAGCATATTCGAAAAAGCCGCATTGCATCTTATAAAACGATTATCCAGCCCAACAATCACAAGGCCGGCAGAAGACTGGTCAAAAATACTTCTGAACTTGGCTTCGCTCTGTATTAATTCCTTTTCAATTCTTTTTTTATTGGTGATATCTGTTGTTTTTCCACGAATTTTTTTTATCCTGTATTCTTCATCCCGTATCATTATTATGGTTATCAGTGCAATGCCATGTGTTTTGTCTTTTCTTATAAATTCAATTTCTCTGTTTACAATGTTTCTGAGCTTATGGTATTCTTTCTTTTGCAGGTGCATCATGCCTTCCTGAAATTCTTTTAAAAGAATATTTGCTGAATCGGGTGTTAAAAAATCTGTAATTGATTGTTTGAGGTGCTCTTCAACAGTATAACCCAAAAAAGAAAATACTGACGGAGATACATACTCAAAAGTAAAGTCAGTATTCATGACCCAAAGAATATCATCAGTGTTTTCTATGATGTATTGCTCCTTATATTCGAATAATTCGGTGTTTTTTATCAATATAGCTTCTGCTTCTTGTTTTGCCTGTTGGAGCTCTGTGTTTTTTACTTGCAGCACTGATTGATTGGCTATTAACTCACAAATCAATTGTGTGGTTTCGGCCTCGGTTAATTGAGAGATTGTTTTTGAAGTTTTTTCTTTGACAAACAATGCGGCCTCCTGGCGGTATTTTTCAAAATCGGAAGTTGTATTCATCTTTTTCTTGTGTTATTAATTAACTTGCTGTAAATCAAATATATCAATATTCATGTACGTTCCTATTTTATGTTGCAAAAAGGGTTTAATAAATTCTTTTTGGTAATAATCGGGGTTGTTGATGATGAGGTATTTTGCTCCTCTTTGTATTTCTGCATTAATCTGTTCGGCTTCTGTAATGCTTTTTCCAAAATCAGTAATGCCCTTCTGATCCATTAATGATAAAGAAATATTGGGGCTGTGGTCGTTGATGGAGATGACCCTGTCGGTACGGGCTATGCCTAACGAGCGCAGATAAGGTGTAATGCTTTCAAAAGCTTTTATATATGTTTCATTGTACCAGTGCAGCCACCGCCAGTATTCCAGCTCATTGCTTCTGTTCAGAAAAGAATATTCCCATTTTTCTATGCGCCTTTCATATTTGATGTCGTTTTTTACTTTCGCATAATAAATATTATAACACAAAAAAATAAAGAAAACAATTTTTAAACCCCTTGATTGCAGCAATGAGGAATGATTTTGCTTTACATACAAGAAAAAACAGGCTAAAACAGCTACCACTATGATTAATAAATTGAGCAGGTAGTAATCATGCACATCAAACACCCTGAACCACAACACCAAGTAAAGAAGTCCGCCAGCAATCATCAATCCTGTAATTGTAAGTAGCAACGCATTGGCTTTCTTTCTGAAAACAACAAGCCATGCAAATAGGGCTATAATCATGGTGATTACAGAAGTGTTGAAAAACTGATAAGCCAGATTTTCATTTAATATCCTTTCAATTTCATTGATTAACGGATAGTCCATATCCCACACCGGCAATATGCCAAGTAAAAAATACTCCCCGTTATAACGCGTGTTGTAATAAGCAGAATAGGCATACCACAAATAAGTGATCACAATTACCAGGAGCAATGGCAAGCCCTGTTTTAAAGGCTTGTTAAATAGCTTTTCATTGTTTTTAAATGAGTGAATTCTCAACAGTTCTATAGCAAATATTAGCAGTATGGAAATGAAAAGCATTGCGGCTGTAATTTTGAGCAAAGCCCCAAACAAGAAGAAAAAGCAGGCAATATAAAGCTTTTTCAAACTTCTTGTCTCATAGAAATCGCAGAAAAAATAGGCGCCCATAAACGAAAACCCCAAAGCCGGCGCATCGGCTATAAAGTTATTGGTATAAAAAACAAGAATGGGAGATGTAAACATCAAGAGCGTAAGCATAATGGCCCACAAAGAATCCTTAAGAATTTTTTCGAACAGCCTGAACAGCGCAAAAAGCCCCAAAAAAACAATTAAAATATTTAATCCTCTGAAAATCCATGCTTTAGGTCCTGTTAGTTTCCAAATCTGAGCCACTGTATAATATATAATAGGAAACTCACCCGAAGCATTGCCCGTGCCGCTTTTTCCTATAAAGTGAAGCGTCGGTTTGAAAAAGTTGAGATGCTCTTCGTAGTAATTTAATGTAAAAGACCAACAGTCAGCCTGTCGCCATTGATGTATAGAGGTGGGTTTTAGCCGTATTATTTTATGATAATTAAACAACAAAGCCATGGCCAACAAGCAGATAAAAAACACCAATGTGGAATATTTTGGGAAATAGCTTTTCAAAGCCATAGTTTTTATTTTTAATAAATTAGTTTATACTGAATATAAAATAAGGAAGGTAATAGGTATATAGGGTATAAAGGTATAAGGCCTTATTGTGTAAGGATGCGAATTACAGGCAGATAAAAGGCTTATGGCTTCTTTTTTATTAATGATAAAATTCTTTGCTCTTTTCATAAAGAAGTGATTTTTAATTTATTTTTGGTTTTTTATCTAAAATTTTCCACACTCTTATTTTCCAGATACCTCTATATCCTATTTCCCCTATACCTTTACAGTGAACAGTTAGCAGTGAAGTTACTATCATCTTCAAATCATCACATTTCCTTTATTCCCTTATACCTTCTTTCCCCTTTAACTTTATACTTTTACCTTTCTACTTTCACCTTACTTCCTATTATAATTACAGAATATTAGACAATTGCTCCTTAATTTTTTCCAGCTCATCTTTCATGTCAACCACAATTTTCTGTATGTCAAAATCGTTGGCTTTAGCCCCCAGAGTGTTAATCTCTCGGCTTATTTCCTGGGCAATAAACAATAATTTTTTACCATTAGAAATATCTTCTTTTAAAGTATCTGAAAAGTAATTGCAGTGTTGGCGCAGGCGTGTTTTTTCTTCGGTGAAATCAAACTTTTCGAGATAATAAATAAGTTCCTGCTCAAAGCGGTTTTTGTCGGTTTTATTTTCTGCACCTAATGCCAAAAGACTGTTGTTTAATTTGGTTTTTATGTTTTCAATTCTTTGTTTTTCAAATTTTTCAACTTCAGGAATAAGCGTAAGCAAAATGTCAATTCTTTTAATAAAATCTTTAGTAAGGGCGTTGCCTTCATTTATTCTGTGCTTGTCGAGCATGTCTGTAGCACTGCTCACAGCTTTAACCAGCAAATGTATTTCTTCCTTGTCGGCTTCCTCCTTGTCTTGCTTCAATACATCTGGCAGTCGCATTATTGTGCTAAGGAAAGCCTTGGTTTCGTCCTGTGTTTCCTGCGCCAGACTAGCTATATCCTCATAATACTTTTTATACATGGTCCGGTTAATAGAAAACTGTGAAAAATTTTCGGGGTACTCAACATTTATGTAAACCTCTATTTTGCCTCTTTCAAGCTTTTGAGAGATGAGGTTTCTCAATTCAAGTTCAACTTCCTTGTACTGTTGGGGCGATTTTACCGAAAGGTCGCACTGTTTGCTGTTGAGCGACTTTATTTCAATGCTTACTTTTTTACCCTGACTGTTAAAGCTACTTTTTCCGTAGCCTGTCATTGATTTTATCATTACCTGTTATTTTAATGCAAACCTACATTTTTTATAATTAACAGACAAAAAAAATAAGCCCTGACTTATACTTTTATGTTATAAGCTCAAAGTATAGTTAATTAATTAACCCCAGACTTCGGCACAAATAAATTAAAAAATTTTATAAGAGCTTGGTTATATATATATTACATGTATTTATTAACAAAATTGGTAACACATAAAATAATATATTTTTTCTATATGGTACTTTTTCAAGATAAAAAGTACCCAAAAATCTTGACAAAACAAAGCTTCCATCCGCCCTACCTGAACGCAAACAATACAAGCAAGGTAGTGGATAAAAAATGGCTTTACTCCGCAAGCCACAATGTAAACATTTTTCTCCAAACGCAAGCGCCCTTGCTGTATTGTAATGCGTTCAGGTATTCACGCCATCGCTGGCCCGCTGTTTTGTCAGTTGCCAGCGCACCCACCTGCTGCTTCCTTGAAATAAGTATTTTGCAAATTAAGACAAAAGTAAATAAAGAAAAATGAATAAGAAATATATAGGGTGACGCATGGGAGAAGTCAGAAAATTACATCTTGATAAATTTCTTAACTATTGTCTCGCTGTTGAATGTCACCTTGTAAGAATACATGCCTTTTCTAAGCCCATCAATATTAACTTTGAAGCGCGACAGGCCCTTGGGTAGCGTGCCATTGAAAATATCGGCAATCAGTTCACCATTTGAATTGTACATTATTATTTCAACAATGTCTTCTGTTGGTACTATAATGTTTATATTTATTTCGTTGGTTGCCGGATTTGGGAATGTGTTGATGGCCGTAAAATTTTCGGTTACAGCCGTACAGCTTTCATTATTCGACAAATCAACATCGTTTTCAATAGTGACAGGTAAAGCCTTAACACACACATAGTCAATGCTTCCATCAGCCATAAGGAATTGAGCCGCAAATGTATATTCTATACTCTCGCCTGGGGCTAAATAGCCGCTCCACAATTCTCTGAAAACCATGCCGTTAGAGCTGGTGGCAAACAAATCCATCTTCTCAATTGTTTGTGTGCCAATATTTTTAATGATGGCTTTTATGCCAATATAATTATCGTTTATTTCAACACTTACATTATTAACGGCCAAATCAACCACCGTAGGAATTACATTAACGACATCATAATAAGTGCTTTGGCAACCAAAATTATTGGTAGCTGTAAGCTGCACATTGTAAATGCCATTTTGGGTATAGGTATATGTTGGGTTTTTGCTGGTATTGGTTGGGCTGTTATCTCCAAAATTCCATAAATAACTCAAGGTGTTGTCGTTGGGTGTTGAATGATTGGTGAAATAGACATTCAGAGGCGCAATGCCGTAATGAGGTGTCAGGGTAAAGCTTGCTGTAGGTGAAGGATACACATCTATATCATATTGGGCAGAGTTCTTACACCCCGACGAACTCACAACATCCAGATTCACATTAAAGGTTCCTTGCTCAGTAAATGTAAATAATGGATTTTTCATAGTGTCGGTAGCAAGTTCATCAAAATTCCATAACCAATGTATTATTGAGTCGTTTTCTACAGAACTGATGTCGTAAAACTGGAAAGGATTATTGGCACAGGCACTGCCGGTAATAAAGTTGGCAATGGGCACAGCGCTGACTTTTACTGTTTTTGTTTTGGGTACTATACATCCGTTTACAGATTTAACAGTAAGGGTCACATAATAATTTCCGGCACTGTCGGTATAAATATGTTTGGGGTTTATCAGCGATGAACTGCCGCCATCGCCAAAATCCCATAGCTGATCTATAATTTGTGCCCAGGGATATGTTTGTGTACTGTTGGTAAACTGTATCTCTTCTCCATAACAGGCATTGGAGTTGATAAAATCAACATCAGGACCGGATTTGATAATGATGGTCTTTTTTACAGAATCAGCACAATCGTGTGAGGATTTTGAAATAAGTGTTGTTTCAAAATTACCGGCCTGACTGAATGCGTGTTGTGGAATCTGCTGGGTGGAAACTGAGTCATCGCCAAATTTCCACAGCCACGAATTGACCGTTCCATAGTTAACCGTTGAGGTTTCGTAAAATTCTACAGGCACACCTTTACAACCATTGGTAGGAGTAAAGTTCACTATGGGTTTATCGTAAACCAAAACAGATTTTACAATGGTATCGACACAAAAACTGATGGTTCTGACCAATAGCTTCACATCGTGATAACCGGTGTCTAAGAACAGATGTGTGGGGGTTGTTTGAGTTGAAAAAGAGAAATTGCCAAAAGTCCAGTAATGATATACTACAGGATCGGCTGTGTTAAAAGCCGTCTGATCGGTAAAGTGCATCACAGTACCCATGCAAACGGAGTCGGCAATAAAATCGGCAACGGGCATAAAGCCATTAATTAAAATATGTATGGTGTCGTTTTTCTGACAACCAATGCTGTTCCATACAGCCACAGTATATTGTCCGGTATCAGTAACTATAATTGAAGGTGTTGCTTCTCCCGTGTTCCAGAAATAAGCTGTCGCCTCACTGGCACCCGTATTTAAGCTGAGCGGAGCTCCCGAACACATCGTTTTATCAGGACCCAGGTCTGCAGTCTGAGCAAAATTATCCACCGTCACATTAAACTCGTAAACCCTTGCACAAAGACCCAAAGTGTCGGATATTTCTACCCAATAACCGCCCTGGGTATTAAACATAGCCGTGTTGGCTGTAGAATTGTCAGACCACAAGCAATGATAGCCCTGAGGCACGCTGTAAATAGCAGAACTGTTAAGACAAACAGTGGTGTCGTTAAAATTAAATACAGGCAGATTAACAATTACTGTATCGGAAGATACACGGCCAAAAATATCGGTTACCTTCACCCAATAAGTTCCGGAGTTTACTAAAGGAATAGAAGGCACAGTATCTCCAGTACTCCACAGATATGTATCATAATAGCCCACACTCAAAGAGGTGTCGCACACCCCATAAGTGATATTAATATCAGGCCCCAGATTTACAGGCGGCTGGTATTTATCCATCAGGTAGCGTTCAACCATAACACGCTGTGTGTCGGTAAGCAGGGTGTCGTAGAAGAGGATTTCGGCGATGTCGCCGTTTAAATATCTAATTCCTGTACTGGTTCCTCCAATCACTAAATTTGAAATACCCAAAGAGCCGGAGTTAAATGTATTTTTGTATGTGCTATTTTCATAAATTTTTGATAATGTATCATTAAATAAAATGGAACTTATCATATAATTGAACGGGGCCGTTTTATTATATACATCAGGGACATATATGCCTGAAGAAACAGCAATTTTATTATCTGTTGTCCAATATAAAGCTTGTTCACTTGTAAATCCCATTTGAATATTTCCTGTTAATCCTGAAATTTTCCAAACAGAAAATATGGAAGTAGGTTGACTAAATGTATCTCCGAAATTAACACTTAAAAAATCATTATTACCATCAAACCGAACAACAGGTTTTCCTGCAAATGCATTTTCTATTTTATCAGGTTGTTTAAGAGCATTTGTTTGAGCAAGATGATGATTGTTTCCACTAATGTCATTCCAGTTTGATACTTTACCATTAGGCGATAAAATATTTGAGTCGGCGCTTATCCATAGTTTTAAATTGGAAATATTTAAAGGATTAAAAGGATATATAACCCGTTTATCAGACATTGTTGAATTATTACAAGGATTGAAAGCTTCAACACGCCAATATATTTTAGGGTAATTTGGTATAACAACTTGATATGAAGTAGCATATATATAATTAGACAAATACAATATATTGAAAAAATTACTGTCAGTAGATAAGTATAGCTTGTATTTTATTGCATCAGGAGACGGATTCCACTCAAATAGCGGTGAATAATTATTTATTGTTAAATAATTTTGAGGAGATGCTAAAGAAAAAGGCTCAGGAGTAGGATATGTGTTCTGAACATTTATTTGTTTTTCAATAAAATCCGAACATAAATTATTAATATTTACTTGTAACCCGATTGTATGGCTACCTGTTGTGTTAAAAGTATAAAAGAGTGTATCAGAATTTCCCGAAGGTTGTCCATCAACAAACCAATCTCTTGAAATTAAATTATTACCCAAAGGGATTACAGTATTGTCTATATAAAAAGTAGAGACACCTGTACAAGCAGGATAATCAATATAATCGGCCTTAGGCGAAGGCAATACTTCAAAATATGCCAAAGTATCATTATAACAACCACTTTGAGTGCCGATAGTAAATTTTAGTGAATAAATGCCTGAAGTATCAAATTTTATTACAGGATTGTTTGAAATCGATTGATATTGGTTGCCGATTTCCCAAAACCAATAATTAATATTATTTTGTGGCTGAGACAAATCAATAAAATGAATACTATCATTACTACACTTTTCATTTATTATAAAACTGATACTTGGCACAGTGTCTTGAATAGTTGCTTCAATTGAATCCTTTGCCACACATTGGTTAGAACTCGTTGCCTGCAGTATATACCACCCTGTATGAGTGATGATAGTGTGTGGGGTTGTGTTCCCCCCGGGTGTCCATAAATAAGAACTTGCATAAGAACTTCCACTTGCTACAGAAAGTTCATTTCCAATACACAGCGAGTTATATGTGCCGAGACTGAAATAATAAGCTAAACTATCTACGGCCACATTAAAAGTATCTTTTTTTGAACAGCCCAGGGAATCTGTTATGGTTACCTTGTATTGCCCTGGTTGCCAGATATTAATAGCGGGTGCAGTGCTGCCTGTGCTCCACAAATAA
>Ga0172368_10001599_pt1 | contig 30684 bp, 42 predicted proteins | sample Lak11m_FD_114540 | JGI IMG/M metagenome (GOLD analysis project Ga0172368, IMG submission 114540) | Freshwater microbial communities from Kabuno Bay, South-Kivu, Congo - kab_022012_11m | ecosystem: Environmental > Aquatic > Freshwater > Lake | place: Democratic Republic of the Congo: South-Kivu...
ACTGCGACCGCCGTCTACATTGATGACCTGGCCGGTGACGTAGGGCGCATCGAACAGCAAAAACCGCACCGCGCGTGCGATGTCGGCCGGTGAACCTTCCCGCTGCAGCATGGTGCGCGCGACGATGGCCCGGCGTGCATCGGCGTTGAAGTCACCGGCGGCCTTGCCTTCCGGCCACTGGATCGGCCCCGGTGCCACCGCATTGACCCGCACCCGAGGTGCCAGTTCCAGCGCCAGGGCGCGCGTCAGTCCAAGCAGGCCCGCCTTGGTGGCGCAGTAGAGCGGGTAGTTCTTCAGGGGCCGCTCGGCGTGGATATCGGTGATATTAACGATCGCGCCACACGTCTTCAATAGATGTGGCGCGGCGGCTTGCGAGAGAAACAGCGGACCTTTCAGGTTGCTGCCCACCAAATCCTGCCAGGCCGTTTCGTCGATGTCTTCCAGCGGCGTGGCGTAAAACGCCGAGGCGTTGTTCACCAGCGCATCCAACTTACCGAAGCGTTCGATGGCGATGCGAACCAGCGGCTGCAACTGCGCCGTGTCACACAAATCGGCCGCCGCGCAAGCGGCTGAGTTGGGACGCACCGCATTTAATTCGACTGCAAGCGCCTTGGCTTCTTCCTCGGAGCTACGGTAATGCAGCAACAAGCTCGCACCGGCTGTGTGCAGGAGCCGTGCGATCGCCGCACCCACGCGCTTCGAGGCACCGGTAATAAGTATCGCGGGTTGATCTGAAATGTTGCCCATCCCGCAAGTATACAGGCTAGGCGCGATTCAACCGTTCCAATACGCGTGCCGCAGCAACCAAGCCAAAGACTGCCGTCACAGTGACCGCCGAGCCGTATCCTGCACAACTTAAACCCTGTGGCACCGGCATATCGGCCGATTCCTCGCCCGGAGCGCAAGAGACTTCTGCATTCCTAGGCCGCGTAATTGGTTCATCGGAGAATACGCATTCGACGCCAAATTTCTTCTTCGGAGCGCGGGTAAAGCCATACGCTTTGCGCAAGCGCGCGCGCAGCGAGGACGCCAGTGCGTCCTGGATGGTGAGCGCCAGATCGGCGACCCGGATTCGTGTCGGGTCACGGCGTCCGCCGGCGCCGCCGGTTGTGACGATGCCGATGCCGGCTGCGTAGCAGTGGGCGATCAGAGCCGCCTTGGCGCGCACGTTGTCGATCGCATCCAGCACCGCATCGCAGGGCGGCAGCATCTGGGCGACATTCTCCTCAGTCACGAAATCCTCGATTTCAACGATATTGCAGGTCGGATTGATGGCGCGGATGCGCTGGGCCATGGCTCGCACCTTGGCCTTGCCGAATTCGCCTTCGAGTGCGTGAATCTGGCGATTGACGTTGGATTCGGCGATATGGTCAAGGTCGATCAGCGTGATGTGACCGACCGCGGAACGTGCCAGGGCTTCCGCCGCCCAGGAGCCGACACCGCCGATCCCGACGACGCAGACATGCTTGCCGGAGAAGCTTGCCAGCGTTTCATTCCCGTAGAGCCGGGCAATCCCGCCGAAGCGCCGCTCGTAGTCAATTTCAGTACTCATCGTGACCGCAAATTCTACAGGCCAGCATCATGGCACAATGCGCGCCAGGCATCCAAACAAACTACCCGCAATGAACCTGCCCCTGCCCGAGCCATCTGCCGAAGAGCGTGCCATCAGCATCGAACTGTGCCGGAGGATACATGACGAAATCCGCGCCAATGAGGGTTGGATCAGCTTTTCGCGCTTTATGGAATTGGCGTTGTATGCGCCGGGACTCGGCTATTACAGTGGCGGGGCACAAAAATTCGGTGCGGCCGGAGATTTCATCACGGCACCGGAACTGACGCCGCTGTTCGCCCACACATTGGCGGCACAGGCCGAGCAGATCATGGTTGCTTCTGCGGGGCAAATTCTCGAAGTGGGTGCCGGCAGTGGCGCACTGGCTGCCGAACTGCTGCTGGAACTTGAGCGGCGCGGCAGCTTGCCTGAGTGCTATCGGATCCTCGAACTATCCGGCGAATTGCGGATGCGCCAGCGGCAAACAATGGTCTTGCGGGCGCCACACCTGTTGCCGCGTGTCGCCTGGCTCGACCGTCTGCCCGCCGCATTTGCAGGTCTGGTGCTGGCCAACGAAGTGCTCGATGCCATGCCGGTAGCCTTGGTCGAGTGGCAAGCGAACCCCGCGGCTTCCTCTGGCGATCCGCTCATTCTCGAGCGCGGACTCGCCATCGATGCGGCCGGCAGTTTCATGTGGACGACACGCCCGGCGCAGGGCAACCTGCTGCAAGCTGCACGGGCCCTGGATGTCGCACCACCCTACACATCGGAAATCGGACTTGCTGCACATGCCTGGCTGAGCGAATGGGGCCGCATCTTGACCTGTGGCGCCCTGTTGCTGTTCGACTACGGTCATCCGCAAGCGGAGTATTACCACGCGCAGCGCAGCAAGGGCACCTTCACCTGCCACTACCGGCATCACGTTCACGACGATCCGTTGTGGTGGCCGGGACTCAACGACATCACCGCGCATGTCGATTTCACGGCGGCTGCCGAGGCCGGTTTCGAGGCTGGACTGGAAGTGCTGGGCTATATCAGTCAGGCGCAGTTTCTCTTTAGTTGCGGCATCACCGAGGTGCTTGATCGCCTGCCCGTCAAGACCGGACAGGATTATCTGCGCGAGGCAGGCAGCGTCGGCAAGTTGATCTCACCCAACGAGATGGGTGAACGCTTCAAGGTCATCGCTCTGGGCCGCGATATCCGGGAACCCCTGCTGGGCTTCGCGAGAGGCGATCGCACACACACGCTGTAGCATTGATCGCCGAAAATTGCGGCCTGCAAGCGCGCGCAATCCCTGAAGAAAGCGGCTTGAGCTATGAATTCGCCGCCAGGGCCATCGACGAAATCGGCCGCAAGGCGACGGGCGGAGATTATTTGAGCGTGCGTTTCAGAATGTGTGGGTAAAAGCGGCGCGATGGGTCGGTCAGATGGTCTGTGGTGTTTGATCGACCGATATGTGCACCGTTGGCACCGGGAGGGCGCATGTCCCCGCCCTGCTGCGCTCTCCAGGCCAACACTTCCGAGCGCATCCGTCATTCATACAATATTGAAGTAGTACTTCATTTATGCAAGAATAGCCGGCATGATTCCTCGTCATATGCTTCCCGTTCTGCAGGATCGCGCCCGCCGCCAGCCAGTGGTCACGCTGACCGGGCCGCGCCAGTCGGGCAAGACCACGCTGTGCCGGCTGGCCTTTTCCGATCTGCCCTATGTCAATCTTGAACAGCCGGATACGCGCGCGTTCGCTCGCAGCGACCCGCGTGCCTTTCTCGACCGGCTGCGCGACGGCGCAATCATCGACGAAATCCAGCGCGTGCCGGAGCTGCTCTCCTGGATTCAGGTGGCGGTCGATGCACATCCACAGCCCGGTCGTTTCATCCTCACCGGCAGCCATCAGTTCGAGTTGAGCCGGCAGGTCGCCCAGTCGCTCGCCGGGCGCACTGCGCTGTTGCGGTTGCTGCCTTTGTCGATCGCTGAACTCCAGGCGGCGGGAAGTTTGACCACCGACGAGCTGTTGCACAAAGGCGGTTATCCGCGTATCCATGCTGACCGGCTCGACCCGGCCATGGCGCTCGGTGATTATTTCGAAACCTATGTGCAGCGCGACCTGCGCGAACTGGTGCAACTGCGCCACCTCCTCGACTTCGAGCGCTTCGTGCGCCTGGCCGCGGGCCGGGTGGGTCAATTATTGAATTTGCAGAGTCTGGCGGCGGATGTCGGCGTGTCCGGCCACACAGCACGCGAATGGATTACCCTGCTCGAGGCTTCGTTCATCGTCTTCCGCCTGCCGCCGTGGTTTGCCAATATCGGCAAGCGCTTGGTCAAGTCGCCCAAACTGTATTTCTATGACGCCGGACTGGCCGCCTGGCTGGTGGGTATCCGCCAGGTCGAACATCTAGTCGCCCATCCGCTGCGCGGCCACCTGTTCGAGAACCTGGCCGTGCTGGAAGTGCTGAAGACCTACGCCAATGCCGGAGAGCGCCCCGACCTGCATTTCTTTCGCGATAGCGCCGGCAACGAGGCCGATCTGGTGTTGGAGCAAGGATCGAAGCTGATACTGGCGGAGATCAAATCGGCGCGCAGCGTGGCGCCGGATGCCATGCGCGCCATGGCGGCCGTCCGGCGCGGATTGGGTGCGCGGGCGAGTTGGAGCGCCCTGCTGTATGACGGTGCGGAAGCGCAGCGGCGCAGCGATTTCGACGTGGTGCCCTGCACCGAAATTCGCCGCTGGTTGACAGGGGAATGAAATAAGAATTTGGAGAAGAATGAAGGCAAGGACAAGATTGCTGTTGCTTGCGCCGGTGATGCTCTGGCTGCTGTTGCTGGAAGCTGACGAAGTGACATGATGAAACCTTGTCTGGAGGAAGGCGCATGAAAAGACTGCTTGGTGACACTCCCGGTTCTGACAACCGGGGCCACTGAGCTCCTCCCCACGATATCCGGGAACCCCTGCTGGGTTTTGTCAGGGGGATCGTACGCATACGCTCTGAAGTCATTCAGCGCGCAGCGCGTCTACCGGATCCAGCCCGGCGGCCCGGCGAGCAGGCAGGACTCCGGCGAGCAGGCCGATGCTGATGGCAACGGCTTCGGCGAGGACGACGAACAGCAACGGTGTTTGCACCGGCAGGGCCGGCACAATCAGGTGGATCAACTGGGCCAGACCAATCCCGAAGACCAGACCGATGATTCCGCCAAGCGCCGAAAGTGCCATCGCCTCGCCGAGGAAAATGCCGAGGATGGTGCGGCGCTGCGCGCCGAGCGCCACCAGCAGGCCGATTTCGCTGGTGCGCTCGGTCACCGCGATGGTCATGATGGTGACGATGCCGACACCGCCGACCAGCAGCGAAATGCTGCCCAGTGCGCCGACCGCCAGCGTCAGGATGCCGAGAATCTTCGAGAGGGTGCGCAACATGTCCTCTTGCGTGGTGATGGTGAAATCCTCGCGACCGTGACGTGCCTTGAGCGCGTTCTTGATGGTTGCCCTGACTTCCGCAGCCGCCACACCCTCGCGGTAGTTCAGGTGAACCTCCATCAGCCCGTCGCGGTTGTAGAGTTCCATGGCACGTGCGGCAGGTATGAAGGCAGTGTCGTCCAGATCGATGCCGAGAAACTGGCCCTTGCTTTCCAGGACGCCGATCACACGGAATTGCATGCTGCGGATTCGTACCCGCGCGCCGAGCGGGTTGGTATCGCCAAACAGTTCGTGCTTGAGCTTGGGGCCTAGTACGATGAAAGCGCGGGCATTGTCGCTGTCCTCCTCGGGCAGAAACTGGCCGTTCCTGACCTTGCCTTTGAAAACCTGCAGCATGGCGTGATTGACCCCATACACGGTGGTGCGCCGCAGGCGACCGTTGCCGTTGACCTCCGAATTGCCCCAGACCACCGGGGTCATGGCCGTGATCTGGGGTAAATGCAACAGCGCCCGCGCGTCTTCCAGAGTGAGGGGTCGCACCGAGGTCGGGATCCCGCTGGGATGCGGGCCGGCGGTCTTGGTCTTGCCCGGCGCGACGACGATGACATTGGTGCCGAACTGGGTGAATTCGGCCAGCACAAAGCGATGAATGCCTTCGCCGATCGAGGTCAGCAGGATCACCGCGGCAATGCCGATGGCGATGCCGAGCAGCGTCAGAAAACTGCGCAGCCGGTGCGCCGTGATCGCGCGCCATGCCAACAGGAAGCTGTCCTCGATTCGCATGGGACGCTAACGCCGCGCCAGCGCCTGCACCGGGTCGAGCGCCGCTGCGCTGCGCGCCGGTGCGACACCGAACAGAATGCCGGTGGCCAGTGCCGTTCCCAGTCCGGCGACCACTGCCCAGTTCGGCGGAAAGGCGGGAAAGGCGGGGTAAAAAAAACGGATCAGCGCCGCACCCGCGAGACCCAGACCGTAGCCAACAATGGCCCCGGCCAGCGAGAGCAGCGCTGCCTCGGTCAGAAATGCCAATTGGATTGTGCCACCGGTGGCACCCAAAGCCTTGAGCAAACCGATCTCGGCGGTGCGCTGAGTGACCGAGACCAGCATCACGTTCATCACCAAAACGCCGGCCACAGCGAGGCTGATCGCTGCAATACCGGCGACCGCCAGGGTCAGGGTACCGAGTAACTTGTCGAAAGTGGCCAGGATGGCATCCTGGGTGATCACGGTGACATCTTCCTCGCCCTCGTGACGTTGTTTGATGATTTCCAGCGCCTGGGCTTTCGCCAGCGGGATGGCTTCGCGATTCCTTGCCTCGATCAGGATGCGGAACAGCGTATTGCTGTTGAACATGGCTTGCGCCAGCGCCACGGGCACGATGACCAACTCGTCGCTTTCCATACCCAAGCCCTGGCCACTTGCCGACAGCACGCCGATCACGCGAAAGCGTCGGTCGCCGATGCGCACCAGACGGCCGACGGCGGGCTCCGCACCAAACATTTCGCTGCGCACCTTGGCACCGATCACCACCTCCGCCATGCCGCGAGTCCAGTCTTCCGTGCTCAGAAAACGTCCCTGGGCAATCACCAGGCGCCTGACCTGGATGAATTCTGCGGTCGTGCCGGCGACCAGCACTTCGCGCAACTTGCCGCCGACACTGATCTCCGATGAGCCCACCGCCAGCGGCGCCAGGCGCTGGATGGCGGACCCGCGCTGCACCGCCTGGGCATCGGCAATCGTCAGATCGCGCGGCGTGCCGGTGATGGCGTTGGCGGGATTGAATCCGCCGGTTTGCGAACGTCCCGGCAGGACAATCACCAAGTTGGTGCCAATCGAGGCAAATTCATTGACCACATAACGCCGCGCGCCGTCGCCGAGCGCCGTGAGCACCACCACCGCCGCCACGCCGATGGCCATCGCCAGCACCAGCAGCGAAGTCCGCAAGGGATTGCCGGTGGCGGCATCGCGGGCGAAGCCAAGCAGGTCAGGGATGCGCATCTGCTTCCTGGCCACGGGGTGGTGCCGCACTGTCTTTACGCAAAGCGCCATCCTCCATCAGGAGTTGGCGCCGTGCACGGCTGCCGAGGTGGGCATCGTGGGTGACTACGATGAGCGTGACGCCGCGCCGATTGAGTTCTTCGAGCAGGCGCATGACTTCCTCGCCAGTGGCACGGTCGAGGTTGCCGGTCGGTTCATCCGCGAGGATCAGTGCCGGCTGCATGACGGTGGCGCGGGCGATGGCGACGCGCTGGCGCTGGCCGCCGGAGAGCTGGTCGGGACGGTGCTGGGCACGTTCTTCCAGACCATAATTCTTGAGTGCCTGCCGCACGCGCAGGATGCGCTCGCCTGGCTCGATGCCGGCCAGGGTCATCGGCAGGGCGATATTCTCGGCCGCGGTCAGGCGCGGCACCAGATGGAAGCTCTGGAAAACGAAACCGATACGCCGGCTGCGCACATGGGCCTGTTCCTCGGCCGACAAGGTGGTGACATCGCGCCCTTCGAGCCGATACATGCCCTGGTCCGGGCGGTCGAGCAGACCGAGCAGATTGAGCAGGGTGGACTTGCCCGAGCCGGACGGCCCCATGACTGCGACATACTCGCCGGCGCCGATGGCAATGTCGAGCTGGCGCAGGGCATGCACTTCACTGTCGCCGAGCTTGAATATCCGCTCGATCCCGATCAGTTCGATCTGGGCGGGTTGAGAGTTCATGGACGAATTATTTCGCAGCCGGAGTGACTTTATCGTCCGTCACAACGTGGGCACCGGCCTTCACGCCGTCGCGTTCCAGCGAAGTCACCACACGTTCGCCGGCGGTGAGACCTTCCACGACTTCGGTGTACTCCCAATTGCTCAGACCGGCCTTGATGTTGCGTTCGGCCACCACGCCATCGGCTTGGATCACCAGTACCCGGCCGCCTTCGAGCAGGGCGGAGGTGGGTACCCGCACAACATTGTCATGAACCACCAGGATCACTTCGACATCGGCGCTGTAACCGACCAGCAAACGCCCGGCCGCCTCGGGTCGATCGAGGGTGGCTTCGATATCCACGGTGCGCGACTGTTTCTCGACTGCCGAGACATAGGGGGCGACCCGCTTGACGCGGCCGGGGAACGATTGCTTGGGCAGCGCGTCGAGGCGGATGCGTACCGGTTGCCCGGCCTGGATTTTTGGCGCATCCACTTCGTCCATCGGTGCCTTGATGTACAGGCAGGACTCGTCGATGAGATCGATGGCGGGCGGTGTCGGCACGCCGGGCGGCGAGGGCGTCGAATATTCGCCGACTTCACCGACGATCTTCGCCACTGTGCCGTCGAAGGGGGCATACAGCACGGTGCGTCCCTGCTCGACACGCGTGACCTTGACGCGTGCTTCGGTCTGCTTGACGTCGGCCCTGGCGGCTTCGCAAGCGGCGCGCCGGGCCTGGGCTTCGGTACGTGCGGTTTCCTCGCGCGAACCGGATACAAAGTGCTGCGCGAACAAGGCAGTCTGGCGCTGCGCCTCGCGTTCGGCGTTGGCCGCCAGGGTGCAAGCCTCGCCGACGTGGCGGCGCGCGGTTTCCACCTGGGCCAGGGCCAGCGCGCTTTGCGCCTGCTGGTCATCGTTCCAGAGTTTCATGAGCAACTGGCCCTTTCTGACCTTGTCACCTTCCTTGACCGCCAGAATCTCGATGCGGCCGCCAAGAATCGGTGACAAACGGGTACGCAAGCAAGCTTCAACGGTGCCGGCACGCGTATTGGCTATGGTGGATTCGACCTTGCCGCGATCGATTTCCTTGACAACGACCGCAATCGGCTTTGGCCGGGTAGTCCACCACCAGCCGGCAGCGATCAGTCCAAGCAGGACCAGCGCGATCAGGAGGCGACGCATGAGGACGGGGAAATTTGAAGTATTCATGGTGATTGAGCGGACTCGGTGCCGGGCCGTTGATGGGTATTGCAAAACATCAGCCAACCCGGGAATGGCAAGCATCGGTGATTTTACCTGACCCGCAAGAATCGACAGGCGCCCCTGCTAAAATTCAACCATGCGTCGCAGCCCACCTTCTGCAGCCCTGCCCGGGCCGCTCCTCGCCGAACCGCAAGCCTGGCAAACCATCAAATCACTGCTTCCCTACCTGCTGGCCTGGAAGGGACGGGTGGTATTCGCGCTGCTGTGCCTGATCTGCGCCAAGCTGGCCAACGTCGCGGTGCCCATGGTGTTCAAGGACATCATCGATGGGCTGGGTTTGCCTGCCGAGAAGGCACTGCTGCTGGTGCCGCTCGGTCTGATCGCTGCTTACGGAACGTTACGTTTTTCGACCGCCTTGTTCACCGAGTTGCGCGAGCTGATTTTCGCTCGCGTGACGCAACGCGCAGTGCGAACTATTTCGTTGCAGGTGTTCGAACATTTGCACGCGCTTTCCCTGCGCTTCCACCTGGAGCGCCAGACCGGTGGTTTGACCCGCGACATCGAGCGCGGCACGCGGGCCATCGGTTCCCTGATCAGTTACACCCTGTATTCGATCCTGCCGACCCTCGTCGAGATATCCCTGGTGCTGGGAGTGCTGCTGGCCAAGTACGACATCAGTTTCACGCTGATTACCGTGTCCACGCTGATCGTGTATATCGGCCTGACGGTCGTCATCACCAACTGGCGTACTCATTTGCGGCGCGAGGCCAACGAGCTCGATTCGGCTGCCAATTCGCGCGCCATAGACAGCCTGCTGAATTACGAGACGGTCAAATACTTCAACAACGAAGCCTACGAGGCGGGCCGCTACGACGCCCAGATGAAGAAATGGGAAGCGGCCCAGGTCAGGAGCCAGGTGTCCTTGTCCTTCCTCAATATCAGCCAGGCGCTGGTGATCTCCATCGGCGTGGCGCTGATGATGTGGCGCGCCGCATTCGGCGTGGCCGATGGCAGCATGACCGTGGGCGATATCGTGCTGGTGAATGCCTTCCTGATTCAGCTCTATATTCCGCTGAATTTTCTTGGTGTGCTGTACCGCGAGATTCGCCAGTCGCTTACCGATATCGAGCGCATGTTCGATTTGATGAGACAGAATCGCGAAGTGCAGGATGCCCGCGATGCGTCCGATTTGGTGCCGGGGCCATGCACGGTGGCTTTCGAGCGGGTGAGCTTCGGCTACGAATCGAAGCGGCAGATCCTGTTCGACGTCAGCTTCGCCATTCCCGTCGGCAAGACGCTCGCGGTGGTTGGCCACAGCGGGTCAGGCAAAAGCACGCTGGCGCGTCTGCTGTATCGATTCTACGAAGTCGACGTGGACCAGGTGCAGGGCGGCATACGCATCAATGGCCAGGATATTCGACGCCTGACGCAAAGTTCGCTGCGTGCGGCAATCGGCATCGTGCCGCAGGATACGGTGCTGTTCAACGATACCATCCGCTACAACATCCGGTATGGCAGGCCAGAGGCATCCGCCGATGAAGTCGTGGCCGCCGCCAGGGCGGCTCAGCTGCACGACTTCATCGAACGCTTGCCGGACGGCTATCAGACCATGGTGGGTGAGCGTGGACTCAAGCTTTCCGGCGGGGAAAAGCAGCGCGTCGCAATCGCCCGGGCGCTGCTGAAGAATCCGCCCATCATGATTTTCGACGAGGCCACCTCGGCGCTTGATTCAAAGACCGAGCAGGCAATCCAGTCCCAACTGGAACAAGCCGCCATCGGCCGAACCACCCTGATCATTGCCCACCGCCTGTCGACAGTGATGAATGCCGACGAAATCCTGGTGCTTGAGCATGGCTGCATCGTTGAGCGCGGCGATCATCGCAGCCTGCTCGACGCCAACGGCGCATATGCACAGATGTGGGCCTTGCAATTGCAGGAGCAGGAAACGGCTGTGCCGGAATAAAATCCGGGTTCCTCGAAGCTGCTGGCCATGAGGCTACAATATTCCATTTCTTGAGAGGAGGTCATCCATGCGCACATCACATCTCATCGCGACCGCAATCGCCGCCAGCATGCTTGCCCTGAGCGCATCTGCCCAGGAAAGTGCCACGCTCAAGAAAATCAAGGACAGTGGCACGATTTCCCTTGGCCATCGCGAATCCTCGATTCCCTTTTCCTACTACAATGACAAGCAGCAGGTGATCGGCTATTCGCACGAGCTGATGCTCAAGGTGGTCGATGCGGTCAAGGCTGAGCTGAAACTGGCCAAGCTGGATACAAAATTGATGCCGGTGACTTCACAGAACCGCATCCCCCTGGTGCAGAACGGCACGGTGGATATCGAGTGCGGCTCGACCACCAACAACACTGAACGACAGAAACAGGTTGCCTTCTCCAATACCATTTTCATCATCGGCACCCGTCTGATGACCAAGAAGGATTCCGGCATCAAGGATTTCCCCGACCTGGCCGGCAAGAACGTGGTGACCACCGCCGGCACGACCTCCGAGCGCCTTCTGCGCAAGCTCAATGAGGACAAGAAGCTCAACATGAACATCATCAGCGCCAAGGATCACGGCGAATCCTTCCTGACGCTCGAGACCGGCCGGGCGGTGGCGTTCATGATGGACGATGCCTTGTTGTATGGCGAAATGGCCAAGGCCAAGCGCGCCAGCGACTGGGCCGTGGTCGGTACTCCCCAGTCGCGCGAAGCATATGGTTGCATGCTGCGCAAGGATGATCCGGGCTTCAAGAAAATTGTAGATAACACCATCGCCAAGACCATGACTTCGGGCGAGGTTGAGCGCATCTACAACAAGTGGTTCATGAACTCGATACCGCCCAAAGGGCTCAATCTGAATTTTGTGCTGAGCGAAGACATGAAGGCGCTGTTCAAGAATCCCAACGACAAGGCTTTCGAATAACGACGGAAGAAGTCGGGAAAGGTTTTCCTGGCCTGCTTGGCGCTGACGGATAAGTTCCGCGATCATGGGTTACCACTGGAACTGGGCCGTGCTGCTGGCGTCGGCGCCATCCGGCGGTGTTACTTATCTGGACTGGCTGCTGTCCGGGCTGAAGCTTACTGTGACGCTGTCCCTGTCGTCCTGGCTGATGGCGCTATTGCTGGGTTCGATCATGGGTGTCTTGCGCACTGTCCCCAACCGCTGGCTCTCGGGAATCGCCACGGCCTACGTCGAAATATTTCGCAACATACCGTTGCTGGTGCAGCTGTTCATCTGGTATTTCGTGTTGCCCGAATTGTTGCCGAGCGGTATCGGTACCGCTTTCAAGCAACTCGATCCGATGTTGCAGCAGTTTCTTTCGGCCTGGATCTGTCTTGGCTTCTTCACCAGTGCGCGCGTGTGCGAGCAGGTTCGCGCCGGTATCGAGTCCTTGCCGCGAGGACAAATGAATGCCGCGCTCGCCCTGGGTTTTACCTTGCCGCAATCCTATCGTTTCGTGCTGGTGCCGATGGCTTTGCGCCTGATCGTGCCGCCGCTGACATCGGAATTTCTCAACATTTTCAAGAATTCCGCAGTGTGCTCGACCATTGGCCTGCTCGAACTGGCAGCTCAGGGCCGGCAACTGGTGGATTACACGGCACAGGCTTACGAGTCCTTCATCGCCGTGACCTTGTTGTATGTGCTGATCAACGTCGTCGTCATGGTGGCGATGCGCAAGGTTGAAGAACGTACCCGTGTGCCCGGTTATATGGGCGGAAAATAAAGACATGTACGAGTTCGACTGGAGTTCAATCCCCGGTGCCTTGCCCTTCCTCTGGCAAGGCATGCGCATCTCCCTGGAGATCACGCTGACTGCGATTGGCGTGGGCATACTCTGGGGAACTCTGCTGGCGCTGATGCGCTTGTCGAAACTACGCCTGCTGGGCTGGTTCGCCGCGGCGTATGTCAATCTGTTCCGCGCGGTACCGTTGGTGATGGTGCTGCTGTGGTTCTTCCTGATTGTGCCGCAACTGCTGGAGAAATTGCTCGGCCTGCCGTCCGGCAGCGATGCCCGGCTGTCCTCGGCCATTGTCGGCTTCGCCCTGTTTGAGTCGGCCTATTATTCCGAGATCATCCGAGCCGGCATCCAGAGTGTGCCGAAGGGCCAGGCTTCAGCCGCCTTTGCGCTCGGCATGACATACGGGCAGACCATGCGCCTGGTGGTGTTGCCCCAGGCATTTCGCAACATGGTGCCATTGCTGCTGACCCAGGCCATCATCCTGTTCCAGGACACCTCGCTGGTGTATGTCAGTGCGCTCGCCGATTTCTTCGGCGCCGCGTATAAGGTTGGTGATCGGGACGGCCGGCTCGTTGAACTTCTGCTGTTTGCCGGAGCCGTGTATTTTGCCATCTGTTATTCCGCTTCCTTGCTGGTCAAGCGGTTCCACAAAGGAGCGGGCGCATGATATCGATCCGGCATGTCAGCAAGCACTACGGTAGTTTCCAGGTGCTGACCGATTGCTCCACCGAGGTGGCAAAAGGCGAGGCAATCGTGGTTTGCGGACCTTCCGGATCGGGCAAGTCGACTCTCATCAAGTGCGTCAACGGCCTCGAACCCTTTCAGCAGGGAGAAATATGGCTCGACGGCATCTCGGTCGGCGATCCCAAGACCAGCTTGCCCAAGCTGCGTGCCCACGTCGGCATGGTCTTCCAGAATTTCGAGCTTTTCCCGCACATGAGCATCATCGGCAACCTCACGGTTGCACAGGTCAAGGTGCTGGGCCGCACTTTGGACGAATCCGCTGATAAGGGTTTGAAGCTGCTCGACCGCGTGGGTCTCAAACCTCAGGCAAACAAATTTCCCGGCCAGTTGTCCGGCGGTCAGCAGCAGCGCGTGGCGATAGCGCGGGCGCTATGTATGGATCCCGTCTGCATGCTGTTTGACGAGCCGACCTCGGCGCTCGATCCGGAGATGATCAACGAAGTGCTCGATGTGATGGTGGAACTGGCCAGAGAAGGCATGACCATGATGGTGGTGACTCATGAGATGGGGTTTGCACGCAAAGTGGCAAATCGCGTGATTTTCATGGATCACGGCCGCATCATCGAGGATGCGGGCAAGGAAGAATTTTTTGGCACGCCACGCTCGGAACGGGCGCAGGTATTTCTGTCGAAGATATTGCAACACTGAGCCCTGGGGAAGTTTCCCTGGTGATGCGCAATCCCGGTCAGTTGCGGGCTGGCGACAAGTTGAATTTTTCGACACCGTCAAAATGGGTAAGTTCGCCTGCCAGCGCGGAGATTGGCGCCGCGCTGTCCTTATTTACGGCAACCGCGACAAAATGCCATTCGGACTGGTCCTCGGTATAGCCTATGGAAATGGTTCCTCCCGCTATTTCGTAGCCCCGCTCCAGCGCCACGCGGCGCAGCACATCTTCGCAAGGCTCGAATCCCTTGCGGAAACGCATATCGATCGAGACTGCCTGGCGCGACGGCAGCCAGCCTTCAAGGCGGAAAACCCACAGCATGCACGCCGCAGAAAGCAGTGTGAGCAGGATTGCTGCGGCATAGAATCCGACGCCGACCAGGATGCCAATTGCGGAGGAAGCCCAAATCGACGCGGCCGTTGTCAGGCCGCTGATATTCAGGCCCTCCTTCATGATCACACCGGCACCGAGGAATCCAATGCCGGTCACAATTCCTTGGATGACGCGTGTCGGGTCGGCAGCAGCGATCAGATGCGCATGCCCGCCAAACCAGAAAGACGGATAACCGGTAATCACGGTCAGCGCTGCCGACGCCATGCAGACTAGGCCGTAGGTGCGCATGCCGGCGGCACGTCCATGGTAGGAGCGCTCATAGCCAACGATCAATCCCAGCAGCAAGGCTCCGAAGATATTCATGAAAACAATGATGCTGGTTGCCACCTCCGGCATTGACCAATAAGCGGCAAGAGATTCAAAGGAAAGTGAGTTCACGTAGGGCTCCGTGAGGCTTGCAGTTGGTTTGGTAGCGAATGCGGATAATTCTGGCAATGGAACTACGGGTAAATCTTATAGCAAGTGCTACAGAATGGGGCTGATATAATTTGCAGCAATGACCTCCTCGTCGCGCTTTACCTTCATCGTCGTGATGATCATCGCAGCTTGCATGGTCGGCGGCGGTGTCGTTTTGCAGCAAACCATGCGCATCGCCGCATGCCCGTTATGCATCCTGCAACGCATGCTGGCACTGCTGCTGTTTATTTCTGCTGCTTTGGGATGGTTCGTTAGCGAACGACGCGTGGGCCGCGCGGCAGTTTCCCTTGTTATGCTTGCCTGCACCGCCGCCGGCATGTTGGTCGCGGGATACCAGACTTATCTGCAGCGTTTCGCCCGCAATACTCAGTGCAGCGGTGAAGCGGCCTGGTGGGAATTGCTGGTCGACTGGGCCGGCGAACAGGTTCCACAGCTTTTTTATGCCAGCGGTTTGTGTTCCGACCCTGCTTGGAAATTCATCGGACTGTCGCTTGCCGAGTGGTCACTGGTCTTGTTCAGCGGACTTGCCGTACTCGCGCTGCGCAGTCTCTTGCGCCGTAACTGAGGTATTGAATGTATCAACAGCCAGGGGATCTCTGGCTGTTCGTGGGCTATTCCTGATTACTCAGCCGCAACGGGTGCTGTTTCCTCGACACGTTCCGGTTGATCGAGCAGTTCCACCAGTGCCATCGGCGCGTTGTCACCGATGCGGAAACCCATTTTGAGAATGCGCAAATAGCCGCCGTCGCGCTGAGCGTAGCGCGGTCCCAGTTCCGCAAACAACTTGACCACGATCTCGCGATCGCGCAAGCGGTCGAATGCCAGACGGCGGTTGGCCAGACTTGGCTTCTTGCCGAGCGTGATCAACGGCTCTGCAACCCGGCGCAATTCTTTCGCCTTGGGCAGTGTCGTCTTGATGGTTTCATGACGCAACAAGGAATTGGTCATGTTGCGCAACATCGCCAATCGATGTGCTGAAGTGCGATTAAGCTTTCGCAAGCCATTACCGTGACGCATGACGCTACCTCGTATTTATGCGGCTGCCGCTGAGCTTGAATCGTCGGCAAACAACCGGTTAATCGTTATCGAGAGTGCTGCTTGTATTAAGACAATTTCTCCAGACCCAGCGGCGGCCAGCTTTCCAGCTTCATGCCCAGGGTCAGGCCGCGCGAGGCAAGAACTTCCTTGATCTCGTTGAGCGACTTGCGACCGAGATTGGGAGTTTTCAAGAGTTCTGCTTCGGTGCGCTGGATCAGGTCGCCAATGTAGTAAATATTCTCGGCCTTGAGACAGTTGGCCGAACGCACCGTCAACTCAAGATCATCGACCGGGCGCAGCAGAATCGGATCGACCGCGGTCTGCTTCGGCGATTCAATGGACATCGGCGTGCCTTCAAGGTCGGCAAAAACCGACAATTGATCCATCAGGATACGCGCCGCATAACGGATCGCTTCCTCGGGATCGATCGAGCCGTTGGTCTCGATGTCGATGATCAGTTTGTCCAGGTCGGTGCGCTGTTCGACGCGAGCGGATTCCACCGCATAGCTCACGCGGCTGACCGGGCTGAACGAAGCGTCCAGCATAATATGGCCGATGCCCTTGGTTTCCTTGTCGTTCGGTCTCTGGGTCGCCGGGATGTAGCCACGGCCCGCTTCGACCTTGATTTGCATGTCCAGTTTGCCGCCCGGCGCAACATGCGCGATGACATGGTCCGGGTTGATGATTTCGATGTCGTGCGTGACTTCGATATCGCCTGCGGTGACCACGCCTTCACCTTTGCGCGACAGGTTCAACAGCGCTTCGGAGCGATTGTGGAGTTTCAGTACCACGCCCTTGATGTTGAGCAGGATGTCGACGACATCCTCGCGGACACCATCGAGCGTCGAGTACTCATGCAACACGCCCTCAATCGCGGCTTCGGTGGGGGCAGCGCCAGGCATGGATGAAAGCAGGATACGCCGCAGGGCATTGCCCAGCGTGTGGCCATAGCCGCGCTCGAAAGGCTCCATGACCACGCGCGCATGCACTGGAGAAAGAGTTTGGACATCAATGATACGCGGTTTTAGAAGTGCGCTGCTTTGCATCTGCATTTCCTCTGAATGGAAGAGTTTCAGGCGCAGCTGAGTTAACTGACTTAACCCGGCCGGCCGGAGAATAACTGTTAGCGCGAATAGAGTTCGACGATCAGGCCTTCGTTCATCGTTGCCGGTAGTTCGGCGCGCTGAGGATAAGCCTTGAAAGTGCCTTTGCCGGCTTTTGCGTCGACTTCAATCCACTCCGGGAAGCCGCGCGACTCGGCGGCTTCCAGCGCAGCCTTGGTACGCAACTGGGCGCGTGCGCTGTCGGTAAGTTGGATCACGTCACCGGGGCGAACACCGTAGGACGGGATGTTGACGCGCCGGCCGTTCACCAGTACGCCATTGTGCCGAACGACTTGCCGGGATTCAGCGCGCGATCCGCCAAAGCCCATGCGATAGGCGACGGTGTCGAGGCGGCCTTCCAGCAGTTGCAGGAGGTTCTCGCCGGTTTGCCCTTTGCGGCTCTCCGCAGTTGCAAAAGTCTTGCGAAACTGACGTTCGAGCACACCATAAATACGACGCACTTTTTGCTTCTCACGCAATTGCGTGCCATAGCCCGACAGACGCTGCCCGGATTTTTGGCCATGCTGGCCCGGGGCGTAGGCGCGGCGCTCGACCGAGCACTTGTCGGTGAAGCACTTTTCGGCCTTTAGAAACAGTTTCTCGCCTTCACGACGGCACTGACGGCACTTGGGATCAAGATTACGAGCCACGGTTTACTCCTTGAATTCGAACAACAACATAGTCAATCGGAGCCGACTATGCCTAGATACGACGGCGCTTGGGCGGCCGGCAACCGTTGTGCGGAATGGGCGTGATATCGGTAATGCTGGAGATCTTGATGCCCAGTGCATTGAGGGCGCGCACAGCCGATTCGCGGCCGGGTCCGGGACCCTTGATACGGACCTCAAGATTCCTGACCCCGCATTCAACCGCCACCTTGCCGGCAGCTTCGGCAGCGACCTGCGCTGCAAAAGGCGTGCTCTTGCGAGAACCCTTGAAGCCGGCACCTCCCGAAGTCGCCCAGGAAAGCGCATTGCCCTGGCGATCGGTGATGGTGATGATGGTGTTGTTGAACGACGCATGCACGTGGGCGATGCCCTCGGCGATGTTCTTCTTGACCTTCTTGCGAACTTTTGTTGCTGGCTTTGCCATGAGTGGATTCCCTGATTATTTTTTCGCGCCGGCGATTGCCTTGCGCGGACCTTTGCGGGTACGCGCGTTGGTACGGGTGCGTTGACCGCGAACCGGCAACCCGCGCCGATGACGCAAGCCGCGGTAGCAACCAAGATCCATCAAACGCTTGATGCTCATGGTCACTTCGCGGCGCAAATCACCCTCGACGGTGAATTTAGCCACCTCTTCGCGCAAACGTTCCATTTCGGTATCGGTCAAGTCCTTGACTTTGGTTGCCCTGCCAATTTTTGCAGCGTCGCAGATTTTCTGCGCGCGCGGACGGCCGACGCCAAATATCGCCGTCAGAGCGATTTCGGCATGCTGATGGTTCGGAATGTTTACCCCTGCAATACGGGCCATAGGCTCACCCTAAATTTTGTCCCAATAACGGGAAACTAAGTATTATAAATAACTTACCTGCTGAAATCAATCGATCAACCTTGGCGCTGCTTGTGCCTGGGATCGGTACAAATGACCCGAACCACCCGTTTGCGCCGGATAATTTTGCAATTTCGGCAGATACATTTAACCGAAGCAAGTACTTTCATGAGGCTTCTCCAAAAACAGGCGCTGCTTTACTTTGCGCGGAAGACGATACGGCCTTTGGTCAGGTCGTAAGGCGTCATCTGCACGGTTACCTTATCACCGGGCAGGATGCGTATGTAATGCATGCGCATCTTGCCGGAGATATGTCCAAGAACTACATGGCCATTTTCGAGCTTCACCCTGAAGGTGGCGTTGGGGAGGTTCTCCTGCACCTCTCCCTGCAATTCGATCATGTCTTCCTTCGACATCGTTTATGCTCGATCTGCTAACGCACCGGAAAACCAGAGCCCTTGAAGTTGGCTTTCTTCAACAAGCTTTCATACTGGTGCGACATGATGTAGGCCTGCACCTGGGACATGAAGTCCATGGTGACCACCACGATAATCAGCAAGGAAGTACCGCCAAAATAGAAAGGCACGTTCCACTTCAGAATTAGGAATTCGGGGAGCAGACAGACCAGCGTGACATAGATTGCGCCGGCCAGAGTCAAGCGCATCAGAATCTTGTCGATATAGCGAGCAGTCTGTTCGCCCGGACGGATACCGGGCACGAAAGCGCCACTTTTCTTGAGGTTGTCAGCGGTTTCTTTCGAGTTGAACACCAGGGCGGTGTAAAAGAAACAGAAAAATACAATCGCTGCAGCATAAAGAAGGACGTATATCGGCTGGCCAGGTGAGAGCGTTCCCGCAATGTCCTTGAGCCAGGTCATGCCCTCGCCGGAACCGAACCAGCCCGCAACCGTTGCCGGAAACAAAATGATGCTTGAAGCGAAGATCGGCGGGATGACACCCGACATGTTCAATTTGAGGGGCAAATGGGAGCTTTGTCCGCCGTAGACCTTATTGCCCACTTGGCGTTTTGCGTAATTCACAAGAATCTTGCGCTGGCCACGCTCAACAAAGACGACCAAGCCGGTAACCAGGATGACCAGCGCGAAAATAAACAAAGCCGTCACCGGGTGCATGCTTCCGGTATTCACGAGGGAGAAAAGGCCGCCCAGCGCACTCGGCAGCCCGGCCGCAATACCAGCGAAAATAATGATGGAGATACCGTTGCCAAGACCGCGCTCGGTGATTTGCTCGCCAAGCCACATCAGGAACATTGTGCCGGTAACCAGTGTCGTCACTGCCGTGAGTCGGAACATCAAACCCGGTTCGAGCACCAGTCCGGGTTGGGATTCGAGCGCAATGGAAATGCCGATCGCCTGGAACAAGGCCAGACCAACCGTGCCGTAGCGCGTGTATTGGGTAATCTTGCGGCGTCCCGCTTCTCCTTCTTTCTTCAATGCTTCGAGTTGGGGCGAAGCGATACTCATCAACTGCATGATGATCGAGGACGAAATGTAGGGCATGATCCCCAGTGCGAAGATGGTGAAACGCGACAGCGCACCCCCGGAGAAGAGGTTGAAGACGCCAAGAATGCCACCTTTTTGACCCTCGAACAATTGAGCTAAGGCTACCGGATCAATGCCGGGCACCGGTATATGCGCACCGATCCGGTAAACTACCAGCGCACCCAGCAGGAACCACAAGCGGCGCCATAAGTCGCCGTATTTGCCGGTTGTGCTCGCGGGCTTGCCTTGAGGCTTGCCGAACGTGGTGGCTGAGGTGGGAGTGGCCAAAGTCCGGTTCTTCCTTTATGCTTCAGCGATGCCGCCACCGAGTGCTTCAATGGCAGTTTTGGCGCCTTTCGTGGCACCAACACCCTTGAGGATGACTTTGCGAGTCAATTTGCCGGAAAGAATCACTTTCGCGGAGAGGGTATCAGGTGCGACTATTGCAGCTTGCTTCAGAGCCAGCAGGTCAATTTCTTCAAGAGGCATCTTTTCCAGATCGGACAAACGCACTTCAGCGTTTCTTCCCTTGACCAAGGAGATAAATCCGCGCTTCGGCAAGCGACGCTGCAAAGGCATTTGACCGCCTTCGAAGCCGACCTTATGAAAGCCTCCGGCGCGGGACTTCTGCCCTTTATGGCCGCGACCAGCAGTCTTGCCCAAGCCGCTACCGATGCCGCGACCGACACGGCGTTTGGCGCGGCTTGCGCCTTCGCCCGGTTTGATGGAATTCAGTCGCATTGTCTCAACCCTCGCACTTCACCAGATAGGCGACTTTGTTGATCATGCCACGCACTGCAGGTGTATCTTCCAGCGTGGCGCTGCTGTTGAGTCGGCGCAGCCCCAAACCGCGCACGGTGGCGCGGTGGCTTTGCTTGGTGCCGATGAGACTCTTCGAAAGAGTCACCTTGATTTTCTTGTCGGCCATTTTTTACTCCATGATTTCCTGGACGGTCTTGCCGCGTTTTGCGGCAAACTCGGCGGGCGTGCTCATTGAGAGCAGTCCGTTGATGGTGGCGCGGACAACGTTGTACGGATTGGTCGACCCAAGAATCTTGGCAACGACGTCGGTGACTCCGGCGACCTCGAATACGGCGCGCATCGGTCCGCCGGCAATGATTCCGGTACCGGCCGCAGCAGGCTGCATCATGACCTTGCATGCACCATGATGACCGATGACCCGGTGCTGCAAGGTGCCATCCTTGAGGCTTACGCGCGACAGTTTGCGGCGCGCTTCTTCCATGGCTTTTTGCACCGCGACCGGGACTTCGCGCGATTTGCCCTTGCCCATGCCAACGCTGCCATCCCCGTCACCCACAACGGTCAGTGCGGCAAAACCGAGAATCCGGCCGCCTTTGACTACCTTGGTGACGCGATTGATGGCGACCATCTTCTCGCGCATGCCATCGTCGCTTTTCTCCGTCGCTTGCTGCTGTTTTCGTGATTGCGGTTTAGCCATTTTTTGCCTCGCTCATTGACCACTGGCGCATTAGAATTTAAGGCCGCCTTCGCGCGCTGCCTCAGCCAGGGCCTTGACTCTGCCGTGGTAATGGAAGCCGGAGCGATCGAAGGTGACCGTATCGATACCCTTTGCTTTGGCGCGTTCGGCAATCAGCTTGCCGATAACTGCCGCCGCCTTGATGTTTCCACCGTTGGCGATTTGGCTGCGTACTTCCGCCTCGGCTGTCGAAGCGGAAGCCAGCACCTGCGTGCCGCAACCGGAAAAAATCTGCGCATAGATATGGCAGTTGCTGCGATAGACCGTCAGCCTCACCGCCTTGAGTTCCGCAATCTTTGCCCGGGTTTTGCGGGCTCTGCGCAAACGTGCCAGTTTTTTGTCCATGATTGTCTGCCCTTACTTCTTCTTGGTTTCCTTGATGACCACTTTCTCTTCTGCGTAGCGCACGCCCTTGCCCTTGTACGGTTCCGGGGAGCGATAAGCACGAATTTCGGCGGCCACCTGTCCAACTTGCTGGCGATCTATGCCCTTGACGAGAATTTCCGTCTGCGTCGGGGTTTCACATTTGACGCCCTGGGGCAGCGAATGAACCACGGGATGCGAAAAGCCCAGGGATAGGTTCAACTTGTCGCCTTGCGCCTGAGCGCGGTAACCGACGCCGATCAGAGTCAGTTTCTTTTCGAAGCCCTTGGTGACGCCAGTGACCATGTTATTGACCAATGCGCGCATGGTGCCTGACATGGCGCCGCCATTGGACGCTCCAGGAATGGCCTGGCAAAGTAGTTTGTCGCCGTTGCGTTCGATTTTTACCGAGGGCAGCATGAACTGCTTGAGTGTGCCGAGTGGCCCCTTGACGCTGATCTCGGCATCACCGAGCATCACCTCAACGCCCTTTGGGACTTCGACAGGATATTTAGCGATTCGTGACATCGTTGTCTCCTTACGCCACGATGCAGAGCACTTCGCCGCCGACGTTCGAGGCGCGCGCTTTGCGATCCGTCATCACGCCCTTCGGCGTGGAAACAATGGCAACGCCGAGGCCGTTGAGCACCTGCGGCAAATCATCCTTGCCCTTATAGACACGCAGGCCAGGCTTGGATATACGCTCAATGCGCTCGATCACCGGCCGTCCGGCGTAATACTTGAGCGCAATGTCGAGTTCGGGTTTGCCGGTATTCTCGCGTACCGCAAAATCGTCGATATAGCCCTCGTCCTTGAGAACTCTTGCAATCGCCACTTTAAGCTTAGACGAAGGCATCAGCACAGCACCCTTCTGTGCCATCTGGGCATTGCGGATGCGGGTCAGCATATCGGCAATAGGATCGGTCATGCTCATAGAGATCTCTCCTGGTTACCAACTGGCCTTGGTCATGCCTGGCACTTCACCGCGCATGACGAAATCGCGCAGCTTATTGCGACACAAGCCAAATTTGCGGAACACCCCGCGTGGCCGGCCGGTGAGTTCGCAGCGATTGCGCTGACGCGATGGTGACGCATTGCGCGGCAATTGCTGCAACTTGAGTCGGGCAGCCATGCGCACCTCGTCAGCCAGTTTGACATTGTTGAAGATTGCGGCAAGCTCGGCGCGTTTGGCAGCATATTTGGCAACCATTTTTGTGCGCTTGGCTTCGCGGTTAATCAGTGAAAGTTTGGCCATGTGTCCCTCAGTTTTTGAAGGGGAATTTAAATGCGGCAAGAAGCGCTTTTGCTTCCGCGTCAGTTTTTGCGGTGGTGGTAATGCTGATATTCATGCCGCGTAAAGCATCAATCTTGTCGTACTCGATCTCTGGGAAAATAATTTGCTCCTTGACGCCGACGTTGTAATTGCCGCGCCCATCGAAACCCTTGCCGGAGATTCCGCGAAAATCGCGGATGCGCGGCATCGCAACCGTTACCAGCCGGTCAAGAAATTCGTACATCCGATCACTACGCAGGGTGACCATGCAGCCGATCGGGTAACCTTCGCGAATCTTGAATTGCGCAATGGCTTTCTTGGCCTTGGTCACCACAGGCTTCTGGCCGGCGATCTTGGTCATGTCACCAACCGCACTCTCGAGCACTTTCTTGTCGCCGATTGCTTCACCGACGCCCATGTTGAGCGTAATCTTGGTGATGCGCGGCACTTCCATAATCGACTTGTAGCCAAACTTCTGTTTGAGCTGGTCGACCACCTTGTTTTTGTAGAATTCCTGCAAGCGCGCCATGGTTGTTCTTAAGCCTCCAGAACTTCGCCGTTCGACTTGAACACCCTGACCTTGCGACCGTCGTTGAGGGTCTTGAACCCGACGCGATCGGCTTTCTGGGTGGCTGGGTTGAACAGCGCCACATTGGATATTTGAATCGGCATCTCTTTTTCTACGATACCGCCCTGTTGCCCCTTCATGGGATTGGGCTTGGTGTGTTTTTTGACGCGATTGATGCCCTCAATGATCAGGCGTTCGGTATCGACGCGCCGCAACACAACTCCACGCTTTCCTTTGTCCTTGCCGGTAATGACAATGACGTTATCGCCCTTGCGGATCTTGTTCATGAGCTTTCCTTACAGAACTTCGGGAGCCAGTGAAACGATCTTCATGAATCGTTCAGTGCGTAGCTCGCGCGTGACCGGCCCAAAGATGCGCGTACCGATGGGTTCCAACTTGTTGTTGAGCAGAACCGCGGCGTTGTCGTCGAACTTGATCAGTGAGCCATCGGAGCGGCGAACCCCCTTGGCGGTACGCACCACCACCGCGGTATAGATTTCGCCTTTCTTGACGCGGCCGCGTGGCGCCACATCCTTGACGCTGACCTTGATGACATCACCAATGCCCGCATAGCGTCGCTTCGAGCCGCCCAGAACCTTGATGCACATTACCGTGCGCGCGCCCGTGTTGTCGGCGACGGTAAGACTGGTTTGCATTTGTATCATTTAACTTCCTCCAACTTAATTCGCGCTTGCCCAGCCTGCGCGATCAGTCTTGGAACCCGTCCGGGTATGAAAACGGTGCATCGAAATACAACGCACCAAGGGTAAAGCAAAGACGGCGATTATCCTTTTATATGCAGGACTGTGTCAAGGATCGCCGCCAATTAAATTTACATCAGCAGCAATCAGACTAAGCGTTCTTTTCTAGCACCTGGGATACGCGCCAGGCCTTGGACTTGGAGATCGGCGCACATTCCTCGATTTGTACCAGATCACCGGTTTTTGCCTGATGGGTTTCGGCATGCGCGTGATATTTCTTGGTGCGAAGAATCATCTTGCCGATGACCGGATGCTTGACATGACGCTCGACCAGCACGGTCACGGTCTTTTGCGCTTTGTCGCTGACCACGCGGCCGGTCAGGGTACGCCGTACTTTATCTGCGGTCTGGCTCATTTGGAAACGCCTTTCTCGCACAGGATAGTTTTGACGCGCGCGATATCCTTGCGTATTTTGCCGATCTGGCTATGGTTGGTGAGCTGCTGAGTTGCGGCTTGCATGCGCAGGCTAAACTGAGCTTTGCGCAATTCGAGCAATTCCTTGTTCAACTCGGCAGTGTCCTTTGCCCTCAATTCAATCGGTTTCATGATTACCTCAATTGACGCGTCACAAATGTCGTTTCGATCGGCAGTTTGGCCGCTGCCAGACGAAATGCCTCGCGCGCCAACGTCTCGTCCACGCCGTCCATTTCATACAGCACCTTGCCGGGGCGGATTTCGGCCACCCAGTACTCGGGATTGCCCTTGCCATTGCCCATGCGAACCTCCAGCGGCTTCTTGGAAACCGGCTTGTCCGGGAAAATGCGGATCCAGATACGGCCGCCGCGTTTGATGTGCCGGGTCATGGCGCGTCGCGCCGACTCAATCTGGCGCGCCGTCAGCCGACCGCGGCCGACAGCCTTGAGACCGAATTCGCCGAAACTGACCTTGGCGCCGCGAGTGGCAACCCCGGTGTTGCGGCCTTTATGTTGTTTGCGATATTTTGTGCGAACTGGTTGCAGCATGGCTTACTCCTTGGCGTCCTTGGTCGCTGCATCATCCTTGGCGGCGGGCTTGCGTACCCGCTTGATCGGCGGTTTGACTGCCGCATTCTCGTCCTTGGCAGGCGCTTTGCTGCTGGCCTCGGCTTTGTCAGCAGATTCGGTTTTGGCATCAGCAGCTTTTCGCGTGGTGCGCTTGACCACCACGGCAGGTTTGGTCTGGTCGGCCTCACCGCGAGCGGAGTCGGCGGATCTTGGCGGCGCCCTGCGGGTTGCGCCACGTTTCTGTTCTTCTGGCGCGCTCTCCGGGGCAACCGCGATGGCATCTTGTTTGTTTGTCATCTCGCCCTTGAACACCCATACTTTGACGCCAATGATGCCGTAAGTTGTTTTCGCTTCCGAAGTGCCGTAATCGATATCGGCGCGCAAGGTGTGAAGTGGCACACGGCCTTCGCGATACCATTCGCGCCGCGCAATTTCCGCACCATTGAGGCGGCCGGAACTCATGATCTTGATGCCTTGGGCACCCAAGCGCATGGCATTCTGCATGGCGCGCTTCATGGCACGGCGGAACATGATGCGTTTTTCGAGCTGCTGAGCGATTGAATCGGCAATCAGCTGGGCATCCGTTTCCGGCTTGCGAATTTCCTCGATATTGACATGCACCTGCCCACCCAGGATTTTCTGCAGGTCGGACTTGAGATGCTCGATATCTTCGCCCTTTTTGCCGATAACTACACCGGGGCGGGCGCTGAATACTGTAATACGCGCATTCTTGGCTGGACGCTCGATGACCACCTTGCCCACGGAGGCGTGCGCCAGCTTCTTTGCTAGGTATTCCCGGACCTTGATGTCCTCATTCAGCATCACGGGGAAATTCTTGGTATTGGCAAACCAGCGCGAATTCCAGTTGCGAGTGACTGCCAGACGGAAACCAATCGGATGAATCTTCTGTCCCATAGCTTTTCCTTAGTCCCCGACCGTAACGTAAATGTGGCTGGTTTGTTTGAGAATGTGATTGCCCCGGCCCTTTGCACGGGCCGTGAAGCGTCGTAGCACAGAGGCCTTTTCGACATGGATCGCTTTCACTTTGAGGGCATCAATGTCGGCACCGTCGTTATGTTCGGCATTCGCAATGGCCGACTCGAGCACCTTCTTAATGATGGTGGCACCTTTCTTGGGGCAGAACGCAAGGATGTTGAGCGCCTGATCTATCGACTTACCGCGCACCAGATCGGCGACCAGCCGCCCCTTTTGCGCCGACAGGCGAACATCACGCAGAATCGCATTGGTTTCCATAGTCATTCCTTACTTCTTCACCGCGGCCTTCTTGCCGGCGGTGTGGCCCTTGAAGGTTCTGGTGAGCGCAAATTCGCCAAGTTTGTGTCCGACCATGTTTTCCGAAACGTATACCGGAATGTGCTGCTTGCCGTTATGCACTGCGATGGTCAGACCGACCAGATCGGGCAGGATGGTGGAGCGACGCGACCAGGTTTTGATCGGACGCTTGTCGCTGGTACCGCGCACGGCATCCACTTTCTTGAGCAAATGGGCATCAATGAAGGGGCCCTTTTTAAGCGAACGTGTCATTTATCACCTCTTGTTTCTAGGCCGGCGAGCAACAATCATAGCGCTCGTGCGCTTGTTGCGGCGAGTGCGGTAGCCTTTCGTCTTGATACCCCACGGACTGACAGGATGCATCCCGGCCGCAGTCCTGCCTTCACCGCCACCATGGGGGTGGTCGATCGGGTTCATGACGACGCCGCGCACGGTCGGGCGGATGCCGCGCCAACGAGTGGCACCGGCTTTGCCGATGGAGCGCAGGCTGTTTTCTTCATTGCCGACTTCACCGATCGTGGCACGACATTCGACGTGAACGCGGCGAATTTCGCCAGAACGCAGCCGCAACTGGGCATAGACTCCTTCGCGTGCCATCAACTGAACTGAGGTGCCAGCAGCGCGAGCAATCTGGGCGCCTTTACCTGGCAGCATTTCGATACAGTGTATGGTCGTACCGACTGGAATATTGCGTATCGGCAGGGTGTTGCCCGGCTTGATCGGAGCTTCGGATCCGCTGATCAACTGAGTGCCTACCGTCACCCCCTTGGGCGCAACGATGTAACGGCGCTCGCCATCGGCGTAGCAAAGCAGAGCGAGATTGGCGCTGCGGTTAGGGTCGTATTCCAGACGCTCGACCTTGGCAACTATGCCATCCTTGTCGCGACGGAAATCGACAACACGATAATGTTGTTTGTGACCGCCACCCTGGTGACGTACCGTGATATGGCCATGGTTGTTGCGGCCAGCCTTGCTATGCTTGGTTTCGATCAGCGCACTGTGCGGTTTGCCCTTGTGCAGGTCCGGATTGACCAGTTTAACGAGCGAGCGTCGGCCAGGCGATGTTGGCTTGACTTTAACGAGAGCCATTAAGCAGTCCCTCCTTCATTGAAATTGATTTCCTGGCCGGGCTTGAGGCAAACGAACGCTTTTTTGGTGTCGCTACGACGGCCCATATAACGGCCGAATCTTTTTTCCTTGCCCTTCTGGCTGGAAACCTGCACAGAGTCCACCTGCACCTTGAACATGAGTTCGACGGCAGCCTTGATTTCGGGCTTCGTGGCATCGTTTACGACAAAAAACACCACCTGCTCGTTCTTGTCGGCCACGAAGGTAGCCTTTTCGGAGATTTGTGGCGCCAGCAGAATCTGCATCAGGCGTTCTTGATTAAACTGTTGGCTCATCCCAGTGTCTCCTCGAATTTGGCCACGGCGCTCTTGGTGAGCAATACCTTGGGAAACCGGATCAACGACAGGGGGTCGGTTTCGGAAACTTCCAGCACCAGCACTCTGGGCAGGTTGCGTGATGCCAGATAGAGGTTTTCTTCGAGCGCGGCAGTGACCAGCAAAACCGAGTTCAGCCCCATCCCCTTGAGTTTCTGCGCGAGCGCCTTGGTCTTCGGGGTTTCGAAGCTAAAATCTTCAATCACCATCAAGCGGTCTTCACGGGCCAGCTGCGAAAGAATCGCCGCCAGTCCAGCGCGATACATTTTTCGATTGACTTTCTGGGTAAAATTTTCTTCCGGCGAATTCGGGAAGATGCGACCGCCACCACGCCACAACGGGCTCGACGTCATGCCGCCGCGCGCACGGCCGGTGCCTTTCTGGCGGAAAGGCTTCTTGGTGCTGTGATGCACCTGCTCGCGATCTTTTTGGGCACGGTTGCCGGAACGTGCGTTGGCTTGGTAGGCAACTACGACCTGGTGGACCAAAGCCTCATTGTAGTCGCGACCAAAAAGCGCATCAGAAGCGCTTAACGTGGCTGCCAGAGTACCTGCTTCATCAATCAATTTTAGTTCCATTACGCTCCCCTCACTGCAGGGCGCACAACCACGTCGCCACCTTTGGAACCTGGAACCGCACCCTTGATTAGCAGCAGTTGGCGCGCTTCATCGACGCGCACCACTTCCAGATTCTGCTGGGTGCGTTGCACGTCGCCAAGATGACCGGACATGCGCTTGCCGGGGAAAACACGGCCCGGATCCTGCGCCATGCCGATCGAACCGGCCGAATTGTGCGACACCGAGTTGCCATGCGATGCTCGGTTAGATGAGAAATGGTAACGCTTGATGGCGCCAGCATAGCCCTTGCCGATCGCGGTACCGCTGACATCAACCATCTGTCCGACGCTGAAGATCGACACGCTGACGAGATCGCCCGGCTTGAGCCTGGCCAACTGCTCCTGCGTGATACGGAATTCCTTGAGAACTTCGCCGGCCTCGACGCCAGCCTTGGCAAGATGTCCCGCCGCAGCTTTATTCACGCGGCTAGCACGGCGTTTGCCAAAAGTCACCTGTACCGCGGCATAGCCGTCAGTGTCGGGAGATTTGATTTGGGTGACGCGGTTATTCGACACATCGAGCACTGTCACCGGGATGGTCGAACCATCATCGGAAAAAATGCGCGTCATGCCGACTTTGCGACCTACCAGGCCTAAAGTCATTTTTGTTTCCTCCAGAGAGGCGCCGACTACTATTGGTCGGCCAATCACCTTAAGTGCGAGACAAATCCACCAGATCCACCAGATATTTCCCGGCCGATTGCCCCGACTCGCTACTTACTGCCTATTGCAACTTAATTTCTACATCCACGCCCGCAGGAAGATCCAGCTTCATCAAAGCATCGACCGTTTTATCGGTCGGGTCGATAATGTCCATCAGACGCAAATGGGTGCGAATTTCAAACTGATCGCGCGAAGTCTTATTGACGTGCGGAGAACGAAGAATATTGAAACGCTCGATGCGTGTCGGAAGGGGAACCGGACCGCGCACTACAGCGCCGGTACGCTTGGCTGTCTCGACAATTTCAAGGGCTGACTGGTCGATAAGGCGATAGTCGAAAGCCTTGAGACGTATGCGAATCTTCTGGTTCTGCATGACACACCTTTAAAGAACAATGCCGCAATGAGGCGCGGCGGGAGCACGAAAGAGCGGAACTATACCGTTCTTTAAGATGCAATGCAAGATCAATTTTGTGGTTGAAAGCAAACAGATCGGCGGCATCCAACTCAGTCTGCCTGTGCCGCCTCTCGTAGCGTTTCAACAGCCCACTGATTCAAACTTTTTCCATGCGATGCCGCAGCGATCATGGCTGCCTCATGAGCTTCAGGGGCAAGGCGAAGCGCAAACTTGCCAGAATAATGCTTGCGAGGATCGATGCCAGCGCGCCTTTGTCGGTGCCCGGTGCAGGGTGCGGGCGATGGAACACACGCACAACGCCAAACAGAAACACCTCGATACGTGAGCCTTTTCGCGCTGAGATCAGTGTTGCGTCTGTTGCCCAGGACGACCTACTTATTCAACTGCCGCATCGCCCTTTCCAGGCCTTCCAGAGTCAGCGGAAACATGCGGCTGCCGATGATGTTGTTGATGATCTGGATTGAATGGCGATATTCCCACAGACGTTCCGGTTCCGGGTTGATCCAGACGGCGCGAGGATATTTTTCCAGCAGGCGCTGCAGCCAGACTGCGCCGGCCTCGTCGTTCATGTATTCGACGCTGCCGCCGGGCTGGAGAATTTCATACGGGCTCATGGTGGCGTCGCCGATCAGGATCAGCTTGTAGTCGTCGCCATACTTGTGCATGACGTCGTGTAGTGGGAAGCGCTCGGTGTGGCGGCGGCGATTGTCGCGCCAGACGTAGTCATAGACACAGTTGTGGAAGTAAAAATATTCGAGGTGCTTGAACTCGGTCTTGGCTGCCGAGAACATTTCCTCGCAGAGCTTGATGTGATCGTCCATCGAGCCGCCGATATCGAGAAACAGCAACACCTTGACCTTGTTGTG
>Ga0172368_10001600_pt1 | contig 30682 bp, 22 predicted proteins | sample Lak11m_FD_114540 | JGI IMG/M metagenome (GOLD analysis project Ga0172368, IMG submission 114540) | Freshwater microbial communities from Kabuno Bay, South-Kivu, Congo - kab_022012_11m | ecosystem: Environmental > Aquatic > Freshwater > Lake | place: Democratic Republic of the Congo: South-Kivu...
ACCAGTGCTGAGTCTTTTGCAATTCTGCGATCGGTGATTGATACCGCAATTAAAAACAACCTGAATCCGTTGCATTCTCTTTCCCAAATTAATGCCCTACATTTGTAGGGGGTGAATAGTTACTGCTTTTTTAACCGTATTTTTATATAAATTTCTCTCTGTGGCTCTCTGTGCGGATTCTCTGTGGTTCTCTGTGAAATATAATTACACAGAGGTTCACGGAGAAGTCACAGAGGTTCACTGAGAAAAATGAAGTTAAATACCGATTGTGAATTATTCTTGTAATATTCCATAATTTCAGCCAGCTTAGTATGAAAATAGACCGTTCCGTCGCATTGGACCTGCTTCACCGGTATGTGAAAAATGAAAAGATGATCTTCCACTGCCTGGCTTCTGAAGCCGTAATGCGGGGACTTGCCCGGCGACTGGGCCAGGATGAGGAGACCTGGGGATTAGCCGGATTGCTTCATGACCTCGATGTGGAGGTCACCAACGCTGACCCTGCGGTTCATGGCACTCAGACTGAAGTCCTCCTGAAGGATTATGAGGTGGATCCGGAGATCCTGGATGCCATCAGGATGCACAATGAACGTTCTTCTGGAAAAGAACGAAGCACCGGATTCCAGCATGCATTAGCAGCGGGGGAGACCATCACCGGGCTGATATTTGCCACCACATACGTTTATCCTGAAAAGAAGCTGGCAGTAGTCAAACCTAAATCGGTTGTCAAACGGATGAAGGAGAAGATGTTCGCAGCCTCCGTCAAACGCGAAAACATCATGGAGTGTGAGAAGATCGGTATCCCCATCGACGAATTCGCCACCATCGCGATTCAATCGATGCTGCCAATATCCAGTGAAATCGGGCTTTGACCTATAATACGTCCGCCTGATAATACCTCACCCCCCGGCCCCCTCTCCACACGGAGAGGGGGAGAGCCGCCTGTCCGCCTGATAATACCTCACCACCCGGCCCCCTCTCCGCCCGGAGAGGGGGAGGGCCGCCTGTCCGCTTGTTCACCATCTTGTATCCATCAACCACACCAAACCCGCCATCGCGGCAGCTCCCAATTCCAGCTCCCGTACGTTGACCTTGTCGAAGGTGTCGTTGGCACAATGATGATAGTCGAAATAGCGTTGTGAATCGGTCACAAGTGCGATCAGTGTGGCGCCCTCTGATTTCAGTTCACGGATATCGACACCGCTTCCACTTTTTTCAAAGGACAGGATCCCATATGGGGCAAGTAACTCTTTCCAGGCAAAGATCTTATTTCTTTGTTCGTCGGAACCGTCGATGGAAAAACCCAGTGGCGTCGCTCCTCCCCGGTCAGCCTCGATGGCGGCAAGATGTCTTTTCATTCCCGCTTCGGCATCGCGTTTGGATTCTGCGGCATATACCTTCGCCCCGGTCTGACCCAGTTCCTCATCCATGAAAGCCACCATCCGGATGGTATGAACAGGTTTTATGTTCAGTGCCTTGAAAAGTCTCAGCACTTCGATACACTGCACGATACCGGCGCCATCATCATGGGCGCCCTGGCCGATGTCCCAGGAGTCGAGGTGGCCGCCAACCACGATAACTTCTTCCGGATGTTTACTTCCCCGGATCTCTCCGATCACATTGTAACTGAGTTTTGCCGGATGCATGGTACAGGATGACTTTACAAAAAGTTTCAGTTCAGAATCCTTTTCAAGCAGGCGGGAGAGGTTGTCGGCACCGTTGGTACTCACACAAAAGGCAGGTATTGCTGTAACCGAATCCGCGTAGTGCTGGTTACCGGTATGCGGGAAGTCGTCATGCGCAGGAGTAGCCGACCGCACGATCACCGCTATGGCGCCAAACTTCGCAGCATTCATGGCTCCACGTGCCCTTTGATCCACCGATCCGCCATAGGAATTGAAAGTATATACAGGCGAAGGATCCACGGCCCGGTTAAAGAAAACGATCTTTCCACTGATATTGTCCCGGCCAAGTTCCTTCAATTGGTCAAAGTTTTTCACCTCCACTACCTCTGCCGTGAGTCCGTAAACCGGAGTGGCGACCGAACCACCGATGGCGCAGACAGCCAGGTCATGATTCCCGGTCTTTCCGGAGATGACCCTGGCGGTCTCCTTTTCTCCTCTTACCCAATGCGGGACCATTACCGGTTGTAAATAAACTGTATCCAGCTCCATGCCGTCCAGTACCTTTTTGGTCCAATGAACCGCCTGTTCAGCCTGGGGCGAACCGCAAAGCCGTCCGCCGATCTTGTTGCACAAATAGTCGAGATTATGATAAGCCGCCGGGTTTGAAAGCGCTTCAGTAAAGATCCTCCGGATCAGCAATGAATCATCAACCTGGCCGGAAACAGGCGAAATAAACAGTTGAAATAAAAAAATTGTGACTAATAAAAACAGATTCCTCATGAGTTTCTTTTTTGAAACCCAAAATTACAATAAAAACTTTGCCGTCCGCCCGTCCGCCCGTCCACCCGTCCGCCTGTCCGCCTGTCCACCTGTACACAAAAAAGTTATTAACAATCCCATCACCTTCACCGTAGGAGACCGATTAAGCGGAAAAACACCATGAAAAAAAACATTTACTTAACCTGTCTGGCGCTTCTGACATGCTTGTCCGGCAGAAGCCAGATCGCCGCCTGGGACTTTTACGGTCAGTCGTTCCCTGTAACCTGTGCGGCCACCACGTTTCACGTGAACCTTGAATCCTCGGGAGGGGCCGATAACATCACCCGCGGTCCGGGGGCGTCTGCTTCGGGAGGAGTGAACTCCTTCCGGACCACTGGATTCCAGAACAACGGGATCTCAACAGCCTCGACCGATTATTTCCAGGTCACCCTGCAGGCCGTTCCCGGGTTCAAGTTATCTCTTTCTACCCTTGATGCGAAATTCAACGGAACCTCCAGCTTTTATGCAAGCCCCGGGGTTACTTCGCAGTTCGCCTACAGCCTTGATGGGGTGAATTTTATCCTGATCGGGTATCCTGTTCAATCCACGGCGTTGACCATGGTCCAGGTCGACCTTAGCGGGATCACGGACCTGCAGAATGTCTATACGGAGACGATGGTCACTTTACGGTATTATGCCAGCGGGCAGACAACTACCGGCGGATGGGGATTTTATTCGGTTTCACCCGGTACCAACGGTCTGTCTGTTGGCGGAATGGTGACGGAGGCGATCGTTTTGCCGCCCACGGTCCAGGCTTCCGGCATCACCTTCGGGAACATCCAGCAAACGCAGATGGGCCTTTCCTGGACGCCTGGAAATGGTGAAAAACGGATCGTCAAGATCAACACGACGAACAGTTTTACCGACCCGCCCGATGGAACCGACCCGACGGCAAACCCTGTTTATGCCGGGAGCGGAGAACAGGTGGTGTACAACTACTCTGGCAACTCTATCCCCGCCGTGTCCGGGCTCACCGCAGGGGTGACTTACTGGTTCCGGATCTATGAATACAACGGTTCCGGAACGCTGACGATGTTCAACACATTGCCGGCCTTGAACAACCCGCTCAGCCAGCCAACCTCTTCGTTGCTGCTGACGCCAACTGTTACCTCTCCGTCCGTCATGTCGGTAACGGATGTTTCAGCTATCATCGGAGGCCACATTACTTCGGATGGCGGGAGCCCGGTCACAGCGCGGGGAACGGTTTGGAGCACCTCCTCACCCGTAACCATCGATGACAATCAACTCGCTGAAGGAGGCACAGATACCGGGTTTTTCAGCCACCTGAGAACGATGCTTCCGATAGCCACGCAGATCTATTTTGCAGCCTATGCTGCCAATACGACCGGCACGTCACTGAGTCCCGAAGCATCCTTTTTTACCCTGGCCGGAGAGCCGCCTGCTCATGTAACAGGATTTTCGGCAATCTCCACTGGTACGACAACCATAGATCTGTCATGGAATCCGCTGATGACCGGGGCAGACGGCTATTTTATCCTGCAAAAGCAAGGTACGATTTCACCTACGGCGACACCATCCGACGCGATCCGGTATCTGCCCGGGACCACGGTGGGTGATGGGTTAGTGGCGGCAGATGTAACCCCGGGAACGACTGCCATGAAAACAATCACAGGGTTGACGCCCGGAACTGCCTATGCGTTTACTATTTTTCCATATTCCTGGGATGGGAGCAATCCACAGACCACGAATTACCTCACCCTGCCGCCGGTACCGGAAGCCTACGCCACGACCGGCATACCCGCTGTTGTTACCTACCACTGGACGGGCGCTGCCGGCAATGACTGGAATGTAGCTGCGAACTGGGACCCCGCACGCACGGTTCCGGCATTGAATGACATCCTGGTTTTTGACGTGGGCGGCATATGGACAATCATCAATGTTCCAGGTCAAACCATCGGACAACTTAAAGTTTTGGAGAATACCGCTATCACGTTGCAGGGAGCGGGAACGCTGGGCGTTTCAGGAGATACCGGTGACGACCTGGTCGTCACCGCCGGCAGCCAGCTTAATATCTCCGGTTCCACGGTGATCAGCATCTCCCTTGCGGCAGGAGCAACCGGTGTCATGAACGGGTCCATGATGTTCTCCGGAGGCGGTCACCGGTTGTTCGCGGCATCTCCCGGCGCAATTGTCTTTACAACAGGCAGTATGTTCAAAACAGGGAACGGTTTTTCGGGGAATCCTTTTGGAATAGTGAACCTGAACACCATCGTGTTCAATTCGGGATCGGTGTATGTTTGCCAGGCGGGCGGGAATCCCTTTGGCGCCACTGCGCCTGCTTCCGTTGTGATCTTTCAGCCGGGCAGCCTCTACAGGATCGATGCCTACGCGGTTCCATCGTTTGGCGGGCGGATCTATGGTAATTTTGAAATGAACTATCCCGGTTCGATCACGGTCACCGGATCATCAGCCGTTTCGATTGACAATTTCACAGCATCACAGGGTACATTTTATTTCAATGTGACTGGTTCGCCCGGCCATTCGATCAGGGGTAACATATTCATAGCAAGCGTTGCCACCCTGATCATGGCTCCGGCAACAGGAGGTACGGTAGCGTTCAACGGCACGACTGCTCAAACCATATCCGGCAGCGGATCATTCATGGCCGGCGCTTTCTCGACCATTGTTTTCAGCAACAGTTCGGGTGTGACCTTAAATTTGGACGCACAGTTCAATCATGTGACGATAGCGCCGGGCGGTTTGTTCACCATCGCACCCAATGCGACATTGACCGTGAACGGGAACCTGGTGAACGGGGCTCCGGCTAACGGGTTCATTCTTGACCCGGATGCATCGATGATCCATAACACTGCCGGTGTAGCAGGAACGGTGAAGCGAAGCTTTGCGGCTGCAAACTGGACCGACTGGCAGGATGGCTGGCATTTCCTCTCGTCGCCGGTGGTTGAACAACCAATCAATGAAGCCGGCGGGTTCATCTCATCGGGTACAGGCAACGACTATGACCTGTTTGCATGGTCGGAGCCCGATAATCTTTGGGTCAATTATAAAAATACGACCACTCCGCCTCTCTTCTCCGGTATCAACGGCAGCAATAATTTCGAAACTGGGAAAGGGTATCTGGCAGCCTATCAGCAGGCAGGAAACAAAATTTTCACCGGAGAGCTGAATGTTTCCGATGTGCCTGTTGAAAATCTCACCTGTACAGGCGCGAATGCGTCAGGCCGGGGATGGCATTTGCTTGGAAATCCATTTCCCTGCGCGCTGAGCTGGTACACCGGTTGGACGACAACCAACATTGGAGGTGTGGCATTTATCTGGAACGAGGAGGGACTGAGCTATACCCCGCGAAATCCCGGAGAGGCGATTCCGGCCTGCAACGGATTCATGGTACAGGTGGTGGGTGATCCGGGAAGTTCAGGTTCGCTGATCATCCCGGTTTCGAAAAGGATCCATGACAGCCAGGCATGGTTCAAGGAAGGTAATGATCCGGTTATCCAGCTTATCGTCCGGGAAACCGGCCGGCCATCATTCCAGGAGAGTCAGATACGGTTCAATCCATTGTCAACAACGGATTTCGATCCCGAATTCGACGGCAGGTTTTTACCCGGGTACGCTTCATTATTCTATTCCCGGTGCGGTAGCGAGAAACTGGCCGTAAATACCATACCAGGCCCTGATAAGAACCTGAACATACCATTCAATTTTGAGAAAAATTCGGGCGATCATTTTCAGATCGAAGCCCGGCTAACCGGTAACCTGCCTTCCATGGTTTTACTTACTGATAAAAAGACCGGGGCGGTTCACAACCTGACTCTTGACCCGGTGTACCGGTTTACATCAGACGAAGGGGATGCATCCGACAGGTTCGTGATCACCTTCGAACCTGCCGGGAATGAAGAGTTTTCCGGTTCAAAGACAAAGGTTTCCACCACCAGGAACAGCATCCTGGTTGACCACCATGGAGATACCCGCCTGGAGATATTCGGGATAACAGGGAAATCGCTGGTGTCGAAAGAATTGTATGGGATGGGAACTGAAAAGGTGGTCCTTCCTGCCCCTGCAGGCTGGTATTTCGTGAGGCTGACCAGCGGAAAAACCATTGAAGTGATCAGGGTATTAATTCATTAAACCATTAAAAAACAAATTATTAACTTATGAAAACATTTCGCAAACTATTTCTGTTATTGGTTCTTCTGCCATCAGGCATCATCATCACCAAATTATATGCCGATCCGCCGCCGGAACCGCCACCCCCTCCGCAGGGTGGGCATGGCAATGGGAACAATCAACCACCGGCAGGCGCACCCATCGATGGAGGATCAGGGATCCTACTCATTCTGGGAACCGCTTATGCAGGGTTGAAAATTTATAAAAGTAAGAATGCATCAGGGACAGGTGAAGGTTGAGACATTCGGGACATCAATGGCGTGAATTGATTACCTTTGCATTTTATTGTCAGAGTCAATCATTCATTCTACGCTTTTATTTTGCCGTATTCGATTAAAACCCTTTATCATCGCCTGCACACGGTTGTTTTTCTTGTGGTACTGTCGATTCTTACATCTGGTGTTTCAGGCCAGATCCCGGCCGGGTATTACAACCAGGCTGCAGGACAGACCGGTGAAGCGTTGCAAATAGCCCTATACAACATTATCAAAGGCCATAACGTATTAAGTTATACTCCGGGTGTCTGGAATGCCTTCTATTCCACGGACCCCAAGCCAAATGGCAAGGTGTGGGATATGTATTCCGACATCCCCGGTGGAACTCCGCCCTATGAATATACCTTTGGTACCAACCAGTGTGGTGTGGGAGGCGGAGGCGTTGAGGGCGATTGTTACAGCCGTGAACATTCCTTCCCGAAGAGTTGGTTCAATGACCTTTCGCCGATGAACACCGACCTCTTTCATATTTTCCCTACCGATCAATATGTCAATAACATGCATAGCAATTATCCCTTTGCCGAGGTGGGGACTGCCTCAGCGACGTCGCTCAATGGAAGTAAAAAGGGAAATTGTGCAACGCCGGGCTATCCGGGAACTGTTTTTGAGCCGATCGATGCTTATAAGGGAGATTTTGCCAGGGCACATTTTTATATGGCTACCCGTTATGAGAACATCATCGCAACATGGTATGCCAACGATCCGATCGCCGATGCCGTGCTGGATGGAACATCCTACCCGGCATTTGAAACATGGTACCTCAATTTACTCATCGCATGGCACCATCTGGATCCGGTGTCGGCCAAGGAGACCGCACGAAACGATTCGATTTTCCAGTTACAGGATAACAGGAATCCCTTCATCGATCATCCCGAATATGTTGACTCCATCTGGGCACCATCCGGATCTCAGCCTGAACCCTCCAACCATGTCACCAACCTGATGGCAGTACCGGGAACCCCGTCATACAGCGCACTTCAACTTACCTGGGTAGATGCTGCAGGACCGGTTACTCCTGCAGGATACCTGATCAGGGGTAGTCTGACCGGTTACGCTGCCATCGCTGCACCTGTCGACGGAATCCCGGTACCGACAGCAGGATTGGATCAGAACGTGGGATCAGGTGTTCAAACTTGTATTTTTTCTGGATTGTTCTCGGATACAACCTACTATTTCAAAATATTTCCTTACACCAATGCAGGCATCACAATCGACTATAAAACGAGCGAACCTGTGCCGTTTGCAAGTGATACGACTACCAGCGGCATCAGTGTCCTGCAGCCCGGTGACATTGCAATTATTGAATATGGTTCAGTCAACCCCGATAAATTTTCTTTCATTACCTTCAAGCCGCTCAACGCGGGAACCGAAATAAATTTTACCGACAACGGATTCGACAGCCCCATGACGGTAAGGACAAGCGAGGGTGTTCTTTTTTACGTGGCTCCCACGGTCATTCCTGCCGGCACCGTTGTTTCATGGTATAATGGGATGTCCATTCCCGGTACCGGCTGGAGTTCCGGTAATCCGGGGAACTTTGCCTTTAATGTTGACGGGGATCAGTTGTTTGCCTACCAGGGAACCTGGGGGACCAATCAAACGCTGATCTGCGGGTTGAATGCGGGAAATGCCGGTTGGATCACCTCTGGTTTGGCGGGTTCAACCACTTCCTATTTTCCGTCAGGGCTCACCAATCAGGTGAATTCACTGACATTTCCTGAAAAAAACGGGAATTATAATTTAATCTCAACCGGTTCGGTCAATGTCCTGGGTAGCCTGGTGGTCAATCCGCCGAACTGGACCAGGAGCAATTCAGTGTTGGCGACCCCGGGGTGGAGTTTCAGTATCGGCAGCAGCACCAATGTCAATCAGAACGCTTCGGTACTTGATCTCACCGTCGGAGTGGATGAAACCGTGACCGTTCAACCCGGGGTGATCCTGACTGTTTCGGGAAACATTAACATCTATTGATTAAATCAGCTTTCCGGTTTGTTCTGCATTTTGTTCCTTAAGGATTTCCTGGCATTTAACCAGGCGGGTTTCAAGGTTTTTCTGGTAAACGGCAAGACGGATGCTGACCAACGCCTGCTGAATGTCGAATGGTTTGATCAGGAAAGCATACGGCTTTGTTTTAAACATCTCTTCAAAAACATCCATCTGGCTCATCCCGGTTAAAAAAATCAGGGCAAAATCATATTCCGACATCAGGATGCGGGCAGCATCGATACCGCTCAACTTCCCGGCAAGGGAAATATCCATTAAAACAATATCCGGGAGGGTTTCCGGTTCTTTAAGTTCTTTCAGGTATCTGATCCCCTCCTCCGCCTTACGGAAAATCGCTGTAACCACGTAATTGTATTGCTGTATCAGCCGTTTCAGATCATTGGCCAACAGGAATTCGTCTTCAAAAATCACGATTTTCAAGGGGTGCATGGTCATTCAATTTGCTGCGAATATACAATTAAATTCTTAAAATAAACCTATCAAATTGAAAAATCAGGTTTCTTATAAACTGGCGGATCATTTGGAGGATTGTCACGGATCTCCTTCAATTGCACGTTATTCAATCCTTCGGGTTCCTGACCGGTGGATTTGCACATGAAGTAGATCTTCGCCGATTTGGCAAGAATATCAAGGTTGTCGAAAGCTTCAGGAAGGGTGTTGGCAATCGTCATGCAGCCATGTTTTTCCCAGAGGACCACCTTATGACTTTCAAATCCTTTCAGAGTTGCCATGGCGATATTCTCGGTACCCGGAATGGTATAAGGGATCAGGCCGATCCCTTCGGGGAGGAACAGAATGGTTTCAGGGTGCATCCCCCACAATAATGAATTTACGGCTTTTTCCGTCGTGTAGGGCGCCAGTTGGGTAAGGGCGATCAGTTCGGTGACATGGGCATGCAATACTACTTTTTCCGTTGATTTTTTTCGCAGTAGCTGCTGCTGGATGGCAAGGTGGGAGGCCAGTTCGGAGGTGGGTTTTGCAGAGATGCCTTCAGGATCTTCGTCAAAAATGTGGTAGGCGGAACCGGAATCGCTGATGTAGACAAAACATACATTTTCGACAGGATTTTTTGCCACATCCCGCATCCTGGTCCCGGTACCGCTCAGGATTAATACCTTTCGGCCAAGTTCGGGATAATTTTTTGACAGCGGGAAAAAAGGATAGAATGAAAGCCTGTCAAGTTCCTTTGCACTAAACAAACCTGTGACATTGATGGAGAAGTTCCCCGCATTCCTTTCTGCCCATCCGCGATCCCAAAGGTACTGGGCGATGGATGCGATCTGGACAAAAACAGCTTTTAACTCCTTTTTCTGAAAAACATCATTTGAAAGATTCAATAGGTTGTCGATATTACCGATCATGTACGTTTGTCTTTAAAAAAAAATTTCAGCAGCCGGCTGCATTCTTCAGCCAGCACACCGGAGGCAACTTGTGTTTTCGGGTGCAGCAAGGGATATCCTGACAGCCGGTACCCTCTCTTTTCGTCGGGAGTACCGTATATAATACCTCCCAGTTGGGTCCAGAAGGCGGCACCTGCACACATCACACAGGGTTCAAGGGTCACGAACAAGGTACATTCGTCGAGGTATTTACCGCCCAGGTATCCGGCCGCGGCAGTAAACGCCTGCATTTCGGCGTGGGCAGTGGCATCATGGAGCGTTTCGGTGAGGTTATGGGCACGGGCTATGATCGTCCGGTTACACACCACGATGGCTCCCACCGGGATCTCGTCGCGCTCAAACGCCTTACGGGCCTCTTTGAGGGCTTCGTTCATGTAGTATTCGGGGGAGAATATCGGGTAGGAGGTTTGGATCATAGGACAGTGAACAGTGAACAGCGAACAGTGAACAATGAAGGATCCGGATGGTTGATGCAGTTCAGGAGGGTTTTGTGTTTTTTTCTTATGTCCGGCTCTTTTGGATTATGCCGGTTCAGGAACATAAAGCCAGCACTCAGGATAAACCATACGATCAGGCCCGGAATGATGATCCTTGTCAAAAAAAATTTGATATTATTTTTCATGCGGATGATCCCGGTATTAGTTAAAGCAGGCGATCAATTCGATTTACAAAAATAACATTTATTCAGACCTGGAAATATCGGCCAGAAGATTTTGAAAATCATTAAGTTCATACGCATCCCGTAAATAAAACGATCCGATGCGGGTTCGGCAAAGGGCGATAAGGTGTGCACCGCAACCAAGAAATTCTCCGAAATCGCGGGCAAGTGACCGGATGTAGGTCCCTTTGCTGCAGATGATCCTGAAATCGACATCGGGCAGGGCTATACGGGTAATTTCGAATGCAGAAATAGTGACACGCCGGGCTTTGATCTCGACATTGATATCCTTTCGTGCCGATTCATAGGCCCTTTTTCCATCAACTTTAATGGCTGAAAACTGGGGTGGTACCTGGTCAAATGTGGTGGTGAAATGTTTCGCGGCATCATGGATCTTTGTCCACCCCGTCAGGGTATCAGACCCCGTCAGGGTGGTAAGCGGGTGTATATGGTCAATGGGTGTTTCCAAATCGAAAGATGGAGTGGTTGCGCCAAGCCTGAAAGTTCCCGTGTACTCCTTTTCCAGTCCCTGGAATTCATCGATGCGCCGGGTGAATTTTCCGGTACATAAAATCAGTAACCCGGTGGCCAGCGGATCAAGTGTTCCGGCATGTCCGATCTTGATCTTCCGTATACCCAGTCGCTGGCGGATGACTATGCGGATCTTCCCGACTACATCAAAGGATGTCCAGGAATAAGGTTTGTTGATCAGGAGTACCTCGCCTTGCTCAAAATTGAATTGCATCAGAGAATGGTTAAACTTTTTCCGGCAAGCAGGAGGACGATGATTGCAAAACCAACGGCGATGCGATAATAGCCGAACCATTTAAAACCGTACCGTGTCAGGAAAGCAATGAAGGATTTGATCGCGATGATCGCCACGATGAAGGATACGGCATTTCCGATCATCAGGAGGTTGATATCCCCTGCAGAGATCAGATGGTGGTTCCCGATCAGTTTCAGTGCCGATGCAGCGAACATCGTGGGGACGGCTAAAAAAAATGAAAATTCGGCCGCGGCTTTCCGGCTGAGCTTCTGACTCATCCCGCCAACGATGGTAGCGGCGGAGCGACTCACCCCGGGAATAACGGAGATGATCTGAAACAACCCGATGATGAATGCCTTTTTATAAGTCATCCGGGTATTTTCATTTTCAGGCCTGTCGAACCAGCGGTCGACAAAGATCAGCAGGATGCCGCCAACGAGCATGGCAATCGCCACGATCATGACGCTTTCAAGCATGGTGTCGATTTGTTTCTCCAGCAGGTATGCAATAACCAGCGGCAAACAGGCAATAAATAACCGGAGATAAAAATCCCAGGTTTGAAAGAATCGCCTCCAGTAAAGGACGATCACCGAAAGGATCGCTCCGAACTGGATGTTTACGATGAATGCTTTGACGAATTCAGTGCTTTGGATACCCAGGATACTCTGCATGATGATCATATGTCCGGTGGAGGAAACCGGGAGGAACTCGGTGATTCCTTCGACGATGGCAATGATGATAGCCTGGATGACAGACATTAATCTTTCGGTCTTTTCATGATGGCAAAGATCTCGATCACATACCCTGCCAGGATCAGGATCGGCGCCAGTGTGATCCTCCGGAAACTGAATATCCCGGGGTTGAACTTGTCGGGATCGGATGAGCCTCCGCCAATCATAAGCAGGTAACCGGCAACGATGATTGCAAGGCCGATGAGCATGAGCCGGTAATTCTCCCTGCCGAAAGCAAATTCACCCACGTTGGTTGATTTCACGGGTTGGTCCTCACTTTTGGACGGTTTTGCCGAAGCAGGGGTTTTTGTATGAGTCGGTTTTTTATCCATGGTTCAAAGGAAATTGGGGAGCAAAATTACAGAAAATTTAAGAATATCAGGTATATAATAAATCGGTGTGCATGCGAAGGTACTTCCGAACAGCCATCCATGTGGACAACCAGGAGATCACGGCTCCAAGGATAAAAATAAACGCAACGAGGGCGACGAGCATGATGGGATCCTGGAGTTCGGCCAGTTCAGGAATTTCTTCCAGGGCAAAATATGTAAGCAGCATCAGCATGAGCAGAGCAATAAATGCACTGATGATCCCATGGAGGATGCTGCGCCGGATCATCGGCCGCCGGATAAACCCTTCTGTAGCGCCCACCAGTTGCATGCTTCGTATGATGAACCGCCTGGAATATACCGCCAGCCGTATGGTGTTGTTGATGAGCACGATCGCGATGAAAAGCAGGATGCCACTGAATCCCAGCAAGATCAGGCTGATCTTTTCAAGGTTGCTGTTTATCGCATCCACGAGCGATTTCTGATAAAATACCTCCTTTATTACAGGGTATGACAACAGCCTTTTTTCGATGACGCGGAGCGTATCGGCATTGGCATAAGGCGCTTTGATCCGCAGGTCGATGCTGGGAAGCAACGGATTATAACCGAGGAAACCGATAAAATCCTCCCCGAGTTCACTCTTCAGTTTTTCGGCAGAACGTTCACGGGAAATGTATTCACTCGATTTCACATAATATTTTCCGTCGAGTGTCTTCTTCAACTGTAATATTCCTGCCTCATTCACTCCTTCCCGGATCATGATGGAAAAGCCGATGTTCTCCCTCACGTAGTCCGACAACATCCGGGCATGGAGGATGATCAGTCCTAACAAGCCCATGAGGAACAAAACCAGCGTGATGCTGATGATCGTTGTCACCTGCGACGTGACAATCCTGCGCCGGAAGTACCGTTCTTCGTGTTGAGCCATGAGATGCCGGAAATGGGAGTTAAAAGTACATAAATTTTCCTACTTCATCGTTTTTTTCTCCGTCTTCTGTGATTCCTTCCGGCTTTTGTTTTTAATGCCGGCACTCGATTTGATCCCGCTCAATACGCTTTTCCATATGAAATTAATAAAACCTTTGGAGGGATCGCGTTCCATACTGATCACCCCATGTTTCATTTTTCCGTCATCGGCCGGATTGCTGTCGGCCAGCAGGAGGTTGACTGCTTCCGACAACAGCGACTGACCCACGTGATTCCAGGTTCCGGGTTGTGTCGGATGAAGCCGTATGGCCAGGTTGCTATACCGGAAATTCATCATGCCTTCGGCCCTGGTGTTGTTGCCGTTTAACTGAACGATCTCGGTTCCTGAAGCGATGCCCCTTTTGATAGACACCGGCAGGAGGTTTGACAGCATGGGATTGATCGCGGTCAGGTCAAGTTCACCAATTGTGGCATGTAGGGTGAAGGTATCCCTTGGATGGATTGTCTGAAAATGAACCCACAACTCGGTGGGGGCAAGTCCCATCAGGTTGCAGGTGCCATGAAGATCAAAGCGATCCAGACACTTTGGCGGGACGACAGGTCCGGTAAGGGTTGTATTTATCCGGTCAAAAAAGATCCTGCCCGGCTCATCGCCGGTTTGTTCCTCGTACGTTGCAACACCGTTATGCAGGACTACCGTATCGATGCAAAGTGGCGTCCCGATACGACCGATCATCTGGCCGGGCATCGGCGGGCGTTGCCAGGTTGGAAACGGGAAGCGCTTGTCACGATATGATTTGAACGACATATCCTCAAAACTTACCCTGGCGGCATGGAGTTGCCTGTCGCGGATCAATTTCCGGAAATCAACCTGTAAGACCGATATCCGGGGAATTTTTAGTTCGATCCGGTCGGTCTGATGCCCCACTTTACGGGAGAAATCCTGCCGGCTGAAATTCGGGTTGACCGAAACCGAATCAAGAAATGCATTCCCCGAACCGGTCGATAAACCAATCCTTCCAATGTTGAAAGTATATAAACTGTCGGGCGGGACCCACGAATAACCGGGTACCGACAGAGTTATGTCCTCAGCATTGAACAACGGGCTTCCGGCAGGATTTAAACGCGTGGCTGAATCGACGCGGAACCGGTTAATGTCGATCGTCACATCTGAAAGGGAATAAGTACGTTTTCCATCGGGTTTGTGAATGATCAACCGTGTTTCTGCGCCTTTGACAGAAACTGTATTTACAGAAACAGTTCTCATGAAATGAGGAATCTTTGTAATATTTGCGGGATCAAAAGGAGCGGTTTCAACCGATCCCGGCCTGTTCGGCCATGTTTCAAAAGTAATCGCGGGATAATCAACATACAACCCATCCAGCATCCACTGGTTATCGAAAATCGCCCGGTCAAAATAAAATCCGTTGAGCCTGATTTCAGGAATGTCGATAGATACCACATTCTTTTTAGTTTGTGGTTTATTTGGTGAATTCAACGGCGTTACCCGGATACCTTTCAGGGTTATGTCGGCCGGATAGGAATGAACCTCCAGGCTCCGCGCTTCCATGGTATAGGCGCTGTCGGCGATCACTGCCCGCAATGGGAACATTTTGAGCTGAAGAGAATTGAACCTGATCGACCCGTCATGTGACCTTTTTTCCGGTAGACGAACCCTGGCATCGGCAACTTCAAAATCAATTTCTTTCAGCGAAAAATAAGAGGCTTTGCGATCTTCCTCCCCATCATAAGAGATAGCCCCTTTTTGTACGAGGCAATGGCCAATTTCAATGGTGTGAACAAAATTACCGGTTTTAAGGAGTTGCGCTTCTTCCGGTGGGCCTTCCGGTTGAAGTTTGTTACCGGTTTTTAACAAAACAACCGGTGATTCAAGAACTACCTGATTGGCTTTGAGAATTTTTTCAAGGAAAAGTTTTTTGTGATTCAACCCGGTAAGCTGAAGTTTATTCAGTGAAAATTCAAAGGTCAACGATCGTTTGTTAAGCTGATAAGTGACCTGCATGGGGCTGGTCGATCGGTAAACGTGGATATTTTCGGCCTCGATCAGCGAATCGCTGGTGGCAACATGGACCCGGCCGGCCTGAAGGTGTTTCAGGCTATCGGGCGAAACAACGGAAACAGACTGAAGATCAAGGATAAAATCACGGCTGTAAAAGTATCCCTGCTCGTTCATACCGTGCACCGAATCGATCAGGAAATGCTTCATTGAAAGATCAAAGCCGGTGGTTGCCAGGGGCATTTCCAGACCGTTCTTTTCCACTGAAAATTTTGCAAATCCATGGGTGATGTTGATCTCATTTCCCCGGACGACCCACAGGTATTTTTTCAACAGATGATAAACAACTTCCTCATTTCCTGTCTCAAAAAAATCCCCCGGCTTTTTAAACCGTGGATCCGGATTTTTTGGAGGTCTGAAACGGGTATAACTGACCTCCGGTTCATGGATTGTCAACCTGTCAAAATCAAGAATCCTCCGATTAAAGACCTTTTTAAGGTCGATCCCGGTGAAGGTCAGCCGCGGCAGATTCACGAACATCGTGTTGCGGCGGCCGGCCTGCTGTATCGTATTCTTTTTCCGGTCGGGAATGATATTGGCTTCATGCACATCGATCGTCGATTTTCCTGTGGAAAAACTGATAGCGGATGCATTGACACTGTGAATGCCGTCGCTTAAAAACAATGTGATCCTCTTCAATTCCAGCTCAATGGCCCGGGAATAAAAAATTCTCGATTGATCCAGGTGTGTCAGGGAATCGAGCCGGAACTGACTCAGCTCAAGATCGACTTTGCCAATGTGCAGTTCGGGTCTGACATCGGCCGGGTTACCGTAGAATTCAAAGGATCCGTTTTTCAGACGAAGGGTATCGATGGCGATAAAGCGGAGTTCTTTGGCGACAACAGTATATAATCCGGCAAGGGTAATTTTTTTCTTTGACTTTTTACCGGCTGCCGTTTCCTGTAAAGGTTTATTCCGGTAAACCCGCATAAAGAAATCGGTCAGGTTCAATGCCGAAATTTCCACCTCCCGGCCCGTCATAGCCCTGTACAGGTCAATTCCGCTGATCGAAAAAGAGGGAAGGTCGATGCGGAACAAATCGCCGCTTTGCACCTGCCTGATCCTGCCGGAATTGAAATTGGGCATGAGGGTTGCTTTTTTCCCGTAAAGGATCGATTTGGTCAGGGAGAACCCGATCTCCTCCGATTTGAGCAGATAGAGGCTGTCGGCGAGTTGCGATTCAAAATTATGAATGACCAGTTCGACATCGCCCGAGTAGAATACACGCTTTGGGTTGTAGTAACTGAACGGATTTACCGAAACATCTTTGAGGACTGAACTGAATTCATATTCTCCTGTCGTTTTTCTCCCGGTTTTCTGACGGAAAGTAGTAAACAGGTACCCGTGGTTTACTTTTACAGAATCGATGTGGAAGTCGTTAAAAAATCCGGATACGGCCGGGTAAAGGTCTTCATAGATCACCCGCCACCTGGCGCGCTTTGCCGACACGGTATCGGGAAAAGCCACAATACTCAACAGGGGCCGCTGAACGGTCAGTTGCCGGAAGTTGATCCGTTTCCCGGCATAAATCTGCCTGAAATGGACTTTGTCGATGGTGAGAGACAAAAATGAAATCCTGTATAAAGCCCGGGCTATTTTTCCCTGTGCCTTCAGCCGCTGGTAGTGCAGCGTATCAGGAATCAGTTCAAAACTGTCAATCACCACCTTTCCGGTAAGGATGTTCAAATGCAATGTTTTGAAATCGGCAAAGTACAGTCCATTACTGGAAACACGGATCTTTTGTTGCAGGTATTTTCGCAGGAACAACTCACCAAAATAATTGAAACCATAGTAGATCCCGAAGAAGGAACCCAGCAACAGAAAAACCAACACGAAAAGCCATAATTGCCGGCGGTGCTTTTTAGAGGTGGGATTTTTAAGAGGTAGCTGATCGTCCATTCAACGGCAGGGTTAATGAATCAAAGGTATACATTTTCAGGGTTCGGGCGAAATCGCTATTTTTGCAGTGAACGAGAAAACATGTAAACGGGTAATATGGATTACAATTTTACGGAAATCGAAAAAAAGTGGCAGAAATACTGGGTGGATCACAAAACCTATAAAACAGAGATCGATCATTCCAGGCTAAAGTATTACGTGCTCGATATGTTCCCGTACCCTTCCGGCGCAGGCCTCCATGTAGGCCATCCTTTGGGATACATTGCATCCGATATTTATTCCCGTTACAAGAGGCTGAAGGGTTTCAATGTACTTCACCCGATGGGATATGATGCATACGGGCTTCCGGCCGAACAGTACGCTATTCAAACCGGCACCCATCCGGCGGAGACCACCGAAAAGAACGTGGCGAGGTATCGCATGCAGATGGATAAACTCGGTTTCTGTTATGATTGGGACCGGGAGGTGAAGACTTCCGATCCTGAGTATTACAAATGGACCCAGTGGACGTTCATTCAACTTTTTCATCACTGGTATAACAACGTCACCCAAAGGGCAGAACCGGTTTCTGAACTCGTCGCGGTCTTCGAATCAGAAGGGAATATCAATGTAGATGCCTCCGTGACCCAGAATTGGTTTAAAGACTTAACTAAAAAGGATGCTTCTTTCGGGGCAGTTTGGGACGGTATTTTCTCTGCCGGGCGTTGGAATTCATTCACCGAAAAGCAGCAGCAGGAAATCCTGATGAACTACCGGCTCGCTTACCTTTCAGATGCAATGGTGAACTGGTGCCCCGAACTGGGAACGGTATTGGCCAATGATGAAATTGCCAATGGATTTTCGATACGCGGCGGCCATCCGGTGGAACGTAAACTCATGCGCCAGTGGTTCCTGCGCATCACAGCCTATGCCCAGCGGTTGTTAGACGGGCTCGATGCCGTTGATTTCTCCGATTCGCTTGTCGAAATGCAGCGCAACTGGATCGGCCGGTCGGAAGGCGCCGAGATCCATTTCCCCATCCGGGGCGGGGATATAAGTCTAAGTATTTTCACTACCCGCCCAGATACCATTTTTGGATCGACCTTCATGGTTCTTGCTCCCGAGCATGAGCTGATCGGTAAACTCATCACGCCCGATAGAAGGGAAGCAATCGATCAGTACCTGAACATGGCAAAGAACCGTTCGGAGCGCGAACGGATGGCGGAGGTAAAAAAGATCACCGGCGAATTTACCGGGGCATACTGCCTGAACCCGTTCAACGGAACACCCATCCCCATCTGGGTGGCCGATTACGTGCTGGCAGGATATGGAACCGGCGCCATCATGGCTGTTCCGGCACATGACAGCCGCGATTACGATTTTGCAAAGCATTTCGGACTTCCCATTGTGGAAGTAGTTGCCGGCGGCGATATTTCACAGGGTTCATACGACGCCAAAGAGGGAGTGCTCATCAACTCTGATTTTATCAACGGATTGCCTGTGAAAGAAGCCATCAGCGCTGTGATCGGCAGGATCAACGAGATGGTCATCGGCCGGGGAACCATCAATTTCCGCCTTCGCGACGCAATCTTCAGCAGACAGCGATACTGGGGCGAGCCATTCCCGGTATATTTCAAAGATGGTATTGCATATACGCTTGATGAAAGCGAGCTTCCGCTCCTGTTGCCCGATGTCGACGCCTACCTCCCCACCGAATCGGGCGAACCACCGCTTGCCCGGGCAAAAAACTGGACAACCGGGGAAGGCTATCCGCTCGAAACCAGCACCATGCCCGGTTTTGCAGGCTCCAGCGGCTATTACCTCCGCTATATGGATCCACGCAATGAACAGGAATATTTCTCGGACGAAGCTGTCAGGTACTGGCAGGACGTCGATCTTTATATCGGCGGTGATGAACATGCCACCGGGCACCTGATCTATTCACGTTTCTGGAACAAGTTCCTTTTCGATACCGGCATGTCGGTAAAAGAAGAGCCATACAAAAAGCTGATCAACCAGGGAAAGATCCAGGGAAGGTCAAGCCTGGTTTACCGCATCAGGGGGAGCAACACTTTTGTTTCTGCCGGGTTGAAAGATCAGCATGATACCACCGAAATGCATGTAGATGTCAACATGGTTGACAACGACATTCTGGATACCGAAGCATTTTGCCGGTGGCGCCCCGATCTGGCCGGTTCTGAGTTCATCCTCGAAGAAGGCAGCTATCATTGCGGGCACGTGGTGGAGAAAATGTCGAAATCGCTCTATAATGTGGTAAATCCCGACGCCCTGATCGAAAAATACGGCGCCGATACTTTCCGCCTATACGAAATGTTCCTCGGCCCACTTGAACAATCGAAGCCATGGGATACCAACGGCATCGAAGGGGTGTTTCGCTTCATGCGCAAGTTCTGGCGCCTGTTTCATGACAACCAGAATAATTTCCGGGTGACCGGCGAGCCGGCAGGGCCGGAAGAACTTCGTGTACTGCACAAGACAATAAAAAAAATACAGGAGGACATCGAAAGGCTTTCATTTAATACAGCCGTCAGTACTTTTATGATCTGCGTGAATGAGCTCACCGATCTGAAATGCAGCAAACGAGCCATTCTCAGCGATCTTGTAATCCTCCTCGCATCCTATGCCCCCCATATTTCCGAAGAACTATGGAGTTTGTTGGGAAATAGCGGTAGTGTTTCAGGGGCTGTCTTTCCGAAATTCAATCCTGAATATCTGATCGAAAACACCTTTGAATACCCGGTTTCGTTCAACGGGAAGACCCGTTTTAAACTGGAACTGCTTGCCAATCTTACGGTTCAGGAAATTGAAAAGGCTGCACTCGAAGCCAGGGAATCAGAAAGATGGTTGCAGGGAAACCCACCGAAAAAAGTGATCATCGTCCCAAACAAGATCATCAACATCGTGATCTGAAGTTTTGATTCCTTGTAACAATGGATCATTTCCCGGTTCGGTATAATCTTTGTAACACCAATCCGTTTTGCTAATATTGTATCTGGTTTTATCCGAGCAAATTCAATCCTTATGAAAATCAATATTTCTTTCCCGGTACTGGTTGCCATGTTCCTGATGATGGCCATCACCACCAATGGAAATCCGCAGAGACCGCAACGCAAACAAAGCGCCAGACCCGTCACCTCTTCATCTTCCCCTCTCAACCGCTTACCCGTTCACCCGTTTACCGGTTTATGGAAACAGGTCGACTCTCTCGCCGACCTCGGCCAGCCAAAATCAGCGCTCGCGATCGTGGATAAAATTTACGCACAGGCCATCGCCGGGAAAAACGATCCCCAGGTGGTCAAGGCAATCATTTACCGCATCCGCCTGAATTCCGAATTCCAGGAAGACTTCATGACAAGGACCATCGTCGGTCTTCAAAAAGAGATATCCGTCTCTTCACAGCCGGTGAAACAGGTTTTGCAATCGATCCTGGCCGAAGTTTACTGGAAATATTACAGGAATAACCAATATCGTTTCCGCGACCGCACCTTGGTACTATCCAACATTTCCGATAGCGTGGAAACCTGGGACCTGACAACGATTTCCAGGACCATCACCCGGACCTATCTCCTGTCACTTGAAAATGCCGACACCCTGAAACGCATCCCGATCGCCGGTTTTAACGCGATCCTGGAACAGACCCTTTTTAATGACGGCAAAAGGGATACTCTCAAAGCCGAAGCCTCCAAATTTATTCCCACCCTTTATGATTTTCTTGCAGGGCGGGCCCTTGAATTTTTCACAACCAGCGAAACAGGCCTGACAATGCCCGCCCGGCATTTTGAAGTCGATCAATTATGGTTTTTCGCACCTTCCGCCGGCTTTACCGGCAACACGGTGATGATCCCTGCCGATACTGCAGCACCGGCAAGTTTTGCCTTGCGTATTTTCCGTGAACTGGCCACCTTTCATCTTATGGACAAAGACCCCCGTGCCCTGATCGAAGGAGAACTGAAACGCTTTGGCTTTGTTCACGGGAACTATACGCTTCCGGGTAAAGACAGCCTTTATCTTAATGCTCTTCGCCAGTTTGAACAGACCTGGATCGGTTCGCCCTGGGGTACCTCCATTTCATTTGCCCTTGCATCCTTTCTGAACAGCCAGGCCCAATTGTATCAGCCATTGGTGTCGGACCAGCATAAATGGGACAACCGTTCGGCCATCGAAGTTTGTGAGAAAGCCATAAAACGATTTCCCGGGTCGGAGGGATCGAAAAATTGCAGCATCCTGTCAAATGCCATCAAAGAACCTTTTCTCCAGATCACCACCGGATCGGCAGTCGTCAAAGATAAACCGTCCCTGGCACTGATCGGGGTAACAAACCTTACGCAGCTATTTTTCAGGCTTGTCAGGACCGACCCTGAAACCTATTCGGAAAAATCAGGAATCCTTGACCGGCCGGGATTTTTAAGTTTCCTGACCTCTTTACCTGCTGCCAGGTCATGGTCGCAGACTTTTCCCGATGATGGGGATTACCAAAAACATCAGGCGGAGATCAAAATACCGGAAGTCCCCGTTGGATTTTGGGTGTTGTTGTGCGGCACAACCAAAGAGTTCTCCGGGTCAAACCCGGTTTTTGCCATCACCACCTTCTGGTCAACGCAGATCAGCTACCTCAGCAAAAGGAACTCCGATGGAAGTTATGCATACTTTTTACTTGACCGGGAAACAGGAATGCCTCTCAACAATACAGTTGCCGAGGTTTGGGAGAAAAATTACGATTACCGGGAGCGAAAATACACGAATTCAAAACTTACCACTTTTACAACCGATGATCAGGGATACTTTCTGATACCCCCCACGGAAAATACCAGGCATAATTCGAACCAGTTTTTAAAGATCTTTTACAAGGATGATTTCCTGATCACCGGTAATTTTTATCAGTACCCGGTTCACACCGGTAAGGAGCAGACCTTCATCCAAACCATGTTTTACACCGACCGGGCTATTTACCGGCCGGGACAAACCGTTTATTTCAAGGGGATCATCATGGAGAGAACCGGTGAAAGATCAGTGATCAAGGCAAACCATAAAACCAGGGTCGTCTTCAGGGATGTTAACGGGCAGAAGGTTTCCGAACAAACCCTTGTATCCAATGATTTCGGCTCGGTAAATGGTTCATTTATTGCACCAGGCGGTGTCTTACTGGGCCAGATGACCATTTCCAACGAAACCGGTTCGGTCTCTGTATCCGTGGAGGAATACAAACGCCCGACATTTGAGGTGACCTGCGAACCGCTGGAAGGAAATTACAAATTGGGAGAAATATTGACTATGACCGGTAAAGCATTAGCCTATGCCGGAAATCCAATCGATGGCGCAAAGGTGAAATACCGGGTTGTCCGCACTGCCCGTTTCCCATTCTGGGACTGGGGCTGGAGATGGCCCATGCCCGCCTCGCCCCAGGCCGAGATCACCAACGGGATCACCACCACCGATGCTGAAGGAGGATTCAGTATTTCATTCAGGGCAATTCCTGATATCAGCATTGACAAAAACACCTGGCCGGTATTTGATTTTACCATTAATTCCGATGTTACTGACATCAACGGGGAGACACAATCGGTGGAACAACATGTATCCGCGGGATATAAGGCGATGCTGATCGAAACCAATGTCGCACCGATGGTCAACCTTGCCGGCGACACGATGATAAAAGTAAAGACAACCAATCTGAACGGCCGGTCAACACCTGCCATAATTACGATCATCCTGCAAAGGCTTCGTCAACCCGACCGGGCATACAAGACGAGATTGTGGGCCCGTCCGGATGTGCACCTGATGACACGGGAAGAATTCCAGGGACAATTCCCTAACGACATTTACGATGACGAGGACAATCCGGCGACCTGGGTGAAGGAGGAAACCGTTTTTGAAAAAACGATCAACACCGCCGGCGATTCAACGTTAGATCTGCTGAATCCCGCGTCGCGCATCCCGCGTCCCGGATCCTACCTGCTCCTCTTTAAAGCAACTGATCCCTTCGGAGAGGTTGTTGAAGTTAAAAAGTTCCTTACCGCATTCTCGCCTGCATCCAAAGAAGTACCATTGAATACATTTAACTGGTTTGTGCCGTTGAAGACTTCCGGGGAACCTGGCGAAACATCCCGGTTCCTCATTGGCTCAAAGGAGGATAACGTAAACATGATCTATGAGATCCGGAAAAACGATACCCTGGTTTCCCGGGAATGGATCAAACTCAACAACAGGGCGATGATACTTGATATCCCGATCAGGGAACAATACCGGGGAAATTTTTCAGTCAATTTCGTGTTTGTCAGGCACAACCGGATATTTCAGAACAGCAGGGTGATCAATGTACCCCATACGAACAAAAAACTTGATATTACTTTCGGGACTTTCCGCGATAAGTTAGACCCTGGGGCGAAGGAGAGTTGGAATATAAAAATTTCAGGGGCGAACGGAAAACCCGCAGATGCCGAATTTATGACCGGTATGTATGATGCATCGCTCGATCTGTTCCGGTTAAACGAATGGACCTTCAGCCTTTACCAGCGTTATTCGGGGATCATTCCGTGGGATGCCGACAACTCATTTCGCTTAAGTTCAGGCCAGTGGATTGATCAAAATGAGATGAATGACCAATACTTCTTTCATCCCGGGTTAAAATTGAACTGGTTTGGCACCAATTATTTTGGAGGTTCAGGCAGATATTTTGGAATTACAGGAGCCAAGGATAAGAGCATGCGTCCGGAATTGATGGATACTCCCCCGACGACAGATGGACAATCCGGCGGGTTGACACCTTCGCCTGAAGGGTTGCAGGTAACAGACTCCGAAACCAGCAATCCACCCGATACCGGTCCAATCCCTGTAAAAGCAAAGCCGGAGCCGGCGATCCAGATCCGGCGCGATTTCCGTGAAACGGCATTTTTCTATCCCTCACTGAAAACCGATTCGACCGGAAGCCTGATCGTACAATTCACGGCGCCGGAATCGCTTACCAGGTGGAAGATCCTTGGACTGGCCCACACAAAAAACCTCGATTACGGGCTGGTCGAAAAAGAACTGGTAACCAGGAAGGAGCTGATGGTATTCCCGAACGCTCCCCGGTTCGTTCGTCAGGGAGATACCGTGATTTTCAGTACTAAAATCGTTAACCTGTCAGAACGTGATCTTGCCGGCACGGTGAAACTTGACCTGACAGATGCGATTACCCAGCGAACCCTGAATGGGTTGTTAGATACGATACGGGATGCGGGAAACGGGATGCGGGATGCGGGAAACGGGATGCGGGACCAGGCTTTCAACGTTAAGAAGGGTGAGAGTTCTGTCAAATCCTGGAGACTTTTCATACCGGTCAGTTCCGGATTGTCAGTCCTGCAGTACCGGGTAACGGCAGTTTCCGGTAATTTCAGCGATGGCGAGGAGAAGGCTATCCCCGTGCTGACAAACCGGATGCTTGTAACAGAATCACTCCCGTTGCCTGTCCGCGGAAAAGGAACCACTGATTTTGTCTTTGATAAATTGTTGAAATCCGGTTCGCCGGGGCAAGGTGATCCGAGTCTGAAAAATCATAAACTCACCCTCGAATTTGCTTCCAACCCGGCATGGTATGCCATCCAGGCATTGCCATCCCTGAACGATAAGCAATATGAAAATGCTGATGCCATATTCGCAGCGTTCTGGTCAAACAGCGTTGCTGCCTTCATTGCCAATTCAAACCCGAAGATCAAAGCCGTTTTCGGGTCTTGGAAAAATCTCACTCCCGACGCGCTGCTGTCAAATCTTGCCAAAAACCAGGATCTGAAATCAGCCCTGTTGCAGGAAACGCCATGGGTCATGGAGGCAAGCAGTGAAACCGGGCGCAAACAAAAACTGGGACTCTTTTTCGATCCGGATAACATCGGGATGAACCTGCAGGAAAACCTCATAAAATTGCAGAAACTACAAACCCCGAATGGCGGATGGAGCTGGTTTGCAGGCATGCCCGAAAACCGCTACATAACGCAGAACATTGTTACCGGGCTGGGCAAGCTGAATCATCTTGGGATCACAAATATCCTCTGGGACCCTTCAACGCACGACATGGTAATAAAGGCAATCGGGTTCCTCGACGATGAATTGCAAAAAGATTATGAAAACCTGAAAAGGTACTCGTCAAATAACCTGGAAGGCAACCACTTAAGCAGTTCGCAGATCCAGTATTTATACGCCCGTTCATTTTTCATGAACGATCCTGCATCGCGTCTCCCGCGTCCCGGTTCAAAATTCACTGAAGCTTTCGACTATTATAAGAACCAGGCTAAAAAATACTGGCTGCAAAACGACCGCTACATGCAGGGTATGATCGCCCTGGCCCTGAACCGGATTGACAATGATGCGATTCCGGCACTGATCCTGAAATCATTGTCTGAAAAGGCGCTTCATTCAGGCGAAATGGGAATGTACTGGGCAGGTGAAAGGGGTTATTTCTGGTACCAGGCGCCAATTGAGACACAATCGCTGATGATTGAAGCGTTTGACGAAATAGGAAAAGATCATACTTCGGTAGAAGAGATGAAGATATGGTTGCTGAAACAAAAACAGACCCAGGACTGGCGCTCACCGCGTTCAACCCTCGAAGCATGTTACGCCCTATTGATCCGCGGAACAGACTTGCTGTCAGAAGACCCCGGGGTAAAGATCACGCTTGGCAAAGAGAAGATATCGTCCGATAAATTGCCTGATGTAAAACAGGAAGCCGGAACGGGATATTTCCAGCTTTCATGGTCGGGAAACGAGATCAAACCGGAGATGGGAAACATCACGGTTACAAAAACAGGCGATGGGGTTGCATGGGGCGCAGTGTACTGGCAGTATTTCGAGAACATTGACAGGATCACTCCGGCTTCAACCCCGCTGCACCTGGAAAAGAAATTGTTCGTTGAAATAAACACACCCTCCGGACCGGTACTCGAACCCGTTCACCCGTTTTCCCGTTCACTGAAATTCGGTGATAAACTGAAAGTCCGCATCATTCTTACAGTAGATCGCGACCTCGAGTTTGTTCACATGAAGGATTTGCGGGCAAGTGCGCTTGAACCCTACCTCACCACTAACTCTTTTCCTAAACAGGGAGGGGGCTCTGATGGCTTATCCGGGTATCGGTATCAGGATGGGCTTGGTTATTACCAGACAATGACCGACCAGGCGACAAACTTCTTTTTTGACTATCTGCCAAAGGGTACATTCGTTTTTGAATACCCCCTGAAGGTAAATGCCGCCGGAGAATATTCCAACGGCATAACAACCATACAGTGCATGTATGCCCCGGAATTTTCAGCTCATTCCGAAGGCATCAGGATCAGTGTCGAATAATCAAAAGTAAATTACCAATGGCAGTGCCTGCCGGCAGATCAGGGGAAAGAAGAAGCTCTCTGCCCGGAAAGTTATCCTTTTGTCTTACCATATTGAGCCGAGGCACTTTTGTAAATTGATCTGACCTCCCGGATCAATCGCTCCGGTGATATCACCCTGACGGTCATACCGTACGAGAGGATCTCCATAACCAGGTCGTGTGTGATGAAGAGGTTCAGTTTGATCCTGAGTTCCTTCATATCATCCGTTTGAATGACCTGAGACTCATGGATGGGGTAGCTTTTGATGTATTTCCCCTGCTCAGGTTCAAAGGAGAGGATGATCTCTTCCGGCGGCACATCATCGCGGTTGATCACTCCGAAACAAAACCTGAACATTTCATTCACATCCAGGTTCACCGGATAATCAAACCGGCCGGGAGTGTTTTGAAAATCAAGAATGCGGTCGAGGCCGAAGGTCTTTATTTTATTGTCATTCCTCTCCCTGCCCAGCAAATACCACCTGCCTTTCGACTCTTTCAGGGCATAGGGTTCCACCGACCGTTCCCTGGGCTCGTCGCTGTCAAATTTCTGATGGACCAGCCGGAGGACGATCCGGTTTTTAATAGCATGCAGCAGGCCATAAAAGTGATGTGTTCCATAAGCCTTGCGTTTTTCGAAAAACATGTAACGGGTAATATCACTCACCATTTTCAGCGAATTGATGGTGTCGACCGACTCGAGTATGCGGTTGTTCAGGTCGCTTTGCTGGTCTTCGGCAATGAAATAGACCCCTTTGGAGAAATCATACCGGATGTCGATCCTGAAAAGCGCCCTGATCTCGTTCAGGTCACGGATGAAGGTGCGGCTTGAGACTGAAAAAGGCCTGTCGAAAAATTCAGATTCCACTCCGATGTATTCATTGATCTCCTTAAAGGTCGCCTCGCCGCTTCGCCGGAGCTTTTTAACGATGGTGAGATACCTGAAAATATAGTCCTGTTTGGCCATAGTACGGTTGTCATTTATGAATATCCTGCGTGGTGCAAGTTACGGTTTTGACCGATCATGGCGTAATAGTAATCGCCCGGTAAAATTTCATCTTCGTTTTCATCCTCCGGTTTGCATTTTTTCCAGAGGTATTCCTTCTCGTCATAATACCAGCCATCATCCTCCTGGACGTTGATCTCGTTCCAGTCGATGACCTTACCGGATACGGGGTCATAAATCTCATAATCAGAGCCGGTTTTCTGTGCGAATTCAATGGCATCCTGCAGCCTGATGAATTCTCTTTTTTCTCTTTTCCCGACAGGGTCTTTATAAACGGTCAGTAAAATCATAATATGAGTTTTTATAAATTAATTTTACGTCTTCATGCCGGCCTTCGTAACAAGTGTTAATTTTCGGTTTGATCGTATTGTTGATTCTCAAATGCAAAATTATCATGGAACTACGCCAAAACATGTCGTGGTGTAATTTTTCTTACCCATATATAATCGTAATCCGGTAAATTTGTAAAAAATTCAACCCGTTGATAAAATCCCGCTGCTATTTCTTTATATTGCAGTTCGCTCTTCTGCTGGCGCTTTCAGGTTCTGTTGAAGCCCAATCATGGGATTTTGTCAAGGAAAAGGACGGTATAAAAATCTATACGTATAAGGCCCCGGGGAGTTCGTTGAAATCGTTTAAAGGGATTACCGACATTCATGCACCGGTTGATAAGGTTTACAACCTGATCGGGAATGTCAGGAACCTTGACTGGTGGGATAAAAATCTGCGGGAGATCAAAGTACTTTATTATGAAAAGGACAAGAGGTCACAGTATTACCTGGTATATGATTCCCCATGGCCTGTTACCGACCGCGACCTGTGCGTGGATGCAACGATCGCGACCGATCCGTTGACCGGTATTCGAACGATCTGGTCAGTACCCCTGCCGGATATGGTACCCGAATATCCCGGATACGTGAGGATCCAAGATTACTGGCAACGATGGTCCATTGAACCTGCAGGCAACGATGTAGTACATGTGATACTTGAAGGTTATGTTGATCCGGCCGGGAGTGTTCCCGACTGGATATACAACATGGTAATCACCGAAACACCCCTGAAGATCCTCAGAGGGATCAAGGATCGGTTGGAATTACCTTAAGGATTGTTGACGAATGTCATTGTCAGACTAAAGTACCAGCACTGAATTCTCTGAACCAAATCCGCTCGGGATAAATCTATCTGCTTCCGGATCATTTTCCCAGTTTGTACCATCGATGAGATAACGGAACTGGTGTTCTTTTCCTGTTTCAAGGTCAAGTGAAACCGACCATAAACCGGTCTTAGACTTTTTTAAAGGGGTTTCCCCAATCTGCCAATGGTTGAAATCACCCACCAGGAGAATGGATGAAACTGAATTATAATGATCTCCGGAGAGAGAAAATTTAACTTTACAAACAGGTTTTGACTTTAACGATTTTTTTTCGAGACTCATTTTTGTTAATTTAATTCATACTAAATCAGCGGCAAAATTATAAAAAAATCAGCGACGGAAATGAATTAATTGTTAAATCTGTTTGACCCGGGATAGGAGAACTTGTATAACTAACGTACCTTTACATGATTATGAAGATTTATTAACCCAATCATGAAGTTATGCAACGCAATAAGAAAAAAGGGAAAAAAAAAGGCACCGGTAAAAAGTTAATTGAAAAGGCCGGTCTGGCCATCAAACAGGAGTTTTATCTCGAAGCCTCGTGGATATTAACATCCGTCCTCGAGAGGAAGCTTGGAAAAATGCTCGAACAACTTCAACCCCCTTCCCAGAGGCAGGGTCTTACCTTTGCACAATCGATCAAACGGGTCAAATATTTGCATGTCAGCTCAAAACACCCTGATCTGACTGCCCATATCGATGTCGGTCTGATCGATGAAATCCGTAACTGGAAAAATCAGCGGAATAAGATATTGAAGGATATTCCGGAAATACATGTTTCTCAGGCAAGGTTGGAAAGGCTGGCAAACGAAGGGGTAAAATTGTACCAGTTATTGAATAAAGCAGTAAAATCATTAAAATCGGCAAAGGCTTCACAGGGACTTAAGGATTGATACCTATCAGTGAAAAGAAAATCGTGATTGAGGAAGAATATGGAGTAAGGTGCCCGAGTCAATAAAAGTTTTCAACACCACGATTACCTTTTCTGTTTTTATGGATTAACCATGAAAAAGGTTATGAAAAGGCAATCGATTCTTGCAGAAAAGAGTTTTTTATTCAGTGTAGAAGTAATAGAGTTATGTAGATTTTTAAAGGAAACAAAAAAAGAGTACGTTCTTTACCGCCAACTATTACGCTCTGGGACATCAATAGGTGCGTTGATCCGTGAAGCAGAATTTGCACAATCCAAGGCTGATTTTATAAATAAACTATCAATAGCCCTGAAAGAAGCAAATGAAACAGAATACTGGATGAACCTGTTATTTAGTAGTGAATATTTACACAAAGAATCACATGATTCATCACTTCTTTTGTTGACTGAAATAATTAAAATGCTTGTTGCATCTATAAAGACATCAAAAGGCATGGGAAAAACGGCATAGACAGGTATCCAGCGCCCAGAGAACAGTGAAAAATTCTCAGTGAAAAGAGAAGAAAGAAAAACGAAAAGTCCATGCTTTGCCGACTTTTCACTATTCGTTTTTCATTTTTCATTCAGGACTGTTCGTTTTACTCTGTTCATTC
>Ga0172368_10001601_pt1 | contig 30677 bp, 13 predicted proteins | sample Lak11m_FD_114540 | JGI IMG/M metagenome (GOLD analysis project Ga0172368, IMG submission 114540) | Freshwater microbial communities from Kabuno Bay, South-Kivu, Congo - kab_022012_11m | ecosystem: Environmental > Aquatic > Freshwater > Lake | place: Democratic Republic of the Congo: South-Kivu...
GACCATGTATCCGAGGGCGGGCGGGTTCGAGCCGCTCCCGCCGCAGGCGACGCACCGCCAGATTCCTCCCGGACTTGTGGGCTATGCCTACCTCAACAACCTCGAAGCCGCGATGCTGGTCACTACCACGCCCCAGTTGGACGTGATGACGTTCCGGCGCTCCAGGCGGGTCAGGCACTACTGCTACATCCCACACGCACTGGGCGAGTCGCTCTTCCTCCGGCCCTACGCGTACGACTTCTTCGACTCGGTCCTCTGCTGCGGCCCGACGGTGCGCTGCAACATCCGCAGGATAGAGTTCATCCGGAAGATGCCCTGCAAGCAGCTCTTGGAGACCGGGCTCCCCCACTACGACGAACTGGCGAAGACGAGAATCCCTGCCGACGACGCAGGCGGCCGGAGGACCGTGCTGGTTGCTCCGAGCTGGGGTCCGCAGAGCCTGTTCCAGCGCTTCGGAACGGCCTTCGTTGCGGAGATGGCCCGGCGGCACCGGGTCATCGTCCGCCCGCACCCGCAGATGAGGGTCTCGCAGGCCGACCTGTTCGGGCAGGTTCTTGCGCTCGACGGCGTGGAGGTCGATCTCGCGCCGGCACCTGCCGACGCGATGCGCCGCGCCGACATCCTGGTGAGCGACATCTCGGGAATCCAGCACGAGTTCGCCTTCATCCACGGGAAGCCGGTCATCGTGGTGGAACACGATGTCGACGTCGGGGGACTGGAGGGTCATCTCTTCGGCGGCGTCAGCACGCTGAGGGAGCGCTGCCGGGAGTTCATCATCCCCTTGGCTGCCGGCGAGTTCGAGACCCTGCCCGACCGCGTCGACCGGCTGCTGGACAGCCACGCGTCCGGACGGATCGCCGAGGCGAGAGACGCGCTGATCTACAACTTCGGGCGCGCGGCGGCCGTCGCAGCCGGACAAATCGAGGAGATCCTCCGTTGTCAGTGAGCTTCCTGCTCGACCATCTTGTGATGCAGCCGCTGATGGTCATCTACACGGCCGTGTGGGAGGCGCTCTACTACACGACATGGAGCGCGGGGTGGACGCTGGTTCTGTTCAGCCTGGTCCTCAACACGGTCCTGCTGCCGATCTACTACCAAATGGAAGGCGCATCCAGGAACGCCCGGGGCAGACTCGCCGCCATGAAGGAAGAAACGGCGCGGATGAAGGCGCACTTCAAAGGGCGCGAGTTGCATTTCTACATCCGAACGGTCCACCGGCAGTTCGGATACGGCCCGCTGTCCGTGATTCTTTCCTCGGGCGACCTCTTCCTCCAGATTCTGGTCTTCTTCACGGTCTATCGATTCATCACCTGGCTCCCGTGGCTCTCGCTGGCATCCTTCGGCCCCATCGCCGACCTGGACCGGCCGGATGGCCTCCTGTGGGGCGCGAACCTCCTTCCCGTCGTGATGACCCTCGCCAATGCCGCATCCGCGGCGATCTACGCGACGGACAGGTCGAGTCTGCGCGGGGCGCTGGTCATGGCCGGCATGTTCTTCCTGCTGCTCTACGCAAGTCCATCCGGGCTGGTCCTCTACTGGACGTGCAACAACCTTTACTCGCTGTTGCGCAACATGATCGAGCGCAAGGTCCTGCCGCGCCTTGCCGGCGGCGGGACGCAGACGCCCCAAGGGACCCTCGCCGGCGAGTACGAATGACTCGCTTCCATCGACACCGATGACAAAGACCCTGCTCGTCTACCTTGCCCACGTGCTGCTCGTGCTCGCGATGATGCGGGCCTTGAGACGGTGGCCCGCGGTCATGGGCCCGCCGGTCGTGCGCACCACGCTCCTCGGGCTGTTCTTCTCCGCGGATCTGATTTTCCTTCTGTGGGTGGACGGCCTCGGAGAACTGCCGGACTGGCACGGCCTCGCCCACCTCGCGTACTTCGCCTACGTGCTGTTCATCTGGAAGGTTTCCGGACCGCTGGCGGCATGGAAGCCGCTGTCGGGCCGTCCCGTTGCCCGCCTCGCCCTTCCCCTGCTTCTCGTGCTGGCGGGCGGCTTCGCACTCCTTTGGATCGACGACCTCCCTCACGCGGCGGCGCGGGTCGGTCCGGCGATGGCCCTTGCGCTTTCGTTCGTGCCACGGACGGTCGTCGGGCCGCTCGACGAATGGCTGGCGTCGTCGAAGTCCGCGGTTTATTTCGGTTCCGTCGCCACGATCCTGTCGATGGTCTGTCTCCACCTGCCCATCACGACGTTCCTGACGTCGCCCGGCGAAATCGGCATCCACCTCGACAACCTGCTCGCGCTCAGCCTCGACCAGACGGTGCTCGTCGTCTACGTGGCGGCCGCGATCTACGGGATAGCGTGGACCCGACATGCGCGCGCCATCCTTGCATGCGTGGCGTTCGTCTCTCTCCTGGTTGCACTGGCCTATTCCTTCGTCCATCCGTTCGGGTACCCGTTGATGAACGGCCTGGTCTTCGAGCAGATCCCCATCGCGTCGGCGCAGCTTGTCTTGCGGGCGGCGGCGGACGTGGCGACGGTCGCCGCATGTCTGGCCGGCGGGCTCGTGCTGCTGAGGAGGGCAGGCTCCCGGAGAGTCCTCTGGGGGCTTGGCGTCGTCAACGTCTCGCTGATCATCGCATCGGCGTGGACGGCGTCCCGGGACGCGGGTGGCGGCGCAGGCGGGGAATCGGCGCGTGCGGCGCCGAGCGGGCCGCTGCTGCGGTATTCGCAGGACCAGCGCAACGTGCTCGTGCTCTTCCTCGATCGATTCATGGGCGGCTTCGTCGAGGGGATTCTCGAGCGCGAGCCCGGCCTCCGCCGCGAGCTGAGCGGCTTCACCTGGTATCCGAACACCGTCGCGGCGGGTCGGAACAGCGCCGCCGGAGTCCACCCGCTGCTCGGAGGATACGACTACACACCGCGCGAGATGAACAAGCGGGGGCTGCCGTTGCGCGACGTGGCGGCAGAAAGCTACGCCATTCTGCCCCGCAACTTCACGGCGAAGGGCTACCATGCGACGCTGTTGAATCCCCGGGGCCTTGGCTTCACGATGCGCGGCGATTGCAGCGCTCTCGCCGTCCCCGAGGCCGGTTGCGTCCACATTCCGGCGAGCGTCGCCAGGCGGAAGGCCGAGGCGGACGGAATGCCGCTGAAACAGCTTTCCGATGCGAACTACGCCGATCTGCTGTATCTGCTGGGACTCATGAGAGCCGCACCCTACTCGCTCAAGGAGATTCTCGCGCGGCGAGGACCCTGGCGGCCGTTCATGGACATGTCGGCCGGGACCACGTTCCAGCAATGGGCGGAGCTCGGCGCACTGCGCGACCTGTCGACCGCCGGCGTCGACCGGCCGCAGCTCAACGTCGTCTTCAACATGTTGCCGCACGAACCCTACTACCTCGGCGCGGACTGCAGACCGAAGCAGACGCGCCTCGAGCCGGGCGAGGAGGAAATGCGGCAGACGGGCTTCTCCAACTCCTGCGAGCTCCAGCATTTCAACGGCGCGCGCTGCACGCTCCTGCTGACGGCGGACTACTTCCGCTGGATGAAGCAGGCCGGCGTCTACGACAACACCAAGATCGTCATCGTGTCCGATCACGGGATAGCAGATCTTCCTGTGGAGGACCGATCGTCCCGCGCTAGGCTCGGAGGCACCACGGGCAGCCTCTACGTGAACTCGCGATCCGTTCTGTTGGTGAAGGAGACGAACGCGGGCGGCGACATCCGGACGTCGGACGAGTTTCTGCCCAATGCCGAGGTGCCGCGCATCGCTTGCCAGGAGATCGGCGGCTGCACCAACCCGTACCTCGGCGGCAAGCCCATTCAGGCGCTGGGTCGCGACGATCCGTTCCTCGTGGATTTCGTCCCATGGCAGTTCACGCAGCAGCGGCCCACGGAGTTCAAGATCGAGCGCGAGTTCTCGCTGCGGAACCGCAACGCGTACGACGCACGAAACTGGAGGGAGGAGTCCCCCTGACCGACCACGAGGCACGCGAGCGCCGCACATGCCGTTTCGCCAGCTTGGCGGATGCAGCCGCGCAACCGCGCCGGTCGTCCTCGCGTCCCCGACCGGGGATGCGCCCGAAGACTCCGACGAATCCGCCTCCGAGGCGCCCGGGTCCGACTGACGCGCGCACGACGCTCCGCGCACCGACTCCTACGCGCTGCCCCAGTTCTGCCCGCCGAACATGCCGGCCGACGCGCCCGTGGCGGCGCGGTAGGCCTTGTCCCAGACCTCTTCCCGCGACTCGGCGAACACGAGCGCCGGGTCCACCGACGTGGGAAGCCACACGCCGGCGCGCATCTCGTTCTCGAGCTGCCCCGGGCCCCAGCCGGCGTAGCCCAAGAGCAGCCGGAACTCGCGCGGCGGCCCGCCCCGCATCAGCACGCCCAGCGCCTCGGGGTCGCCGGTCGCCGCCAGCCCCGCGCCCATGTCGATGGCGCTCGCCACCGGCCCGCCGCCGGACCGGTAGAGCACCCACCCGCTCTGCGGCGCCACCGGACCGCCCAGCCGCGCGGTGGCGCGGAAGCTCGGCGTCGTTGGCAGGACCACGCCGGGCGGCACCAGCCCCGAGGCCTGCAGCAGCTCGGCCACGGGCGCCACCGGCGTCCCGTTCACCACCCAGCCCAGCGCGCCGCCGGGCTCGTGCTTCCCCAGCACGACGACCGTGCGCTCGAAGTTCGGGTCGCCCAGCCGCGGTGCGGCCAGGAGCATCGCGGGCGCGAGGCCGTGGAACGTCATGCTCCGAGTATACGCCCGCGTCCGCGTCCGCGCCCCGGAGCGCGCCGGCGCTACATCCCCAGGCGCGCCTCCAGCGCGTGTACCTGGTCCTCCAGCTCGCGCTGGCGCCGCTCGGAGGCCTCAAGCTGCGCCTGCACCCCCACGTAGCGGCTCTCCATCTCGAGCATGCGCCGCTGCGCCGCCTCGATGGACTTGCGCGCCTCGGCCTCGATCTGGCGCCGGATGCGCTCGACTTCCGCCTCGATGAGCTGGCGCGACACCTGGTCGATGGCGCGCGTCAGATCCTTCTGCAGCGCCTTGATCTTCTCGTCGCGCTGGCGCAGGTAGTCGTCGCGCATCCGGCACCCCTCCTCGGCCCGGCCCAGCCGGTTCTGGAGGAGCGCGATTTCGGCGGACTGCTGGGCGAGTGCCCGCTCTGCGGCTTCCAGCGCGGCCGTCGCCTCCGCGAGCGTTTCCGCCCCGTCGTCGGGGGCGCCGGGCGTCTCCTCGAAGGCGAGCGCCACGTCGCCCAGCCACAGCGTGTCGCCCACCGCCACGCGCGCCGTGGTCCCGGGGGCCACGGGACGATCGTTCACGAACGTGTAGGCCTGCGAGCTCACGGGCTCCAGCATCCACGCGCCGTCCTGGCACCAGAGCCGCGCGTGGCGGGGCGCCACCGACGGGTCCGCGAGCACCGCGTGGTTGGCGCGGTCGCGTCCCAGCTTGTTTCCCTCGGGTTCCAGCTCGAACACGGTCCCGCCCATCGGACCTTCGAGCACCCGCAGCCTCGGCATGGCTCGCTGCGCCTCCGGCGTCGTGCCGCGGCCGCCAGCCTACCAGAGCGGGCGGGATCAAGGGATCAAGGATGAAGGATGAAGGATGAAGGATGAAGAAGGCCCGCGTCGCCCGTCGCGGCGGGGCGCCCCCCTGCGCCGGGCGCGGATTGCGGGCCCTTCGCCGTTTCCGGGAGGCGCCCGCCCGCAGCGGGCTGTTGAGCACCCGCCTGCCGGGAGCTATCATCGCGCCCGTTCTCGGTTCCAGCGACGCGCGCGGCTTTTCCTGCGAGCCTGTCGGCCGCGCGCGACGCTCCCCGCCGGCGCCCCGCGAGGGCGCCCACCGGAGTCTGCGATGTCCCAGGCAGCCGCTGCCCCCGCCCCCGTGCCCGCCCGCGCCGCGACAGGACCCGCATGGCTCGGCGACGTGTTCGGCGGCCTCGCCGCCATGCTGGTGGCGATTCCCAGCGCCATCGCGTTCGGCCTCATCATCGTGACGCCGCTGGCCGAGAAGTTCCCCGAGGCGATTCCCGCCGGCGCGCTCCTGGGCATTCTGGGCACGGCGGTCGTCGGGCTCATCGCGCCGACCTTCGGAGGCACGCCGCGGCTCATCTCGGCCCCGTGCGCGCCCGCCGCCGCCGTGCTCGCCGCGTTCACCGCGCACGTCGTCGAGAGCGCACGCGACCTCAACAGCGTGCTGCTGCTCATCGCCATGGCCGCCATGGTCGCCGGCGCGCTCCAGTTCGCCTTCGGCGCGCTGGGCGGCGGCCGGCTCATCAAGTTCGTGCCCTACCAGGTGGTCGCCGGCTACCTGAGCGGCGTCGGCATCTACATCTTCCTCGGGCAGCTTCCCAAGGCGCTGGGCGTGCCAAAGCTGGGGCCCGCGCTGCTGCACCCCGAAACGTGGAAGTGGCCGTCCATCGCGGTCGCCGGCGTCACGGTGATCCTCATGGTGACCGCGCCGAAGATCACCAAAGCACTACCGGCCGCGATCATCGCCCTGCTGGGCGGCATCGCGACCTATTTCGTGGTCGGATGGCTGGCGAAACCCGAGTTGCTGACGCTCGCGCTGCCCGACGGCAAGTCCAACCCGCTGGTGGTCGGCGTCGTGCAGGCGTCGCCCGTCGACGTCTGGAACGCGTTCGTGGGCCGGCTGGGCGGCGTGACCGCGCTCGACATGGCGGTGCTGCGCGAGGCCGCGACGCCCGCGATCATGCTCGCGGTGCTCCTGTCCATCGACACGCTCAAGACGTGCGTGGTGCTGGACGCGGTGACGCGCACGCGGCACGACTCCAACCGCGAGTTGCGCGGCCAGGGGCTCGGAACGCTCGCGGCGGGCCTCCTGGGCGGGATGCCCGGGGCGGGTACCATGGGCGCGACGCTCGTGAACCTCAACAGCGGAGGCAAGACGAGGCTCTCCAGCACGCTGGAGGGCGTGTTCGCGCTGGCGGCCCTGCTGGTTCTCGGCCCCGCGATCGCCTGGGTGCCCAAGGCGGCGCTGGCGGGCATCCTGCTCGTGGTCGCGGTGCGGATGGTGGACCTGAACACGCTGCGGCTGCTGCGCCAGAAGTCCACCGTGGTCGACTTCGTCGTGGTGCTGGCGGTCATCGTGGTCGCCATCGGCGTGGACCTGGTGGCGGGCGCCGGCGTGGGCGTCGCGCTGGCGATTCTGCTGTTCCTGCGCGACCAGATCCGCGGCAACGTCGTGCGCCGGCGCCTGTTCGGCGACCGCGTTTTCTCCAAGAAGCGCCGTCCGCCCTCGGAGGCCGCGGTGCTGGAGCGCGAGGGAAAGCGCACCGTGGTGTTCGAGCTGCAGGGATCTCTCTTCTTCGGCACGACGGATCAGCTCTACACGGAGGTGGAGCCGCACCTTGCGGGCGCGAAGGTGGTCATTCTGGACATGCGCCGGGTCACGGGCGTGGATTTCACGGCGGCGCACACGCTGGAGCTTCTGGAGGCGCGCATCCACGAGGCCGGCGGCACGCTGGCGTTCGCGGATCTGCCGGCGAATCTGCCGACGGGCGACGTGAAGAGCTACTTCGCGCACGTCGGCCTGCCCATGGAGCACCTGAAGGTGTTCGCCGAGACGGACGACGCGCTGGAGTGGGCCGAGGACGCGCTGCTGGAGGAGGCGGGGCTGGGCCGGCACGGCGGAAAACCCCTCGAATTGGGGGAGATCGAGCTGTTCCAAGGGCTGCCCGACACGGCGCTCTCGGAGCTGCGCGGGTGCGCGCGCGAGCGGCGCGTGGAGGCGGGCGGAAAAGTGTTCTCGCAGGGCGACGCGGGCGACGAGCTGTTCGTGGTGCGGCGCGGCACGGTGCGCATCGTGCTGGGACTGCAGAGCGGAAAGAGCTTCCACCTGGCGAGCATCGGGGAGGGGGACTTCTTCGGCGACATCGCGTTCCTGGACCGGGGCATCCGCACGGCGGACGCGCTCGCGGAGGAGGTCGCCGACGTGTTCGTGCTGAGCCGCGCGGAGTTCGACAAGGTCGCCGCCGAGCACCCACGGCTGCCGGGGCTGGTGTTCGAGCGGCTCTCTCGCGCCCAGGCGGCGCGCCTGCGCATCACGGATCGCGAACTGCAGGTGCTGCGCGAGACGTAGAGACACCCTCGCCGGAAAGGAAACAACGGCGGCAGCGGCTTCCGGTGCAACCCCGGGCGTCGGATTCCGCCCGGACGACGCAACTGCAACCGGGCGACCCGGACAGAAGTATTCCGGTGAGCTGCCAGGTCGCCTGGCGAGCCATCGGGATGGTTTCCGGTGAGCTGCCAAGCCGCCTGGCGAGCCATCGGGATGGTTGCCGGTGAGCTGCCAAGCCGCCTGGCGAGCCATCGGGATGGTTGCCGGTGAGCTGCCAGGCCGCCTGGCGAGCCATCGGGATGGTTCCCGGTGAGCTGCCAAGTCGCCTGGCGAGCCATCGGGATGGTTTCCGGTGAGCTGCCAAGCCGCCTGGCGAGCCATCGGAATGGTTTCCCGTGGGTTGCCAGGTCGCTCGGAATCCCGTCCGGATGATTCCCGGCGGCTCACCAGGCCGTTTGGCGGGCAATACTGATGCATTCGGGATGGTGCAGAATCCGCCTTCTTGCCCGAACCGATCGTTTCCCACGGGACGCCCAGCCGCCTGGAGCATCGCCGGCAGGAAAGCGGTGCCGAACGCGCCCGCGCCCCTAGAATGACGACACAGTGAACTGCGCGGTCGCGCTCACCGTGCCCACCGAGGCCCGGATCATCGTCGAGCCGCCCGGCGTCATGCTTGCCCGGAACGATCCGGCCGGCGACGGCTCCGGCAACGCGACCGCCGGGTCGTCCGAGCCCCATATGGCCTGCATCGTCACGTCCGCCGTGCTGTTGTCGCTGTAGGTCCCCATCGCGCTGAACGTGGCCACCGCGCCCGGCGGAATCTGCGCGGTCGGCGGGGAGATCGTGATCGACATGAGCGTCGGCCCGGGCCCGATGCCGCCCTGTACCGTCACCTGCGTCGAGCCTCCCTGGCCTCCGTACTGCGCCGTGATCCAGGCCGTGCCCGCCGTGTCGCCCGGGGTGACGAATCCGAGGTTGTCGACCATCGCGATGGCCGGGGAGTCCGAACTCCACTGTGCGGTGTTCGTGACGTTCTCGGTCGTCCCGCCGTCGAGGTTCGCCGTGGCCGTGAGCTGCACGCCGGGGCCGCCGACCTGGATCATCGGGTTCTCCGGCGTCACCGACACCGACATGACGGCCGGCGCCGCCACCTGAGTGACCTCGATGCCCGACTGCGACCCCGTGAGGACCGTCTGCACCGTGTCGGTGACCGTCACCGTCTGCAAGCCCGTGGTGCGGAAGGTCACGCCGCCCGCGAACGTGTGGAACCCCGCGTCCGCCCCGGTGAATCCGTAATCGGACGGCAGCGTGGCCGACGTGTCGCTGGAAGTGAACCGCACGGTGCCCATGTAGCCGGTGGCCCTCGCGCCCGTCGACGTGCGCACCTCCACCGTCACGTCCGAGGTCGTGCCCGTCTCGACGGGCGACGGGATCCCCGACACGACGAACGAGGACGCGGCCGGCGCGTCCACCTGGATGCTCTTCTGCTTGCCCGTGAGGGTGCTGTCGATCATGTCGGTCACCGTCAGCGTCTGGATGCCCGCAGTCTGGAACGTCACGCCGTTCGTGAAGGTGTGCGAGCCGGCGTCGACCGAGGTGAACGCGTACTCGGGTGGCAGCGTGGCGAGAGGGTCGGAGGACTCGAACCGCACCGAGCCGCGGTAGCCGGCAACGGGCGTGCCCTGACCGTCGGTGATGGCCACGGTCACGGAGCCGGCCACGCCGACGCCGACGGGCGACGGGAAACCCGAGACGGTCAGTCTCGGGGCGGCAACGCTCACCGTCGTCGTGCCCTGGACGCCCTCGTACGTCGCCGTCACCGTCACCGTGCCGGCCGCCATGCCCGTGGCCCGGCCCGCGGCGTCCACCTGGAGGATCGCCGAATTCGACGATGCCCACGTCACGCCGGTCGTCGGGGTGATCGTGGTCTGGTCGCTGAGCTTCGCCCGGGCCGTGAGCTGGGTGCTCGCGCCCACCGCCAGGTCCGGCACCGGATCGACCGTCACGGACTGCACCGTCGGCGCCGCCGCGGACACGGTGATGCTCGTGGTGGCCTCGTTTCCGAGAGAATCCGACACCTTCACGATGTCCGTGACGCCGCCCGTGATGCCGGCCGTGTACGTCCCGTCCGCCGCCAGGATGGTGCCGCCCGACTGGTTCTGCGGGAGCGACCAGGTCCAGCCCGTGCCGCTGCCGCCGGACGCCGAAAAGACGATCGCCGTCTGGGTCTGCACGGTCGGCGACGCGGGCCCGATGCTCACGCCCGGACCGACCGTCACCTCCGCGTTGACTGCGCTTCCGGATGAATCCTGCAGGCGCACCCAGTCGGTCACGCCGCCGACCGGGCCCGCGGTGTAGTCGCCCGTCTGCGTTATGGTGGCGCCCGATTGGTTCAGCGACAGCGACCACGAGTAGCCCGTCCCGGTGCCGCCCGATGCGGTGAAGGTGAGCTGGCCGCGCGGGGGCGTGGACGGGAGGTTCGGCGTCACCTGCAGGCCCGGCGCCACGGTGCACGTGCTTCCGTTGCCCGTGTAGCCCGCCTTGCACGCGCAGGTGTACGAGCCCTGGGTGTTGGTGCAGTCGGCGTTCGGGTCGCAGGTCGCACTGCCGTTCGTGCATTCGTCCACGTCGGCGCACGTCGTCCCGCTGCCGGTGTAGCCCGCCCTGCACGAGCAGGTGTAGGCCCCGGCCGTGTTGGTGCACGTCGCGTTCGCGTCGCAGGCGGCGGTGCCCTGCGTACACTCGTCCACGTCGGTGCACACGCGGCCGTCGCCGGAGTAGCCCGTCCGGCAAGCGCAGGTGTACGAGCCCGGCGTGTTGGCGCAGGTCGCGTCCGAGGCGCACGTCGCGCTGCCGGTCGTACATTCGTCAACGTCGGCGCACGTCGTCCCGTTGCCGGTGTAGCCCGCGCTGCACGCGCAGGAGTAGGAGCCGACCGTGTTGGTGCAGATCGCGTTCGGGTCGCAGGGCGGCGTGGCCGCGGCGCACTCGTCCACGTCGGTGCACGAGATGCCGCTGCCGGTGAAGCCCGAATTGCAGGTGCAGGTGTACGAGCCCGGCGTGTTGGCGCACGTCGCGTTCGCGCTGCAAGGCGATGTTCCGGCGGTGCACTCGTCCACGTCGTTGCACACGCGGCCGTCGCCCGAGTAGCCCGAATTGCACGAGCACGTGTAGGACCCGACCGTGTTCGTGCAGGTCGCATGCGTGTCGCACGTTGCGAGGCCCTGCGAGCACTCGTCCACTTCGGGCGTCACGGTCACGGCGACAACCGCGCTCTTCGTGTCGAACGTGCCGGTGATCGTCGCGTTGCCCTGGGCGACTCCCGCGACGGTGCCGTCGGTCGCGACCGAAGCGACGGTCGGCGTCGACGAGACCCACTGCGTGCCGGCGGTCGCGTCCTGCGTCGAGCCGTCGCTGTAGGTCGCGTCCATGCGCAGCCGCAGGGTCTGCCCCGCGGAGAGCGTCGGGTTCTGCGGCGTGATCGCGAGCGAGGTCACGACCGGCGCGGTCACGGTCACCGGCGTGCCGGCCGACTTGCCGCCTGCCGTGGCCATGATGCCCGCCGTGCCCATCGCGAGCCCGGTGACCCGCCCCGCGTTGAGGCTCACAAATGCCGTGTCGGGGGTGTCCCACTGCGCCGTCGTCGTGACGTCCCGCGTCTGGTTGTCGCTGTAGAGCGCACTGGCTGTCAGTTGCACGCTCTGGCCCACCGCGATGGTCGGGCTTTCGGGCGTCACCGCCAGCGATTCGACGACGGCCTCGGTCACGAACAGCCGCGCCGAGCCGCTCACGGCGCCGACCGCGGCCGTCACGACGGTTTCACCGACCTGGAGCGCGACGACGGTCCGCGTCGCCGTGTCGATGCTCGCAACCGAGGTGTCCGACAGGTTCCACAACACGCCCGTGGTCAGCTCCGCCTGCGTCGAGTCCGAGAAAGCGCCGCGGGCCGTGAAGACGAGACTGCGTCCTACCGGCAGCGAAGATCCGTCGGGCGTCACGGACAGCGAGACGAGCTCCGCCGGTGTCACGACGACCGCCACGAAGTTGCTGAAGCTCTCGTAGGAGCCATGCACGTTCGCCTGGCCCTCGCGCAGGCCCGTCGCGAGTCCGCCGGAGTCGACGGTCAGAATCGACGAGTCGGAGGAGTTCCAGATGGTGGATGCCGTGACCTCGTCCGTCGAGCCGTCGCTGTAGGTCGCGACGGCGTGCATCCGCGTCGAGGTGCCGGCCGGAATGCTCGGGTTCTCGGTCGTGACGCCGAACGCGGTGACGACGGCCGCCGTGACCGTGGCCGACGCACTGCCCGAAACGCCGTCCAGCACCGCGGTGATCTGCGCGGTGCCGACGCCCGTGGCGACGAAGTCGCCGGCGACCGCCGTGGGAGCAAGCACGGCAGGATTCGAGGAAGCCCACGCCGCCGCCGTGCGGACGTCCTGTTGCGTGCCGTCCGAGAAGAAGGCTGCGGCCGTCCACTGCCCGTGCTGGCCCAGCGCGAGCGTCGTCGTCGCCGGCGTCACCTCGACGCGCTGCAGCACCGGCGCGGCGACCGTGATGCTCATCGAGCCGGATGTTCCGTTGAATACCGCTTGGATGTCCGCGGACCCCGGCGCCTTCGCCGTGACGATGCCGCCGCCGCCCGGGCCAGGCGTGACTTCGGCGATGGCCGCCGCCGACGAGGTCCACGTGCTGCGCTGCGTCACGTCGTCGGTGGAGCCGTCGCTGTACTCGGCCTTCGCGACGAGCGCGCGCGTGGTGCCGACCGGCATGGGATCGTCGGCTCCCAGCACTTCGACCGCGACCAGCACGGGAGGATCCACCCTCACCCGCACGTCGGCGGACAGGCTGCCGAAGGTCGCGGTGACGACCGCCTCGCCCGTGGCGATGCCCCAGATCTTGCCGGGTTCGGATCCGTCCATGTCGACGATGGACGGGTCCGACGAGGTCCAGGTCGCGGACGCGGTCGCGTCGGAGGTCGCGCCGCCGCTCCACGTGGTCATCGCACGGAGGAACAGGTGGTCGCCCACGCGAACCACCGGCGCGTCGGGGACGACCGCGAGCGACACGGGCCGCTGCGCGCCGCAGGCGTCGCCGATGCCGTCGCGATCGGAATCCTCCTGGCCGGGGTTGGCGACGGCCGGGCAGTTGTCGCATGCGTCGCCGACGCCGTCGCCGTCCGTGTCCTCGTGGTTCGCGTTCGCGACCGACGGGCAGTTGTCGCAGAGGTCGCCGGCTGCGTCGTGGTCCTGATCCTCCTGGCCCGGATTCGCAGCCGCCGGGCACGTGTCGCACGCGTCGCCCACGCCGTCGCGATCCGAGTCCTCCTGCAGCGGGTTGGAGGCCGCGGGGCACACGTCGCAGGCGTCGCCGACGCCGTCGCTGTCGCCGTCGGCCTGGTCGGAGTCGGCGACAAACGGGCAGTCGTCCATGGCGGTGGGGATGCCGTCGCCGTCGGCGTCCGGATCGGTGCGTGCGCACGCGTCCTCGTTCTGCCAGGTGGAGCCGCCGCGACCGTACGAGCACTCCTCCGGGGTCGACGGCGGCGGCGGCGCCTCGATGGGCACCGACGCGTCGAACGCGTACAGCGTCGGCGCGGCCGCTCCCGGGAACACCGCGATGCCGTCCATGTAGACGTCGGAAACGCCGCGCCCGGACAGGTGCAGCGTGTAGAAGCCCACCGGCAGATCGCGCTCGGCGTCGCCGTCGACGATGCGCGTGACGTTGTACGACCCGTCGGCCGCAATCGGTACGTCGGCGGTGCGCCGCCCGCCGTTCTCGTTCCAGATCATCTCCAGGTGCAGCTCCGAGTAGACCGCCCCCGAGCCGTCCTCGACCTGCACCAGGCCCGAGAGCGAGCCGGTCGTCGCGGCGAACGTCGCCGGCAGAGCGCCCAGGTCGCGGCGCAGGTTGGGCGTCACTTCCGCGACGGCGAACTCGGGCATCGCGGACAGGTTGCCGTCCACGTCGGCCGCCACGAGCGACAGGCGGTAGGTGCCCTTGGACAGATACGGGAACAGGAACGTGCCGTCGGGCGCCGTGCGGGCGAAGAGCGCCGGCTGGTCGGCCACCGTGACCGCGGCGCCGACCAGCGGGCCGTCGGGCCCGGTCACGCGGCCCGTGAGGCTTCCCGCGGACTCCAGGAGCAGCTTCCCGAGGTCGCGCCCTTCGCGCTTGTCGGGCCGCCCCGCCACCGGCTCCATGACGACGTGCCCCAGGCGCAGCTCCACGTCGGGCCGCCCGTCGGCGCCGAGGTGCGACAGCACGACGGTGTGATCGCCGGACGGCACGCGGCGCAGCGCGAAGCGCCCGTCGGGGCCCGAGCGCGTGGCGAGCGGCGTGCCGACGAGGCGCACCCGCACGTCCGACAGCGGCACGCGTGCGCCGTCGCCCGAACGCTGCGTCTGCGAGAGGCCCTGGAGCGTCCCGGGCGGGATTTCGCGGGAGAACTCGAAGCGGCAGGCGCCCGCCGCGGCGGCGAGGATCGCGATATTGAGTAGACGCGCGTTGCGTTCGCGTCGGCGGGACTTCGCAGGAGGCATGGCGGTTTCCCCTCGGATCGGCGGCGGGCTGCGGCTGCCCCGGCATCCGGACGACCGGCGGACGAGCGTAGCACGGCGGCGGGGCGGGCTCCGTGGCCTGCGCGCTCTGCGGATACCTGGCGATTGCGCGGGCGCTCAACAGGCAGGACGGGCTGCCCGTCCGATGCGCGCGGTGGATTTCGACGCAGCGCCGGCCCCGAATCGGGTCCGGCCCCCGTCTTCCGACCCTCGGCGTCCCTGGCGTCTTTGGCGTCCTGGCGTTCCCCTGCCGCCGACGCTCCGCCGAAATCGTGCCACGCGCGCGGGCGCTGCGCCGCAGCACGGCGCGCCGCACCTTTGTCCCGGACAAGCAACGGAGGAAGCATGAGTCTCCTGGCATGGATCGTTCTGGGGCTCGTGGCGGGTCTCATCGCACGCGCGGTCTACCCGGGCCGCCAGGCGCTGGGCGTCGTGGGCACGCTGCTGCTGGGCATCGTGGGCGCGGTGCTCGGCGGCTGGTTCGGGCGCGAGACGACGGGCGGCGGAGTCACCGGGCTCACCTTCGGAAGCATCGTCTGGGCCGTCGTGGGAGCCGTCATCCTGCTGTTCTTCTGGGGGCTCGCCGTCGGCCGGCGCGGTCGCGGACCGGTGACTCCCTGACGCAGCCGGCACGCCGGCCGCGCACAGGGAGGTCGGGAGGCGTGAAGACGTTGCTCGCTCCGCCTCCTGCAGGATCAGAACTCCTGACCCGCGGCGCCGAAAGGACGGTTTGCGCGGTGCCCGGCTGGAAAGTGGGTGAGACCACTTTTCGCGCAGGCGGTCACGGCCATCGGCCGACAACCGCTCCGGCCATCGGCCGGAGCCCCCAGCAGCGCAGCGCCGGTCTCATTCTCGTTCCACGCCGGATGGGCCGCGGGTCAGGAGTTCTGAGGATGTACGGTTCCGACAGCACGCCCAGACGTACCACGGCGGCGCTCCCGGGGGCTTCCTTGCGGTGCGATCCCGGGGCCCGGAGGTAGGATCGCCCCCCCGGCGTCCGGTTCCGGCCCGCCGGGGGAGACCCGATGCCGTCCGGTCCGCGTGTTCCGCTCGTCCTGCTCTGCGCACCCGCGCTGGTGAGCGCCTGTTTCCCCGACCTTCCCGTTCCCGCCGCCGCGCAGATCGTCTGCCGCACCGGCGATGACTGCCCCTCCGGCTACGTGTGCAGCGCCGCGTCGCGCTGCGCGCGGGCCGCCGACCTCGACATCGTGGCTCCGCGCCTCGCAGGCGATCCCGTGGTCGCGCCTGCGGTGGGCGGGCGCGACGCGACCTTCACCGTCCGTTTCACGGTCAGCGAGCCTCTGCTCGGCGAGCCTTCCGTGACGCTGCTCGTGCCTTCCGGCGCGCGACCGCTGGGCCGGCAGTCGCAGGAGGGCAACGCCTGGACCTTCGCCTACCGCCCCGCATGCGACGAGGGCCCCGATCCGGTGGCCATCGCCATCCGCCTCGTGGACGCCGGCGGCAACGCAGCCGAAGGGCTGCGCGGCGGATCGCTGAGGGTGGACTGCACCGCTCCCGCCATTTCCGCGGGTTCCGATCGCGTGGAGCCCGCGCTCGCCAGAGCCGGCACTCCCGTGAGCATCCGCTTCTCGCTCGCGGAGCCGCATTCGACCACCTCGCTGCCGTTCGTGTCGGTGGGGGCGTTCGCGGAGGCGGGGCTCGTCGACTCGCGCGACGGGCGCGAGTTCTCCTTCGAGTTCGTCCCGCGCGGCACCGAGCGCGAGGGAGACGCCGACGTCGCGGTGCAGCTCGTGGATTCGGCGGGAAACAGGGCAACCGCGATTCTGGGGACTGTGCGTCTGGATTTCACCGCGCCGGCACTCGCGGAGACGCCCGTGTTGCCGTCGCGGCCGCTGCGCTACGGCGAGCGCCTCGGCCTCCCGCTGCGCTTCGACGAGCCGCCCGGCGAGCCGCGTGTCTGGATGTCGCGCGCGGACGGTACGAGCGTGCGCCTCGAAGCGGTGCCCGTCACGGAGCTGGCGTTAGAGTTCCTGCACCTCGTGGCCGTGGGCGAGGACGGCGCCTGGTCGCTGGAGGTGCGCGACGTGCGCGACGCGGCGGGCAACGCGCGTGCGCCGATCCGGCTCGACGGCACGGTCGAGGTGGACGGAAAGGCTCCGGAAATCCAGGAGGGCCCCGCGCTCGACGCGCCGTCGTTCGCGCGGGCGGGCAGCGTGCTCGCGGTGGAGTTCGTGACGGACGACGGCGGCGCGGAGGCCGAAGTGACGCTCGGACTCGCGCAGGGCGGCGTGCTCGTCTTCCAGCCGGCGGCGCCGGAAGCGCTCCCGACGGGAGGCACGAGGATGCGCTTCGTGCACGAGGTGGCCCCGGGCGACCCCGAAGGCACGGGCTTCGTCGCGATTTCGCTGACCGACGCGGCGCAGAACCGCGGCGGGCCGTGGGTGCTGGGCCCCGTGACCGTCGACCGCACGCCGCCCGTGTTCCACGAGACGTCGGTCGTCGTGTCGCTGGCGGGGATGCCGCTCACCCGCGGCGCTGCCGTAGGGCTCGGACGCCTGCTGCGAATCGCGGTCGCGGCCGACGAGCCGCTGTCGGCGGCGAGGCTCGAGACGGGGACCCCCCATTTCGCCGACGACACGAGTCTCGCGGGGAAGGAGGCTCTCTTCACGCACCTGGTGTCCGCGTCGGACGCCGCCGGCCCTCTGGACGCGACCATCGCGCTGGCGGACCTGGCGGGCAACGAGACGACGCTCCCGGTGCCGAACCTGGTCGTGCTCGACGTGACCGTGCCGTTCGCGACGGAAGTCGCGGTCCGCGTGCTGCGCGAGCCGCAGGGGGAGCCGGCGACCGGCGACCCGCTGCGCGCCCGCCGCGGCGACCGAGTGGAGGTTTCGGCCTCCGCGAGCGAGCCGCTTTCGGAGGTGCCGCTCCTGGATCTGGTGAACGACAGCGGTCCGGAGGAGAGCGTCCCCTTCGACGAGTCGCTTCTCCCGACCGCACGTCCCACATGGAGCTTCGGCGCCGACGGCGTCTCCGGCGACGTGCACCTGATACTGACGCTCGCCGACTCGGCAGGGAACCTGAGCACTTCCGTCGTCGGGCGCGTCGTCTACGACTTCGAGCCGCCGCAGGCCGTCGCCGTCGCGCTGGAGGTCCGGCGCCCTTCGGGAGCGGAGTACCCGGCCGCCGGCCTAGGCACGACTCTCGCGCTGACGCTGGAGGCGGACGAGGAGCTGGCCGACGCGACGGCCTTCTTCCGCCCCGCGACGCTGCACTGGGACGACTCGGTGGTCCAGGGTCGCCGCGCCGCGTGGTTCCTCCGCGACGTGTCGCCGGACGACGCCGGGGGATCGTTCGGCTACGAGGTGGTCTTGCGCGATCTCGCCGGCAACGAGACGAACGTCGAGGCCGACGACGCGGTCGAAGTGGACAGCAGCGCTCCCGTGGTGACCGGCTCCGTCGAGGCGGGCCCGTCCCCTGCGAGGCAAGGCGTCTCCGTCGCGGTCGCCTTCGACACCTCGGAGCCCATGGACTTCGCGCCGCCCGCGGTGACGCTCGGCGGCGCGCCGATGACGATGGACGCGCAGCAGTCGAGCTCGACGCACTTCGTCTTTGTCCGTGCCGCGCAGCCGGACGGCTCCCCCGACGGGGACCGGGCCGTCGTCGTCGAACTCGCGGATCGAGGCGGAAACAGGACCGGCGCGCAGCTAGCGACGGTGCGTTTCGACTTCACTGCGCCCGAGGTGTCTTGGGCGTCGGTGGGGTACGTCCCCGGCTCCGACAACCCGCTCGCGAGCGTGCAGTCCGCCCGCACAGGCACGCGCATCGTCGTCACGGCCGTGCCCGTCGAGCCGCTGGATGCCTCGTTCGTCCCGACGTTCGACCTGACGTGCGGCGCCGCGCGCACCGCGCAGGCCGTCGAGGCGCGCAGCCGCACCGCGTCCGGCGCCACGTTCGACACGACCGTGCCCGACGGCGCTTCCGACGGCACGTGCGTTCCCGCCATCGTCTGGCGCGACGTGGCCGGCAACACGAGCACGGGAGCGACTTTCGCCTCGCCGCAGATCCAGGTGAAGACATCGCGACCGGCGCTGGCGGTGGACCAGAGCGCCGTCCTGTACCTGCGCTCCCCGTGGGGCAACGCGGCGCCCGAAATCGTCGGAGGCATCGCGATTCCCGCGGGCCCGTACTTCGCGCTCGCCCCGCCGGAGTCGCCGGGCGGTGCGGAAACCCTTGTTCCCGGGACGTTTTCGTTCGCGCCGGGAACGCCGGTGCGCGTGCGGCTGTGGTCCGACGCGGGCAAAGGATCGCTTCTGGGCACCGCGATTCCGAACGCGGACGGGTCGTGGCCGAGGCAGCGCCTGGCGAATCTGGACGTGCCGGCCGCCTGGGCGAGCGGCGTCGACGAGGCGGGCAACGAATCCGCGCCGGTGCGAATCGACGCGGGAGAATGGGTCGCCACGCCGCACGCGCCGGCCTGGGGCGAAAGCCCCCATCGGATCGAGACGACCACGGACGCGGGCGACGCGCGCGCTCCGGGGGCCTCCTTCCCCGCTCCGGCGGGGCTCGCGGACGGCGCCGACGGCGCGGCGGTCCTGGCGCGCGCCGGCTCCGAATGGCACGTGCGGATTCCCTCGGAAACAGGACCGACGCCGCGCTTCGGTCATGCCGCGGCGTACGACGCGGCACGCGGGCGCGTGGTGCTGTTCGGCGGCTGGGATCGCGCCGATCGGCAGGACACGTGGGAATGGGACGGCACGCGGTGGGAAGACAGGACGCCGGTGCTCTCCGGCCCGTCGGCCCGCGACGGCCACGCGCTGGCCTGGGACGGCGCGAGGGGCAGAGTGGTGCTCTTCGGGGGCAGCGCCGACGATCCCTTCGACGACCTGTGGGAATGGGACGGCGCGACCTGGCGCGAAGTGCTTTCCGAGGGCCCGCGGCCGTCGCCTCGCGATCGGCACGCGATGGCCTGGGACGCGGCGCGCGGGCGCCTCGTGATGTTCGGCGGCGAGGGCCCGCTTCCCGACGCTTCGGTGTGGGAATGGGACGGCGCGCGCTGGTACGAATGCCCGCCGACAGGGCCGTCCCCCAGCGTGCGCGCGGGCCACGCCATGGCCTACGACGAGACGCGAGGCCGGGTCGTGCTCTTCGACGGCACCGACGCCGAGGGCGACAGGGACGACACCTGGGAGTGGGACGGCGACTCGTGGACGCAGTGCGTCGCCGCCGAGCGGCCGGGTGCGCGCAACGAGCACGCGATGGCATGGGACGGCGCGTCCGGACGCGTCGTCGTCTTCGGCGGGTCCGACGACAACGGCGAGTTGCAGGATGCGTGGGAATGGGACGGCACCGCCTGGACCGACGCGGCGCCGCCCGGAGAGCTGCCCGCCGCGCGCAGCGAGCATGCGATGGTCTGGGACGCACGCGACGGCCGCGTCGTGATGTTCGGCGGCTGGGACTCGACGTTTGCCCGCCGCGAGGACACGTGGGAGTGGACGGGGACCGCGTGGGTCGACCGGACCCCCGCGCCGCACCCGTCCATTCGCAGTGGACACGCCGTGGCGACGGGGATGGAAAGCGCTCCCGTGGTGCTCTTCGGCGGCTGGAACGGCGCGGGGTTCTTCCGCGACACGTGGAGCTGGGACGGCGCGCGCTGGAGCGACCGGACGCAGCCGACCGGCCCGACGCCCCGCCAGAACCACGCGATGGCGCGCGACACCGGGCGCGCGCGCGTCGTCATGTTCGGCGGCGCCACGACGAGCTACCGGCAGGACACATGGGAGTTCGACGGCGAGAACTGGTTCGACCGCACCCCTTTGGGCGCAAGCCCATCGGCGCGCAGCGGTCATGCCATGGCCTACGACCCCGTGCGCGAACGCACCGTGATGTTCGGCGGCTCGGTGCTGGGCGGCGGAGAACTTTCCTCCACATGGGAATGGGACGGCTCGGCGTGGGAGAATCGCACGCCGTCGGACGGAAGCGGTCCCGGCAAGCGACGCGGGCACGCCATGACCTGGGACGCGGCGAACGGGAAGGTGCTTCTGTTCGCGGGCCGGACCGGAGGCGAGCTGCACGGCGACACGTGGCACTGGGACGGCACGGTCTGGGTGCAGGTGGAGCCGCAGGGCCCGTCGCCCAGCGCGCGCGAGGGCCCGTCGCTCGCGGCCGACGCGCACGGGCGGCTGCTGATGTTCGGCGGCGACGACGGCTCGTCGCGCAACGACCTGTGGGAGTGGGACGGGACGCGCTGGACGGAGCGCGCGCCGTCGGCGACGGTGCCGCGCACGCGCCGGGGGCACGCGATGGCGCTCGACCCCGCGCGCAACGTCATGCTGCTCTTCGGCGGCGCTCCGGGGCCTCTGGACGACACCTGGGAGCTGGACGCGGCGCCGTCGCGGCGTCCGGCCGTCTCGTTCGCGGCCTCGTTCGCCTCCGCCGGGTTCGCGCCGGGCGACGTGACGGGCCTGCGCGTGCGCGCCCGCTGCGGGGGGACGTATTCGCCCTTCGGCGAGGGGGATCACGGGGCCACGCTCCTCGGCTGGGCGTCGGGAGGCCCCGGCACACCGCCGGGGACGTGGAGGGAGCTCGAACACGACGCGGCGGGAATAGAGCCGGAGCAGCTTCTCGCGCCGGGAGCGGCGGCGCTCCTGGACTGGTCGGCCGCGTCGCCGGCGGTGGCGCGCCGTTTCATCGCGGAGCGGGATCGCGAGATGCACTTCCAGTGCCGACCGAATGGAATCTCGGGAACGGGCGACGCCCGGGCCGCGCTGGACTACGTCGAGGTCCGGGTGCGCTACCGGGCACCGTAGGCCGGGGCCCGACGAAGAGCGGGCGGCCATCCTGCGGGCCCTGCGGCTGTGTCATCCGGTCGACGAGCAGGTGCCGGCCGGGCGGATCCGGCTGCGCTAGTGCCGGTTGCAGCTACGCGCCGAGCGGAAACCCTTGAAAAACAGGCAGGCCGCCGAGGGGTGGTCAAGTCGGGGGCCACGGCGACGGGAGCGGCGTCGGCGACGGCAACGGGACGGGCGCAGGCGCCGCGCCGGGTGTGCCACGGACGGGTGGAATCCGGAGGCGTGCGGGCCCCGGAGCGCCGCGTCTCGGGACGTTCGGAAGCGGAGAAAAGCGTCGGGATTCCGGGCACTTGCAGATCCTCGACTCGTTCAGGGGCATCGAAAGAATAGCGCCCGGACGACGCCGGACCCGGACGCCGGCCGAGCGCCCGGATTCCCCCTATTCGGGACTACGTGCGACCCGCCCCGCCCGGTGCCGCGGCGATTTCCAGCAGCGCCTCGAGCACATCCGCCATGGCCGCGAGCATCCGTCCCGCGCGCCCCGAGGCGATGGCGGCGTGGCTCGCGGCGCCTCCGAGCGCAGGCAGCGCCTCGGCCGGCGGGCCCGGGGCGCGCCCCAGACGCGCCGCCGCGACTGCACGCAGATCACCGGTTTCTCCGGGCGATTCGCCTTCCCGTCGCAGCAGGTCGAGCGCGAACGCGCCCCATCCGCACAGCACGTCGCCCGCCCGGAGAAACGCCCGGAAGCGCGCCAGCGCAACGCCCGCCCACTCGCCGGCCGCGAGCCGCTCCGGGGCCAGTCCGAGGTGACGCGCCGTGTCGGGCCCGAGGGGGCGCCGGGGCGCGATCACCGCCTCGAACGCCGCGCCGTCGACCGGCCGCACCGCCGCCAGGTGGACGAGTACCGGCGTCCCCCGAAGAGGACTGCCGCGCGGGTGCGCGTCGGCCCCCGCCGCCAGGAGCACGAGATCGGCCCGTCGCGCGGCCAGACGCGCCAGCGGGGCCGGCACGCGCGGATGCGAGCCGCGCCGGCGGCCGGGACCGTGCCGGGCCCAGACGAGCTGGCGCTCGACCATGAAGTCGAACGGGCGCATCAGCGCGCGGAAACGCTCCGGATCGCCCTCGATCGCCCCGAGCACCACCGACACGGCCTCAACCGTGGACATGCAGTGCTCGGCGGGCTCGCGCCGGATGCGATAGCGGCCCGCGACTTCGGGCACCACGCCGATGCGCGGCAGGCGCCCCAGCGCCGGGTTCTCGCGCACGACCTTGCGCGCCTGCGACCACGTGCCGTCCACGACGAAGAGGGTGCGCAGCGGCGCCTCCAGCGAGCGCGGATCGATCGAATCGTCCCCCGGAAACAGCAGCGCCGTGCCGGGCGAGGCCAGAAGCTCGCGCACCCGCGGGTGATCCTCGAACCGCACGCCGACGAGCAGCTCCGAGCCCGGCAGCGACAGGTGCGCCATGCGCGCCGTGCCCACCGGGACGCGCGCCTCGCGCGGATGCTGCAGGAAGACCACGTGCGTGCGGCTCGCCACCGGGACGACCAGCGCGCACCAGCACTCGACGCGCGGCCGAAGACACCGCGGACACGACTCGCGGAACGCGTCGCGGACGTTTTCGGGACTCGGGGGCCGAGGCACCATCGGGTCCGAGTAGCACACCGAAGGATGAAAGCAGCAGTCGGAGTGTGGCGACGACTTCGCTTCGCTCCCGCACCGGCTGACCCTGCCGGCTGCTCTGCTGCCGATGGACCTCGCCGCCAAGCCACGTACCGCCAGTCGTGCAGGCGTTGACGGCAGCGGCCCGGGGCGTTAGCCTCCATATGCCCTCAGTTTCGAGGGGCGCGAGGGAGCAGGCGATGCGGCTGGAGGCCACCATCTCGGACCCGTGGGCCGAAGCGCTCCAGAAGCTGGCGAACGAGATGAAGATCTCCAAGAGCCAGATCATCGAGGAGGCGCTGGCGCTGTTCCACAAGGCGATTCTCGAAACCCGCAAGGGCCGCCGCATGGCCGTGATCGACCCCGCCACGCAGAAACCCGTGTGCGAGGTGTCGAGCCCGTCGCTCACGCAGATCGAGTGGACGTCGCACTGGGAGACGATCACGCTGACCGACGAGGAGGCGAGCCGGGTCGACGAGCTTCTGGCGAACCCCCCGGAGCCGACTGAGGCGCTTCGGAAAATCATGGCGCCGCATCTCAAGGCCCTGAAGAAGACGCCGTAGCGCCCGAATGCCGCTCACGGACCACATCGGCGACGCGGACCCCGCCTGCGGGTTCCGCTGCGGCGTGCCTGCGCTCGACGAGTATTTCGCCCGGCACGCGCTGCCCAACGACCGGCGCGGACTCGGCCGGACGTTTGTGCTGCGCGCCGCGGCGGGCGGGACGAGCGAGCCTGCGGTACTCGGCTTTTTCACCCTCAGCATGACCGCCTTGGCTCACAGCGAGATCCCTGCTCGGCTCGCCCGTGGCCTGCCGCGCTACCCTATCCCGATGGCGTTGATCGGCCGGCTGGCGGTCGACGAACGCGCACGCGGTCGAGGAACTGGCGGGCAGCTCGTCAGCGACGCTCTCGCTCGTATCCTCGGAGTCTCGGAGACGGTCGGCTGCTTCGGCGTGATCGTGGACGCGAAGGACGAGGCTGCGGCGGCGTTCCACGGGAAGCACGGGTTCGCGCCCATCGGTGGCGGGTGGCCGCGCCGCATGCTGCTGCCGATGAAGTCGCTCCGGTCCGTGGCCCTCGACGAATGATGAAAACGGAGGCAGAACGGGGCGGTTGCAGCGGGCGGCGACACGATCTTCATGTTTCATCTCTCATCTTTCATCTTTGTCACTGAACGGCGGTTCAGCCGCCGCTTGACCCGGCCGCACCCGCATGATTGCTTCCCGCGTCCGGTCGCCACCGGCCAGGGAGTCCGCCCATGTTTCCGCGCCCGCTTGCCCTTGTTGCCGCGATGGCCGCCCTCGCAGCAGCGCCCCGCCCGTCCGCCGCCACGGACGTCATCGGCAACGTCAACACCAACACCCAGTGGCGGCTCGCGAACTCGCCCTACCGCCTCGTGGGCGATGTCACGGTGGCCTCGCAGGCGACGCTCACCATCGAGCCGGGCGTCGTCGTCGAGGCGCAGACCACCGACCAGGCAGGCGGCGGCCAGTCCCAGAGCAAGGTCGAACTGACCGTCCAGGGCACCCTCGTCGCCAACGGCACCGCCTCGCAGCGCATCGTGTTCAAGGGCGCCAGCCAGGGCCGCGACACGTGGTTCGGCATCTACCTGGACGTCGGCGCCAAGGCGTCGTCGCTCACGAACGTGCAGATCGGCGACGCGACCTACGGCATCTGGACGCGATCGACCGCGCGCCACACGCTCTCGGACGTGCTCGTACAGCGTTGCACGACGGGCGTCCTGAGCCAGACGACCGCGGGACTCGCCATGGAACGCGCGGAGATCACCGCCTTCGCCAGCCAGGGCGTGCGCATCGAGGATGACGGCGCAGGCGGCGCGGCCGCGTCGCTGTCGCAGTGCTTCGTCCACAGCGCCGACACCGCCAGCGTCGGCATCTCCGTCGCCAACCGCGTCGACGCGTCCGTCAGCCGCTCCAGGGTCATGATGACCGGCACCGGCATCAAGGCCGACGCGGGCGCGTCGCTCGCGTGCCGCAGCAACGTCCTGGCCGGCAACTTCTCGGCGGGCATGGTGCTCAACCAGATCGGCACCAAGGCGTTCACGATTCTATTCAATACCGTGGACTCCAACTACCTCGGCGGCACCGGCACGGGCATCGGCGTGGAGGCGGTCTCGAGCGCGCCGTCGTTCGTCGTGCGCAACAACCTCGTCACGTCGCACCCGATCGGCATCCGCGTGCAGGGGAGCACCGCGCCCAGCAACGACCACAACGACGTCTGGAGCGCCCCGTCGCGCGGCTGGACGACGTACTCGGGCCCGGGCACGATGGGGCCGTCGACGCTGTCCATCAACCCGCTCTACCAGGCGCCCTTCGGCACGGCGGCGGGCGGCGCGACATGGGTGAGCGTGGACCAGAGCCAGTCGCTGAGCCCCTCGCGCTACGGCACCGCGACGGCGACGTACGAGCAGCCCGGCGCCATGTTCCTGCGCGTGCGCGTTTCCTCGATGTCCGCGGGCAACGGCGGCAGCGACACGCTCACCGTCTCGGACCGCGCGGGCAGCACGGTCAGCTACTGGTCGGGCAGCCTGGGCGCCGTCACGTCGGACGCGATCGCCGGCAACTACGCGTACGTCTCGATGTACCGCTACTACTACAGCGCGTACGCGACGCTGGCCGGCTACGACTACATCCCCGTCACGGCCGCGAACTACCGTCTCGCGCAGAGCTCTCCGGTCATCGACGCGGGCAACGACACGGGCCTGGCGGGCGAAACGGACGTGGACGGCACGGCGCGCCCCTACGACGGCGACGTGAACGGCACGGCGACGAGCGACCTGGGCGCGTACGAGTGGCACGAGAACATCGCGCCCACCGCCGTCGCGGGCGCCGACCGCGTCGTGAAGCCGGGCACGGCCGTGCCGTTCGACTCGGCCGGCTCGTACGATCCCGACGGCCGCATCGTCCAGTGGGACTGGGACTTCGGCGACGGCTCGGCGCACGCCTCGACGGCGACGGCCACGCACACCTACGCTTCCGCGGGAACGTACACGGTGCAGCTCACGGTCACCGACGACCTCGGCGCCACGGGCACCGACACCGCGACCGTCGACGTGCGCGACAACCTGCCGCCCGTGGCCGACGCCGGCCCCGACCAGCTCGGCGCGGGCGTGGGCCAGACCCTCACGTTCAACGGCAGCGCGTCGCACGACACCGACGGCAACATCATCAGCTACGACTGGGACTTCGGCGACGCCACTCCGCACGGCAACAACGTCACCGTCACGCACGCCTACGCGCGCACCGGCGTCTTCACCGTGACGCTGCTCGTCACAGACGATCGGGGATCGACCGGGACCGACACCGCCTCGGTGGTCGTGGGCGGCGCGCAGAACCAGCGCCCCGTCGCGGACGCGGGCCCGGTGCGGACCGTCATGCTGGGCCAGGCCGTGCAGCTCTCGGCCGGCGGGTCGCACGATCCCGACGGCAACATCGTCTCGTACGCCTGGAACCTCGGCGACGGCGCGACCGACTCGGGCCTCGACGTCTCGCACACCTATGCGGCCATCGGCACCTACGCCGTCACGCTCGTCGTGACCGACAACGCCGGCCTCACGGGCACCGACACGACTTCGGTGATCGTGAACGCCGTCCCGAACGCGGCGCCCGTCGCACGCGCCGGCGGGCCGTACTCCGGGCTCGCGGGAACACCCATCGCGTTCGACGGCTCGGCCTCGGCGGACTCGGACGGCAACATCGTGTCGTGGCGCTGGGACTTCGGCGACGGCTCGAACCCGGGCACCCTGCAGAAGCCGACGCACACCTACGCCGCGGCGGGGCCGTTCCTCGTGCGCCTCACCGTGATCGACGACGACGGCGCTTCCGCCGACGACACCGCGCTCGTGAACGTGACTGCACCGGCGAACATGCCGCCCGTCGCGGACGCGGGAGGCCCGTACGCCGCGCTGGTCGGACAGGCGCTGCTCTTCGACGGATCGCGATCGGCCGACTCGGACGGCAGCATCGTCGCGTACCGATGGGACTTCGGCGACGGCGCGACGGACGCGGGCCGCCAGGTGACGCACACCTACGGAGCGGCGGGCGCCTACCTCGTGCGGCTCACGGTCACCGACAACAAGGGCGCCACGGGCACCGACGCCAAGCTCGCCAGCGTCACCGTGCCGGGCAACCGTCCGCCGGTCGCGCGCGCGGGCGGGCCGTACTCCGGACAGACCGGGCAGGTGATTCTATTCAATGGATCGGGATCATCCGACCCCGACGGCTCGGTGGCCGCGTGGCACTGGGACTTCGGCGACGGGCGCACGGGCGACGGCGAGAGCGTGCAGCACACGTTCGACGCGGCGGGCAGCTATCTCGTGCGCCTGACGGTGACCGACAACGCGGGCGCCACCGACGACGATTCGGTGCTGGCGACCATCAGCGCCCCCGGGAACCAGCCGCCGGTGGCGCGCGCGGGCGGAAACCGCACGGCGCGCGTGGGCGAGTCCATCGCGTTCGACGCGACGGCCTCCGCGGATCCGGACGGGTCCGTCGCCTCGTACCTGTGGGACTTCGGCGACGGCACCGGCGCGGCGACGGCGCGCGCGAGCCACGCGTGGAACACCGCGGGCAGCTACCTGGTGCGCCTGACCGTCACCGACAACCGCGGGGCCATCGGCCAGGACATCGCGCTGGTGAGCGTGGGCGCGGCGGGAAACAAGGCGCCCGTCGCCGACGCGGGGCCCGACGTGAACGGCAACGCGGGCTCGTCGGTCGCCTTCAACGCGTCGGGATCCTCGGACCCGGACGGCAGCATCGTCGCGTACCAGTGGGACTTCGGCGACGGCGCGACGGCCGCGGGGCTCAGCGCTCTGCACACCTACCAGGCCGGAGGCGTGTACACGGTGACGCTGACGGTCATCGACAACGGGGGCGCGCACGCGTCCGACACGCTCAAGGCGCGCGTGAACGCACTGCCCATGTGCAACGCGGGCGGCGACCGCATGACGACGGTGGGCGTGGAGCTGACCTTGGCGGGCGGCGGCACGGACACGGACGGGTCGATCGTCACGTGGCGCTGGACGTTCGGCGACGGCCAGACGGGCGACGGTGAAACGGTAGCGCACACCTGGACCGAGGTCGGCAGCTACGAGGTGACGCTGGAAGTGACCGACAACGCGGGCGGGCGCGCGTCGGACACGATCACGGTCATCGTGGACGCGGCGTCGACGCCGGCCGGACCGGAGCAGAACGGATGCGGCTGCGCGGCGAATGCGGCGCCGAGTCTGCTCGCGGCGCTGCCGATGCTCGCGGCGGTGCGCAGGCGGCGGGCGCGGGCGTAGCAGGCGGCCGGGTCCGGAGTGCGGCTCGTCAGCCAGGCGTTTCGGCGGCACATGCGATGGGTTGCTCTTCTTCTGCTCGCAGCCGGGTGCCGGTGCGCGACGATGCCGTCCGCCGGCGATCTGGTCGCGGTCGTGCAGCAGGCCGATGGGTTGCACGTTTTGCAGCAGCGGCGCGGGACAACGAGCTGGAACGCGTCTCGCGTGCTTCCGGCACATGCACGCGCGCTGCGGATCTCGCCGGACGGGCGGACGGTCGCGTGGATGCAGGACGACACGAGCGGTCCGAGGCCGCACAGTCTCGGCTACCTGCTCGGCCCCGACGGACACCGGGTGCCTCTGGGCGTGCTGGGAGCGGACAGAATCGCCGCCGGTGCGCTCGCCGTGGGTCCGCGCTTCCGCTTTGCGTTTGTCGACGAGTCGGGCCAACTGCAGACCGGATCGGGAGAGCCCGAAGGCGCCGGGGCGTGGCCGATCGTGAACGACGACGGGACCGTCGTGCGCGTGCTCGACGGATGCATGCTGGGCCTCCCGGAGCCCGTCTGCGAGAAGGCCCGCCGACCGCTCCCGCGACGCGGACAGGACCAGCCCTATCTCGCCACCGACGGCCTGCGCGTCGCGCATGGCAAGGCGACGACTCTGCTCGTCCCTGCCGCGGATCCGGTCGAGGGCGACATCGACGCGAGCGGCCGCGGGCTGGTGGTCGGGCGCGAGGTCGTCGACGGCTTCACGAAGGAGGTGCTGCGGATCGGCCCTCCTCCGATGACGATCCTGACCGCGACCGTGATTGTCGCCGCGTCCTGGGACGACGACGGCACGGTGCTCGCGATCGTGCGCGACGGCGACGTGCCGACGACGGATCGCCTTCTCGTCCACGCGCCCTACGAGTTCGGCGGCGAGGCGCTGGCCGGCGACGCGGTGCGCATCTCCCCTGAAGCGAGAAGACCCGTCGCCGGACTCGAAGGGAAGCCCGTCCGCGCACTGTTCCGCGCGCGCTGACGGTGCGTGCCTGTTTCACTCGTACAGCGCGATGCGGCCGCCGGTCCACTCGACGACGACCAGGTGCTCGCCGTCGGGGTACCAGTATGCCTCGTCCGCGTCGTCGAGCACGGGCATCGGGTTGCCCGGAACACCCAACTCGCCCGTTTCGGGCCGGATCGGGATGTCCTCCTCGCGGTAGCCGTTGCCGAACGACCCGAGCCACCACAGGTGCCGGCCGCCGGGGGTCAGACCGGGGAAGATCATCGAGTCGCCGCCCGGAAACGGCACGGTGTCGTGCGCGGTCCCGTCCTCCAGGTCGACGAGCCTCGCGCGGTAGTCGCCCTGCACGTGCCGGACCGCCACCAGCCAGTCCTGCGAGACTTCCGCCCCTACGAGTCCGTCCGAGTCCAGCGGGACCTCGGCGACCACCTGCTCGACCCCTCGACGCGCCTGCGCCAGGTCCAGAATCCGCACGGAGTCGAGCCCCGTCTCCACCAGGCGCCGGTTGCTCAGGTGCACGCGGAACGCCGCCGACGGCACCGGCACGGTCGGGGTCTCGACACCGGGATACCAGACGTCGTTCAGCCCCGGGAACGCCAGCGTGCGCCCCGAACCTCCCCCGGTCTCGGGCGACGGATATTTCACTGCAAGAGTATTTCCGTCCGGCGAGAGCAGCAGGCTGCGGGCGACGACGCTGGGCAGCGGGTCGCGCTCCCGCCAGGGGCCCGTCGGGGCGCCGCCCTCCCCCCCGAAGCGCCACAGTTGTCCGTCCTCGAGCAGCGCGTAGAGGACGTCGCGACGGGGTGCGGCCGCGAGCGCGACGACCGAGCTCGTGGGCACGAGTTCGATGGGCGGGCAGCCCTCGATCGTGTCGAGACGCGAGGGCGACAGCCGCACGACGGCGTTCGCGATGCCGACCGCGACCTCGAGCACCTGGCGCGCCTCTCCGGCACAGACGACCGTGCGCAGGTGCGGCGAGTGCAGACGCGTGTCCAGCGGGCGCCGGTCGACGAGCATCCCCGACTGCGTGGCCACGCGGGAGACGCCTCCGCGCACCGCGGCGACGAAGTGCCCGAAGCGGTCCGCGGCGACGGCGCGCGGGTCCTCCAGCGGGACCGCGCCCAGGACCCGCGGCGGCGAGTGCGTCAGGTCGTAGGTGACCAGGGCGGCGCCCCGATCCAGCAGCGCCGCGAGCCGTTCGCCGTCGTCCGAGAACGCCACGGCGGCCACGTTGCGCGTCGCGAAGTCGCTCACGTCCGGTCCGAAGACCTGCACTCGCGGTGTTGCCGACCCCGTGTCGTCGACGACGGCGAGGTGGCCGACGACCCCGCCCGCCGCGATGCGACCCGTGTCGTCGGACGCGAGCGCCGAGATCCCGCCCGCCTCCGGGGGCAGCACATCCA
>Ga0172368_10001602_pt1 | contig 30676 bp, 27 predicted proteins | sample Lak11m_FD_114540 | JGI IMG/M metagenome (GOLD analysis project Ga0172368, IMG submission 114540) | Freshwater microbial communities from Kabuno Bay, South-Kivu, Congo - kab_022012_11m | ecosystem: Environmental > Aquatic > Freshwater > Lake | place: Democratic Republic of the Congo: South-Kivu...
CCAGCAACTCCTGCTTCGCTGTGACGTCCTCTACGATCGCCTCGATGACCAGATCCGCCGCGCGAAATGCCTTCAGGCCCTCAACCCCGTTCAGCCGGGACATGATCTCCTCGACCTGTTCCTCCGCCAGGCTGCCCTTCTCCGCGCTTCGCTTCAACCGCTCGTAAATATTGCCAACACCCTGCCACAGGGCATTGGGATCCGTGTCCCACAACAGCACGCGCGCGCCGCGTTCGGTAAAAAACTGCGCGATCCCTCCACCCATCACCCCGGCGCCGATAACGCCCACAGTGGTAATGTTCATAGTAGTCTCCGATCTTCAGCGCCGCCGTATGTAGTAAGCCACGCAGCCGCAGCGGAGTGGCGTCGAAGTACGCAACCGGGTGGATGCACGGACGCCACTCCGCTGCGGCTGCGTGGCTTACTACGAACGGCTTTAGCTGTTTTCCAGCAGCATCGCGATGCCCATGCCGCCACCGATGCAGAGGGCGGCGATGCCGAAGGTAGCGCCCTGCCGCTTCATCTGGTGAAACAGCGTGACCAGGATGCGGGCGCCGCTGGCGCCGATGGGGTGGCCCAGGGCGATGGCGCCACCGTTGACGTTCACCTGTGCCGGGTCAAGCTCTAACTCGCGAAGGACAGCAAGGGACTGGACGGCGAAGGCCTCATTCAACTCCCAGAGATCGATGTCGTTAATGGTCAAACTTTGCTGCACGAGCAGCTTGCGCACGGCGAAAACCGGACCAAGGCCCATTATCGCCGGATCGCAGCCCACAGCCGAAACGCCGCGGATCAGCATAGCCTCCCCACCCGCCGGGATAAGCTCCTCGGCAGCGAGTACCACCGCGGCGGCCCCGTCGTTGATGCCGGAGGCGTTGCCGGCGGTCACCGTGCCATCCGGCTTGAAGGCGGGACGCAGGTTGGCCAGTATTTCGAGGCTGGTGTCCGGGCGGGGGTGCTCGTCGGTATTGACAATCGTATCACCCTTACGGCCTTTGATGGTGACCGGGACGATCTCCTCCTGGAAAAGGTTGGCTGATGCCGCATATCGGTGGTGGCTCTCAACGGAGAAGGCGTCCTGTTCGGCACGCGAGATACCGAACTGCTGCGCCAGGTTCTCCGCGGTGATGCCCATGTGGTATCCCCCGAAGACGTCGGTCAGCCCATCGGCGATAACCGCATCGATGGCCTGCGCGTGCCCAAGGCGGGCGCCCTCGCGCATTGCGGGCAGCAGGTAGGGCGCCTGACTCATGCTCTCGACGCCGCCGGCCAGCACCACATCCGCGCGGCCCAGCGCAATGCTCTGCCAGCCCAGATCCACCACCTTCATCCCCGAGCCGCATACTTTATTCACCGTGAAAGCAGGCACGTTCTGCGGCAGGCCGGCACCCAGGGCGATCTGTCGCGCCGGGTTCTGGCCCTGACCGGCCTGCAGCACGTTGCCGAAGATCGCCTCATCGATCCGGTCGGGGGCGATGCCGGCGCGGTCAAGCGCAGCGGTAGAGGCGGTAATGCCTAGCGAGACGGCGGACACTTTAGCCAGCACGCCGCCGATGTCGCCGATGGGCGTGCGGACGGGAGCGAGCATGAAAACATTACGCATATGAGCTCCTCTATTTTACGTTAGCGGGTGGGTTAACGAATGCTACTTCGCTCCGCTGCGTAGCTTACTATAAACAACAAAATATACGACTGTTTCCATCAGATCGTTGTTTGTAGTCAGGCACGCAACCGCGGTGGAGTGCCGTCGTTGATAGGTCAGCTTTCCTATACACGAACGCTACTTCGCTTCGCTGCGTAACTTACTACGAACAACTATATATTCAGGCGATACTACGAGAAAAAGATGAACCGTAACAATTTGCCAGCATCTCCCGCAAGTCGGGTGAAATGGCGGGTTGGAAGGCCATGCGGGCCAGGATGTCACGCTGAAGATCGATGCCGGGGGCGATTTCGATCAGCTCTAAACCGCCCTGGTGCAGGCGGAAGACGGCGCGCTCGGTGATATAGAGCACTGTCTGTCCCTTCGTGGCGGCATAAGCGCCGCTGAAGGTCACGTGCTCAACCTTGCGGGTGAATTTTTCCGCCCTACCCTCGGTGAGAATGGTCAGTTTGCCGTCCGCGAAGACCGTCTCCAGCCCACCGGCGGTGAAGGTGCCGAGGAAGACCACCACCTTCGCTGTCTGCGAGATGTTCATGAAGCCGCCCACCCCGGCGATGCGCCCGCCGAACTTGCTCACGTTCACGTTGCCCGCCATGTCGCACTCCGCCATGCCCAGGAAGGCGATGTCCAGCCCGCCGCCGTTGTAGAAGTCGAACATGTAGGACTGGTCGATGATCGCCTGCGGGTACACGCTGGCGCCGAAGCTCAACCCGGATGCCGGGATACCGCCAATGGCGCCCGCCTCCACGGTGAAGACCAGCGCCTCCAGCTTATCTTGCTCCTTCGCGATCATCGCCACGCCCTCCGGCATGCCGATGCCCAGGTTCACGATCATCCCCGCGCGGCATTCCCGGAACGCGCGGCTGCAGATGTAGCGGCGCGGCCCGTCCTCCAGGTGCGGCAGCGTGATGGCGCTCGCGTTACCTTGGGTGATGTAGGTGGGATTGAACTGCTCGGCGAAGGTTTGCATGTGGCGCGCCTTCGTGCCCTGCACCACCGCGTCCACGAAGATGCCGGGGATGTCGATGGCCTTCGGGTTGCGCGAATAATCCTCCACGAGACGGTCCACCTGCACAATGACCTTGCCGCCGGAGTTCCGAGCCGCCTGCGCGATGGAGAGCACTTCGCAGGTGGTCACCTCATCGTCCAGCGAAATGTTGCCGAAGGAGTCGCAGGTGGTGCCGCGCAGCAAGGCGACGTCGATGGGGAAGGCTTTATACAGCAGCCACGCGCGCCCATGCAGCGCCACCAACTCCACCAGGTCTTCCGTCGTGCGGCTGTTCAGCTTGCCGCCGCCGTGCCGCGGGTCCACGAAGGTGCCCAGCCCGATGTGCGTCAGCGTGCCCGGGTTGCCGGCGGCGATGTCGCGGAACAGGTGGCTGATCACCCCCTGCGGGAAGTTATACGCCTCGATTTTGTTTTCCAGCGCGAGCTTGCCCACGCTGGGCGCCAGGTTCCAATGCCCGCCGACCACGCGCTTGAGCATCCCCTCCCCCGCCAGGTGGTTCATGCCGCGCGTTTTGCCATCACCCTGCCCAGCGGCATACACCAGCGTCAGCCCCCGCGGGTGCGCCTCGCGCGCGAAGCGCTCCTCCAGCGCGTTGGTCAGTTCCTCAGGATGATCGCACCCCACGAACCCAGCGGTTGCCACGGTGGCGCCGTCCGGGATCAATGCGACGGCTTCGGCAGGTGGAAGAACGGGCACTTTCTTCATGATCGGTCGTCCTCGCTGGGCGGGATACCGCATTGTAGCAAAGGGACGGGAAGAATGGAAGGATGGAAGGATGGAAGGTTGGAAGATTGGATGGGTAGATGATTGGATGGGTGGGCGACAGCATGAGAAGGAGGAAATATGGTAGAATGTAGGAAAGGAGGAAATATGTATGACGCTTGTCATGATTTCAGAAAAGGGGCAAATCACCATACCTTCGAAACTGCGCCGAAAATATAACCTTCGTCACGGTGGCTACGTCGATGTGGATGAGAAAGATAATGCGATCAGGATTCTCCCAATAAAGTCGATAGAGGAAGTGGCAGGCATCCTTGAAGAAGCCGCCGAGGGGAAGACGACCGACTTCGACGAAATTCGGAAGCAGACGATGGCGAAGATGGTGAAGGAGTTCGTGGAAGATGAGCTCTCCAGAGCGTAAAATGTAGGAAGAGAGGTGAAATGTATGACAAAGGTGCTGATTTCCGAGAAAGGGCAACTCACCATACCCGCAACCATTCGCCGGAAGGCAAATCTCCATCGCGGGTCTGCCGTCGATGTCGAGTTGGAAGACGGCAAGATTGTTGTGACGCCAATGAAGTCATTGCTTGAATTGAAAGGCGCATTGAAACAATATGCCGCCGGTAAAACGACGGATTTGAACGAAATCCGCGAGCAGGCTCTGGCGGAGATGGCACGAGAAAAGGTAGAAAAGATGGCTCGGGAGGACGCTGACGTTGAAAACTGCTGAATATGCCATTGATACCAATATCGTGTTACGTTTCTTGCTGCAGGATGACCGTCTACTATCCGAAAAGGCCAATGCCATCTTCGTGGCGATCGATGACGGCACACTTAACGCACACCTCGATCCGGTTGTGCTGGGCGAAATCGTATGGGTGCTGAAATCTTTCTATAAGCTACCCCCGGAAACGGTTTGCGATCTGGTGCTGCCGATCGTGAGTCACGGCCATATCAACATCCCGGACAAAAACCGTTATGCCAATGCGCTGCAACTATACCAGCGAACGCGCGATTTCGGCGATGCCTGTGCCTGCGCGCTGGCATTAGAGGCTTGCGAAGGAAACCTGTTGTCGTTCGATAGGAGAATACGGAATGTGCCCGGCATCATCAGAGAAGAAGCTGTGTGACGCGCAGATTACATGGATACTTCGTCTTCCATCGGTTCAGCCGGCTCCACTGTCCATTCCTCCACCTCGTCGGGCTGCCGATATTGAATCAGCAAAATATCGCGATACAATACCACCGAAGTAGTATGTAGACCAGTGCCCCCATCCCGAGCCAGACCCACGCGCGTTGCCACCAGGCGGTGAACACTTCGCGCAGCAGGCGCTGCGAGGTGATGCGTGGTTGCCAGGGATCGCCAATCATGTGATCCTCCCTGTTTTTCGCCTCCTGCGATCGGCGCGCCGACATCGTGTCGGCGCGGGATAATTCGGTGGGCTTGCCTTCCAGGGGTTGCATCGTGCAACCCCTGGCTATGGGATTTTGCCCCTGCGGGGCGATATTCCGCATCCATGCGGAATAGGTGAATTGGTGGGCTTACCTTCCCCAGGGCGTTGCCCTGGGCTGACGAATGGCAGCCTTTCAGGCTGCAACCAATCTTCGCGCCTTGCAGGCTGGCATTCTTTCCACGTTTACTTCTCGACGGCCAGCTCCCGCATCACCTGCTGCGGTTCGTGCGTCATGACGGCGGCGCGGATGAATTCGCGGAAGAGGGGGTGGGCGCGGTTGGGGCGAGATTTGAATTCGGGGTGGAACTGGGAGCCGATGAAGAAGGGGTGATGCGGCAGCTCGGCCATCTCCACCAGGCGGCCATCAGGAGAGACGCCGGAGAAGGTCATGCCGGCGCGGGCGATCTCGTCGCGGAAGGTGTTGTTTACCTCGTAGCGATGGCGGTGGCGCTCGTAGATGAGCGACTCGCCATAACAGCGGTAGGCCAGCGTATTATCCACCACCCGGCAGGGGTACAGGCCCAGGCGCATGGTGGCGCCCTTATCGGCGATCAGCTTTTGCTCCGGCATCAGGTCGATGACCAGGTGTTTGGAATCGGGGTTGAACTCCAGGCTGGAGGCGTCGGCCATGCCGGCCACGTTGCGCGCGTATTCGATCACCGCGCACTGCAGACCCAGGCACAGGCCGAGGAAGGGCACATGATTTTCACGGGCATACTGAATGGCGGCGATCTTCCCTTCGATGCCGCGGTCGCCGAAGCCGCCGGGCACCAGGATGCCGTCGCAGCGATGCAGCAGCGCTTCCGCACCGTGCGCCTCGATATCCTCCGCGTCCACCCACTGCAGCGTCACTGACGCCTGATTGGCGATCCCACCGTGGCGCAACGCTTCGTAGACGCTGATATACGCATCGTTCAGCCCCATGTATTTGCCGACCAGCGCGATGCACACCTCGTGCTTGGGGTTGAGTACGCGCTCCACCATCCCCTCCCAGTCGGAGTGATCCGGCGCGCGCTCAGGCAAGCGGAAGCGCTGGAGCACCAGCGCCGGCATCCCCTGCTCCTCGAAGATGAGCGGCAATGCGTAGACGGTATTGGTATCGACGCTTTCGATGACGGCGCCGTTGGGCACGTCGCAGAAGAGGGCGATCTTCTCGCGCATGTCCGCGGAGAGCGGGCTGGTGCAGCGGCAGACCAGGATGTCCGGGTGGATGCCGATGTTGCGCAGTTCGCGCACGCTGTGCTGGGTGGGTTTTGTTTTACTTTCGCCGGACGGCCCGAGCTTGGGCACCAGCGTGACGTGAATGTAAAGGGTATTGTCGATGCCCTCGTCCTTCCGCATCTGGCGGATGGCTTCCAGGAAGGGCAGGCTCTCGATGTCGCCGACGGTGCCGCCGATCTCGACAATCACCACGTCCGGGGTTTCGCTCTCAGCCACCACGCGGATGCGGTCCTTGATCTCGTTGGTGATGTGTGGGATAACCTGTACGGTCTGCCCCAGGTAATCGCCGTGGCGTTCCTTCTTGATCACCGAATCGTAGACCTTGCCGGTGGTGATGCTGGAATTGGCGCTGAGGTTGATATCCACGAAGCGCTCGTAATGTCCAAGGTCCAGATCGGTCTCCGCGCCGTCGTCGGTGACGAACACCTCGCCGTGCTGGTGGGGATTCATAGTGCCTGCGTCTACGTTTAGATACGGATCGATCTTGATGATAGAGACAGTGAACCCGCGGTCGCGCAGCAGGCGGCCCATGCAGGCGGTGACTAACCCTTTACCCAATGAGGAAACCACACCGCCGGTGACGAAGATGAATTTGGACATGCACACTCCTCGCTATTTACCCACCGATAAGATAATACAAATACTTTTATATTCATAAACGCACCTACGGGGAATGGTATTGTGAAGACCGCAGGCGAGGGAACCCCGATGGGATCGGGTGCCTGGGATTATAATTTTCGGCGGGGAAAGCGGAGTATCCTGCTGGTGTGGATAACTTTTTCAATCCCTTGTCGTCATTTTCTACCGGAGGGATCGCCATCTCGCAAGCCATGCAGCAGATCTGGCAACCGACACCCGACTTCATTGCCGCCGATCAGGGGGAACACGACCATGTTGTCGGATTACCGTGGTGAGCGGGTGGTGCCAACTGATAATCGATAAAGAATAGTATATCTTTATGCTGCAATACCAACAAACTCGAAATAGCAAGTTGTCGCTTTACTCTGATTTGAAACCGTTAGATTTTCTTTGTAACCGATTTCTTGCCGAATTGTTTGTGCATCACTCTCGGTAATTGGCGAGTGAGATTTGGGCATAGGGACATTCAGTTCCTTTTCCAGGAGTAATAAGATATAACCATATGTTGCATCACGTAAATCTTCATTTGCTTCATCGAGTGTTTCGCCTTCACCCATGCAACCAGGTAATTCTGGATGCCCTAATACATAACCAGTCTCTCCCTCGGTGCTTCCATCATAAATGAGAAAGACTGTATAGTTCCGCGCCGCTAATTGCCTTGCTTTCAATTCCAATGCAGATTCCATATTACGAGTTCCCCCTGTTCTCTTCTTCCAGGACTTGAAGGATGATTAATTGATCAATCAACTCAACCGCCTTACGGATATAACAAACCTTGACCGATCTACTCCTTGGAATCGTGGCAAGCAAAATAGGGTATTGTGAATGCTGTGCGAAATAATGTTTACTACGCGATTCAATCTCAAAGCCAAACAACTGGTATAGCTGTCTAAGCTCAGAAAGACTCCAATCACGTGGTGATCGCCTAGCTCTTTCCAATAACCTTTCTGCTTGCGTTGGCACAAGATATAATCCCTTATGGCGTACCTTGTATTATCGTAATAGGTATTTCGCCAATTAATTGATCATTCATTTTTACACTAAAAAGGTAAGTTCCTGGATACTTAAATTCGATACTCCTACCTTGAATAAGGTAATTGAAAGGTATAAACGCTCCCTGATTAGATTCACCAATCGTAATTTCTACAGCTACACTTACAATTTCCTCTAGAGAATCTATATACGCCAACCTAAAAGTAAAGTTATACTTATTTCCCGATTCATCAGGATCAGCAATAAAACGTGACACAAGAAACAGTTGATGATGCCTCGTTGGAAAGCTTTGGGAATATATCACATCAAATATTCCCATAATATTGAGCTTACCCGATTCACCAGTATTAGCATAATCTGCCACTGCAAGCAGAGTTGGTTTGATCATAATAACCCTCGACATTCTCGATTGTAACCCTTACACTTACTATTATACCACAAACGTTAAACTAATCCTTTAGATTACTTATGAATGACACCGAGTTCCGCTTTCTTCAGTGCCTGCGCCAGGGCGGGGTGATTGCGCAGCGCCCGCTGCTGTGGTGTGAAGCCGTTGACGTCGCGCAGGCAGGGGTCGGCGCCATGGGCCAGCAACAGCGCGGTCACGCGGGTGTCACCGGTGGCTGCCGCCAGGTGCAGCGGGGTTTCTTTCCCGCCATTACGCGCATTTACCTCAGCCCCCAGATCGATGAGACGCTGCACCACATCCGGACGCTCGCTCATGATGGCGAAGTGCAGCGGTGTCTCGCCGGTATTGGTGCGGGCATTGAGATCGGCGCCATGACGATACAGCACAGTGACGACATCCGGGTCCATCGCCAGATGCATGGGCGTCTGACCGTCCGGCGTGCGCGCGTCGGCCTGGGCGCCGACCATCAACAAAAACGCCACCCGGTTGGCGTCACCTTTTAATGCGGCGAAATGCAGCGGCGTCAGTCCCCCCTCATCCGGCGCGTTCAGCGTGGAGCGCACCCCGAGGTAGACCAGGGCCAGGATAACCACCACGATCACGATCCCCTTGACAACTCCCCGCATATCAATCGAATCCCTCTCTCGGAGACGGGTCTCAGGGAATAAGGATTGAAAGATGAATTATTAATCTGTGCAATCTTATTCATCTTTCAATCCTTATTACTTGAGTGCCGCTTCGTGTCCCAGACATGCCTGCGCCGCCTGCTCGACTTCGCGGACGAGGGCGTCCATGATTTCCCCTTCCGGCACCTTATATAACGCCTGGCCGTGAATGAAGAGCATGCCACCCTGCCGGCCAGCAGCCAGGCCGACATCGGCGTCGCGCGCTTCACCAGGGCCGTTCACCTCGCAGCCCATCACCGCCACGTGCAGCGAGCAACCGGCGGCGCGCAATTGGCGGTCGAGATCAGTGAGCCGTGTTTTCACCCGGTGAACCAGCGGATCGAAGTCGATGTCGCAGCGCGCGCAGGTGGGACAGGCGGTCAGCGTGATGCCGCCTTCGCGCAATGCCAGCGCGCGCAGCAGGTGCCATCCTGCTTCCACCTCCTCGACCGGATCGGCGGTAAGCGAGACGCGGATAGTGTCGCCGATGCCCTCGCCGAGGAGCTGCCCGATGCCGGCGGCGGATTTGACCAATCCCTCCGGCGGCAGTCCCGCCTCGGTAATGCCCACGTGCAGCGGATACGGGCGCTTTTCAGCCAGCAGGCGGTAGGCCAGCACGGTAGTGATCACGTCGGAGGCCTTCAGCGAAACGACGATCTCGGTAAAGCCCACCTCCTCCAGCAGGCGGAGGTGCCCCAGCGCGCTCTCCACCAGCGCGCGGGCGTTGCCGTCGGGGGTGAAGGGGAATTGCGCGCGCAACGCGGGATCGATGGAGCCGCTGTTTACCCCCACGCGAATGGGCACGCCGCGCGCCTGCGCTGCCTCCGCCACCGCGCGGATATGCTCAGGTCGCTTCAGGTTGCCGGGATTCAGCCGCAGCTTGTGCACGCCCTGTTCGAGGGCGACCAGCGCCAGGCGATGGCTAAAATGGATGTCCGCCACGACGGGGAGAGGACTCTCGCGCACGATGGCGCCCAGCGCCTTCGCCGCCCGCGTGTCCGGCACCGCCACCCGCACCAGGTCGCACCCCGCCGCCGCCAGCGCGTGAATCTGCGCCGCCGTGGCGGCTGCGTCCGCAGTGGGTGTCTTGGTCATCGACTGCACGGAGATCGGCGCGCCGCCGCCGATGGTCAGCGAGCCGACGCGTACCGCGCGCGTTGCTCGGCGGGGCAAGGGGTAGGCTCCGTCCACGGGTCAGCTCCTCCCGAAGATCTGAAAGGCATCTTTCACGGTTACGAGCAGCACCAGCGCCAGCAGCAGCATCAGCCCCACCATGTGCACCATCGCTTCCTTCTGCTTGTCGAACGGCTTACCGCGCACTGCTTCGATGGTGAGAAAGAGCAACCTGCTGCCATCCAGCGCCGGGATGGGCAGTAGGTTGAAGAAGCCGATGAAGATGGAGAATACCCCGATCAACCCCAGGTAATTGGCCAGTCCGCCATTCGAGCCGACCGCGCTCTGCGCCGCGTCATACGAGACTTTGCCGATGCCGAGGAAACTGCTGATCTGATTGACCGGAATATAACCCAGAATCAGGGATGCCAGTTGGGCGACCGCGTCCTTGAGACGATAGGCCACCATTTGGGCGCTTCCGATGACCGCGACCCCGATGTGATCTTTCTCCCATTGGCCCGAGGTGTTGTCAGGGACGATACCGATGCCGTTATACTCCTGCATGCGGTAAATCCAACCGCCGGCCTGCGGTTCAGGCAACAGCAGCTTCGTGGGCTGTATGGTAAACGCGTGCCGTTCACCTTTGCGGTCGATCACCATCTTGACGGGAGGCTTATGATCCCGAATCGCGTGCACTACTTGGTCTCGCGTGGTGGGGTGCTGCACATCATTGACTTCAACGATCACGTCCTCCGCTTTGATGCCGGCCTTTTCCGCCGGCGAAAAGGGTTGAACTCCGGCGATGTAGACGGTCTTGCCGGGCAGCGGATGCCCGATGGCCATGGCGATAATCACAAATACGATAAAGGCCAGCACGAAATTCATCACCGCGCCGGCGAGAATCGTTGCGAATTTTGCCAGGAACGGTTTGTTGTTGAAGCTGTTCGGCGCTTCGCGTTCTTCCTCGCTGTCCTCTAGCTCCATGCCGGCGATGCGCACGTAGCCGCCCAGCGGAATCATGCGAATCGAGTAGGTGGTGTCACGGACTTTCTTCTGCAGCAACGGCGGTCCGAAGCCGAAGGAGAACTCATGCACCCCCATGCCGCTCAACTTTGCCGTGATAAAGTGGCCGAATTCATGAAAGACAATGATCAGCCCGAAGACGATCAATATGCCCAGAATGCCGACAAGCGTCATGCCTTTTCCCTTCCACAATTACCCTGAGTCTTTGTCTATCTCAGTATGGGTTTATTACATTTGACCTAAACGACAATACGGCCACAGCACTGAAATACGGGAAAGGGGGAGTGGGCGCGTGAGGGAATGGGGGCGTAATCCGCCTCTCCCATTCACCCATGCTCCCATTCCCCCTCTCAGATTCGCGCGATTACTCGATCACGAACTTCTTCTTCGTCTTTTTGCGACCCTGCTCAGCTTTGCGCTCGTCGTATTTCCAGCGCTCGGAGCCGGAGATGAGGCTGAAGCAGTGGTAGCTGCTCAGGTTGGAGGCCACCACGCGCTTGGGGGTGCGGCGCACGACGTTCGCTTCGGCCCAGATGGTCAGGAAGTGCGCGCCATCCGTGTGGCCGGCGAGCACCTTCGACATGATCTCATAGACCGACCAGTTGCCCTCCTCGGCCTGTTCGCGCAGGTCGAATAACTCGGCCACGCGCTCGTCAGTCAGGGCGATCAGATCGTCGGTGGTGCCGTCCCAGGACAGGACGTAATCGTCGGCCTCCCGCCCGCGGCGGAAGGTCAGCATCGCGCCCACCGGCATCTGCCGCGCTTCGTACCAGTCCGCCAGCCCATGGATTAACAACTCGTCGTTGTTGATCCAGATCTGGAACGGGCCATGCTGTTCGCCCTCCACGGTGAGACACGCCAGCGGGGTCTCGGTGGGGAAGAAGCTCATGTCCGCCTGGCGCAGTTTCAACGTACCCATGCGCCGGTGGTTGTAGAGCAGCGGGATGCGCGTCTCATCCAGCGTGGTGCCGCCGCTCACCAGTTCCTCGGACAGCTCCACCTCGTGCTCGCCGCCGAAGTCCTCATAGCGCGGGTCGTGCACCCACAGCGCCAGCTCGTTGTCCAGTCCCTCATCTTCCAGCTCCGCGTCCGTCTCCGGATCGGTCAGCAGCGACGGGTCGAGAATTTCCGGCAGCAGGCTTTCCGGCACCTGCAGCACTTCCTGCGGGATGAGCGTGGGCAGCGCCCAGGTCTGCCGGCCCACGAGCTGCAGGCGCGGATCGGCCAGCATCGCGGCGGTCAGGCCTTCATACACCTGCTGGAAGCGCGGCGATCCCGGGCTGTATTCGAACACCGCTTCAACGACATCGGTCAGTTTCTGCGGGCGGCCATGCTCGACCAGGAAGTCGAAGATTTCGCCCAGGTCTTCCTCGGACACCACATAAGGGCCTTCCCAGACTTCCTCTTCCTCCAGTGCCTCATCCGCCAGCACAGAGAGCTGTTGCAGGGACTGGGAGAAGGTCGGCACCTGCGCCGTGGGGATCCACTCCCCGCCGGACAGCAAGTGGATGCGCGAATCGTCCAGCAAGCTCAAATAGGCGGCCAGCGGATCGAATTGCTCGCCGTGCACCCGCCACAACGCGTAGGAGATGATCTTCGTGCTGAGCGGTTGAGCCACGGTCTCCAGCAGCTTCAACGACGCGTCGGCGTAGCTCATGTCGGCCTTGAGCTTGACTTTGCATACCTCCGCCAGCAACGGCTGCAGCGCATCCAATATGTCGAAAAAGTTGCGCAGCAGCAACTCCTCTTCATCCACGGCGGCGGTGTCCAGCAGCCACTCGCGCAAACCCCAGCGACCATCCGGCGTGCGGAAATAAGTCTGCGGGCGAGCAGCCAGGAAGGTGGGGAGCATGGTATGGAAATATTCCGGCGCGCGCGCATTCAGCACGGCCATCTCGTTGCTGAAGGCCGCGATGGTCATCGGCTTGCCGAAGGAGCGCAGTGTCTGCTGCAGCGCGCCTTCCGTCGGTCGATGGAATTGCGTGCGCAGCGAGAGATTCCAGCGACGCTCCTCGCCGACGAATGACGAATCCGTGGTCATGGTCTGGCGGATCAGCTTCGCGCTGGCGCCGATTCGCTTGCCGACCTGGCTCACAATCTCGCCAATCTTCGCCGCATGCCCGCGGTTCAGCAAAAAGTCGGCAATCGTATCATTCAAATAATGAACGGCAGGCTCGGACTCCACAAGCTGCTGTTCGAAACGCTCGGTGGTCACCGGCAATCCTCCTCTATAATACTAACCCTCGCCAACACGTGCGGATTTCATGTATGGTTGCGGCGCAGCCGCCCTGCGGCCACTCGCTGGCCGGCTGATGCCCGGCAATGATAATGTCGCCGGGGAACTCACACAGCCTATCATTCTACTGAAAATGATGTGAAGAAGTCAATACTGAATTGTGAATAGTTCATGATGAATGGGGAATATATCTCCATCATCCCATCCCTACACCCAATCTTCCACTCTTCTACTCACCCACTCTGCCAATCATTCAGATATGCCGGCTGTCCTCTTCATCTTTCACGGCGTAACCGTTTTCCTGGCGCTGGAAGTTCACTTCGTTTTTCTTCACATATGCATTGAACAGGTCATCCGCCGACATGCCCAGCACCTCTGCCAGCGAGATGAGGAAGTGCAGCATGTCCACCACTTCCACGCAGCAATTCTGCTTGTCGAATTGCTGGTATTTCGCCCACCACTTCCAGGGCACGCTGTCGGTCAGCTCGGCAATCTCCTGGCTCATGGCGCGACAGTAGTTGAGCACCCACTTGACGCGGTCTTCGTCGGTCATGCTGTGCACGTCCACGCCGATGCGGCGGTTCAGGCTGTCCTGCATTTCAAACAGAGTCTCGAGGCGGTCGGGCATGGGTTATCTCCTGTAATCGAATTTCGCCCGTCAGGCCGGATTCCCTCTCCGAAGGGAGGAAAAACCGACCGGGGAGGCAAATAATCGGTGATATGGATGCTATACTCCGGATGCAATTGCACGACATCGCCAATGCCTACCTGCACGACTCGGCCGGATGTCACCGGCTCGACCACACCATCCGCGTAATGGAGAACACGCTGGCGCTGGCTGCGCATTACCCGGAGGTGGACCGCGATGCGCTGGAGGCGGCGGCCTGGCTGCATGATGTGGGGAGAGGGCAAGGCAACCATGCGGAGGCATCAGCGCAGATTGCCACCGAGCGGCTGCCCACGCTGGGCTTTTCGCCGGCGCGCGTTGGGTTGGCCGTCGAGGCGATTGCCGATCATCGTTTTTCCGCGGGACGCATACCGGCGACGCTGGAAGGGAAGGTATTACAGGACGCAGATCGGTTGGACGCGCTGGGCGCCATCGGCCTTACCCGCGTCTTTGCGTATGACCCGTCGCGCGAGCTGTATGATACCGGCGACCCCTTTGCCGAGCGGCGGGCGCTGGATGACAACCGGTATACCTTAGACCATTTCTATGCTAAACTGTTAAGGTTGCCGGAGACGCTGCATACGCCGGAAGCACGGCAGATGGCGCAACGCCGTGTCGGGTTCATGCGTCTATTCCTGCGTGAGTTTGCCGGCGAGATCGGCGTGCCATACCCGGCACGAGACGACCGTTGACCCGAATAGACCAGGTGCGTGCCCGTCCATTGACTTGCCATACAGGTAGGACGAATTATGGTTGATACTTATAACGAAATCGAAGTCCGTGAGCCGCCGATTCAAATTGCCGGCCGGTTCCTGGGCATCGTTGTGTTCCTGGTGGGCATCGCGATGCTGGGGCTGGCCTTTTCGCTGGCGTACCGCGCCTTCAACGACCCGGATACGCTCATCTCCATGCGCGACCTGACCAGCGACACGGCCACCATGCCAATCCTGGTCTACCTGCGGATCGCATTAAGACTCATCCTGCTCTTCGCGATGGGCTACATCGGCTCGCTGGTGGCGGCGCGCGGCGCCAACCTGTTCTTCTCCGCAAAGCGAGAGGCGCGGCGTGCGATTACTGGCGATTGACCAGGGTAATACCCGGACGAAAGTCGGCCTGTTTCAGGTCGGCGCATTGCAGCAGACGGCGGCCTTCGCCACCGACAAAGTCGCCTCCGCCGATGCACTCGAACAGGCCGTCTTCGTGACGGGAGGCTTCCCACGGGACGCGCGCCTCGGACTCTGCACCGTGGCGCCGGAATGCCTGCCCGCCTGGACTGCGCTGGCTGCGCGTTGCGACTGCCCCCTTACCGTATTCACCGGCTGCTCCCCCACCCCGCTGAAAAACCGGTATGCCACCCCACACACGCTGGGACCCGACCGCCTGCTGGCCGCAGTGGCGGCAGCGGACGCCGCGGGCGCGCCGGTCATCCCCATCAGCCTGGGCACCGCCACCGTGGTGGATGCCGTTTCCGCCGACCGCGCCTACCTGGGCGGGATGATCGCGCCCGGCATCGGACTGGCCGCGCAGACTCTGGCCCTGGCCGCCAGCGCGCTGCATCCCGTGCCCTGGCAAGCGCCGGCATACGCCATCGGGCGCACAACGGATGACTCGCTGGCCGGCGGCTGGTTCTTCCACAGTCTGGGCGGTTTGCGCGAGATGATACGCGCCATCCGCGCCGAACTCAAGGCCAACGCCCCCCTGGTGCTCACCGGCGGCTGGGCGCCGCAGCTCGCTCCATACCTCGATGGCGTGGCACTGGTAGACGAATTCCTGGTGCTGCGGGGCATCGCGCGGGCGCTGATTGGATAAAAATTGGGTGTTAGGTGTTGGGGGTTGAGTAATTCTGACTCTATCCCACACCTCCAGGCCCTAACCCGGCGCAGCCGGAACCCGGATGACTGTCTATGTGTCAAAATGTGTCGAAAAACGGCCTTTTTCTCTGCAGGCTATGGAGAATTTAACCGAGTAAGGACTAATTCCCAACGCCCAGCCCCCAACGCCAGACACGTAATCCCCAACACTCGGTCATGTTTCCCCTTTCTTCGGCAGGAATCTACCCCCCACGGGCTGAAAAACATAATAGACCTTTTTTTATGGAGCCTTTATGACCGAGACCCGGGACGATCGCGTTGTCTATATCGAGAGCGATGAGCGCATCCGGCGCATTCCGGCGGTGCTGCCGGTGCTGCCGATGCGCGATACCGTCATTTACCCCTTCGTCATTCAACCGCTGGTGGTGGGGCGTCCGATGTCACGCGCGGCACTCGAGGCGGCGATGGGGCAGGAGCGCTACATCCTGCTGGTCGCGCAGCGCGACGGGGCGATCGAAGACCCCGGCGTGGATGACCTGTATTCCGTGGGCACGGTGGCCGAATGCCTGCAGCTCCTGCGGCTGCCGGACGATACCCTGCGCATCACCGTCGAGGGGATCGCCCGCGTGCACATCCGCGAATTCGTCCGCCAGGACCCCTACTATGAGGTGCTGAACGATGTGTGGTCGGAAAACGCCGAGGTTACCCTGGAGATCAAGGCACTGATGCGCAGTGTGCTGGGCATGTTCGAGCGCTGCATCCACCTGGGGAACCGCATTCCGGTCGAGGCGATGGACAACGTGCGCAACATCGAGGAGCCCGGACGGCTCACCGATCTCATCACCTCCTATCTGAACCTGGCGCTGCCGCAGAAGCAGCACTTGCTGGAAGCCTTCCCCATTATCGGGCGGCTGGAACTGCTCGCCGGCTACCTGAACACGGAGATCGAAATTCTGGAGATCGAGCGGCGGATCCATACCAAAGTGAAGAAGGAGTTGGAGGACACGCAGAAGGAATACTATCTGCGCGAGCGGATGAAGGCCATCCAGGAGGAGCTGGGCGAGCGCGACGAGCGGGCGGCGGAGATCGAAGAGCTGCGGCAGCGCATTACCGATAGCGGTATGCCCGAGCCGGTGCACGAGAAGGCGATGAAAGAGGTGGACCGTCTGGAGCGCATGCCTTCCGCCTCGCCGGAGGTGACGGTGGTCCGCACCTACCTCGACTGGCTGCTCGGCATGCCGTGGAACATCCGCAGCGACGATAAGCTGGACCTGGATGCCGCCGAGCGCATACTGAACGAGGATCACTGGGGTCTGCAGAAGGCCAAGGAGCGCATCCTGGAATACCTGGCCGTGCGCAAGCTGAATCCGAAGATGAAAGGGCCCATCCTCTGCTTCGTGGGACCGCCGGGCGTGGGCAAAACCTCCATCGGGCGCTCTATCGCCCGCGCGCTGGGGCGCGAGTTCGTGCGCATCTCGCTGGGCGGCGTTCGCGACGAGGGGGAAATCCGCGGCCACCGGCGCACCTACGTGGGTGCGCTGCCGGGCCGCATCGTGCAGGGCATGAAAACCGCCGGCAAGAAGAATCCCGTCTTCATGATGGATGAAGTGGATAAGATCGGCCAGGATTTCCGCGGCGATCCGGCGGCGGCGCTGCTGGAGGTGCTCGACCCCGAGCAGAATTACGCGTTCAGCGACCATTACCTGGAGGTGCCGCTCGACCTGTCCGAGGTGATGTTCATCACCACCGCCAATCTGCTTGACCCCGTGCCGGACGCGCTGCGCGACCGCATGGAGGTGATCGAGTTCCCCGGTTATACCGAAGACGATAAACTAAAAATCGCGCAGCTCTTCCTGCTGCCCAAGCAGCTCAAGGAACACGGCCTGACCGGAAAAAATGTAAAGATGCACGACGATGCTTTGCTGGAGTTGATCCGGCGTTATACGCGCGAGGCCGGGGTGCGCAACCTGGAGCGCGAGATCGCCGCCATCAACCGCAAGGTAGCCCGCCAGGTGGCCTCGGGCACTCGTAAATCATTCACCATACATGCGAAACACCTGCACAACTTCCTGGGGGCGGCGCGTTACCGCTACGGCACCGCGGGCGACAAGGATGAGATCGGCACAGCCACCGGCCTGGGCTGGACCCCGACCGGCGGCGATATCCTCGCCATCGAAGTAAGCCTGATGAAGGGAACCGGCGCGCTGCAGCTCACTGGCCAGCTCGGCAACGTGATGCAGGAGTCCGCCAGGGCGGCGCTGAGCTATGCGCGGTCGCATGCCGACGGCTTTTCCATCCCTGCGGATGATTTCGCGAAGCAGGACGTTCATATCCATGTGCCGGCCGGGCAGATTCCCAAGGATGGCCCCTCAGCGGGCATCACGCTGGCCACCGCACTTATCTCCGCGTTCACCGGGCGCCCGGTGCGCCGCAACGTGGCGATGACCGGCGAGATCACCCTGCGCGGTCACGTGCTGCCGGTGGGCGGCATCAAGGAAAAGATGCTGGGCGCCCACCGCGCCGGGATCACGGACATCGTGCTGCCCGAGGAGAACCGCAAGGACCTGGAGGAACTGCCCGCTCATGTGCGCGACGCGCTCTCTTTCCACTTCGTCGAGCAGATGCCGCAGGTGCTGGCGGTGGCGCTGATGGAGAAGGCGGAATAGCGAATGGGGCCGGGTGAGTGAGTAGTGATAAGTGAGTGGTGAGTAGTGAGTGGCTGTAGCGGTCTGTCATGATCTACCTTGAATTGGTGAATATGCGCCCAGTCCGGTGGTTGAGTAGGCAGGGGAGCCTCAGGGTTCTTTCCATAGTGCTCGCGCCGTATCGAAACCACCGCGGTCATAGGTAAACCTAGCATGAACGGGCGCAATATCCGTGCGGCGGAGTACCGCCGCAGAGGTGGCTTCGATACGGCGCGGGAACTGTGGAAAGAACCGAAAAAGCTTCCATGCCTACTCAACCACCGGACTGGGCGCTATTACTGAAGGACTGAATACAACGTGACGGATCGGAACAAGAAGTGGCGCGACTACGAGCCGGGATTAACCACTCACCACTTTCTCACTACCCCGCCACGGCGCCAACACTTCCCACAGCCGCGCCAGCGGCAGGCCGACCACGGTGAAGTAATCTCCCTCGATCCGTTCGACCAGCACCGCGCCGCGCTCCTGGATGCCGTAGGCGCCGGCTTTGTCCAGCGGCTCGCCGGTAGCGAGATACCCACGGATTTCCGCCTCACGCAATGCGCGGAAGATCACCCGCGTCTCCACTGTCTCGGTGATAATCTCCCCTTCCGGATGGCAGAATACGCAGAAGGCGGTGGCGACCGTGTGGGCGCGTCCGGACAGAGCGGAGAGCATGCGAAAGGCGTCGGCGGCGTCTCGCGGTTTACCCATCACCTCCACAGGCAAGCCATGCAGGCGGGGAGCATCCGCGGTCTCCGCGGCCGGCGCCAGCACCAGTGTATCGGCCCCCAGCACCAGCACGGGATTGGCGGACAGCGTGCCCGCCACGGCGCGCGCCTTTTCGCGCGCAGCGTCCGCAAGGTAAACCGTCATGTCCGCAGCCGGTGCGGGGGGTGGCTCATGGTAATCGCCGGGGAGGATTCGGAACGGCAGGCCCACCTGCCGCAACAGCGCCGCGCGGCGCGGCGATGCGGAGGCGAGGATCAAGGGGCGCGTCAGCACAACATTCCGCATACCTGACACTCACTTGCACGCGTGGGCTCCGGAAAAAACCGGAGCCCACGCGCAGATCACCGGGAAGACTGACGTTACTGTGGGGGTGACTGCAACGGCACCGACTCATTGGACGATGCGGATGCTTTCTGCTTGTCCGCCTGCCACTTGTCGATCTCCTTTATGCCTTCGGTATACCCCAGCTTCTGGTACCTGATGCGCACTTCTTTACGCACGTATTCTTCCTGCGGGCCGGCGGCTTTGATGGCAAACTGGTACTGCGTGATCGCATCTTCCTTGCGTCCGACCCCCTGATAGGTATCTCCGAGCGCCAGTTGCAACTGCCAGCGCATGGGCCCGGCATACTCCAGCGCCGCTTCGAGCAGTGGTATGCGGGCTTCCCCTTTGATATCCGGGGAGGACATGGCCACGCGATAGCTCAATGCGGCAACGACCGGGCGCGGCAGGTCCGTCTCTTTCTCGAGCGCCTGGCGCTGGAGTGCGGTAGACTTGGTATACTGGCCATGCAATGTCGCCAGGTACGACTCGATTTCCTTGCTGCTGAACTTGATATCGGCCTGGGCAATTGTAGCCAGCAGGTAATCCTGACCGATCGACTGTTCATACCGCTGCTTCAGCGCGGTCATGTAATCGTCTTTCATCCTCGCCCAATCGAAGTTCGGTCCCAGATCCTTGCGCTCCTGCGGATCCGCGAGCACCTGGACGAAGCCGTAGCCAACTTTGGAGGACAGCACTGCCTCCGGATTCGTCGGCGGCAAGCAGATCTGGGTGACCGGTCCGAGTTCTTTCGGCTTCTGGGTGAAGAGCAGGTATTCGACGAGCGCCGGGAATCCGGTCCGGGGATCACTGCCGGAGATCCAACCCAGGTTGCCGCCTTCGGTGTGCGAGAGATGATTCGATTCCTTACTGGCCAGCGCGGCGAACTGGGACGGATCTTTGACAATCTGGTCGTGCAGTTTCTCCGCTTTCGTCTTCGCCGCCTGCATCGCGGCCGTGGTGTAGTCGTCCGCCGCAATGTAAATCCAGCGGGCATTCACCTGCTCGGTGGCGAGTTTCTTCGCGTAGGCTTCCGACGACACATCCGCCGTGAGATCGCGCTTGATGATCTCTCGTCCGATCAGACTCTTGCGCACAAATTCCATGAATTGCTTGGACTCGGTATATTGCGGATTCGTCAGCACATCCACGTAGAACTTGCGAAACGAGGCGTCCGTGATATTCTTCGGCGGCTCGACTTTATGTTCGGTATAGAATTGCTGGACCTGCTCATTAAAGAGCGCCTGCGCGCTCGGTACCGCCTTCTTGTCGGTTTCGGTTTTGGCTGCCGCCATCTGCTGTTCCACCTGGGCTTGCAGCATGGTATGAATCTGTTTCAGCAACCGGTCCGAGATCTCCTGTGCCATCTGTCGCGCCGGGCGATTCACGTTGCGAATGCCAAATCCGCGCAGAACCTGATTGGCCACCATATCCTGCAGCATTTCGCTGAAGACCGCGCTCCGCTGCTTCAGGGTTTCGTTCAGGTCGGACGATTGATTTTCCTTCCCGAGCGAATCGTAGAACGCTTGATCGAAGGTGTCAGCGTCGATCGGCTCACCGTTTACGGTGACCAGCACCCTGTTGGGACCGGTGCGGTAATGGTTCGTCGTACCGGTGTTGGTTGAATTCCGGGGAACGTTCCACAGCACAATGCCGACCATGAAGACGGCAATCAGGACCCAAAGAATGATCGTTATGGTCTGTTTGGACGCCATTTTGCGTCGCATAGACATCAGAGACAAATGGATATCCTCCCGATGGACGATTATTGCTCCACGGTTGAGTGGATGGAGGCGCCTGCCGGGCATGACAACATGCGTCCGACGGCATGTCCCGGTCATTATACCCCATTGCACGCATTTCAAAAAGGCGAGCGGCCATCATGAACGACTCTACGCTCGCGTTAACAACTGTTAGACTTTGATTTCATCGCGCGCCTGCTGCGCCACCCCGTGCAACTGAGTGACGTGCTCGGAGAGATTGCCGATCGCCTGGTTCAGGTTCTCCATTACGTTGTGCGCATATTCCAACGCGCCCTGGCGAATCGCCTTTCCCTCCTGCTTGGCTTGTTCCACAATGCGTTGCCCTTCCAACTGCGCCTGGCGCGCCACCTCATGGCTGGAGACGAGGATGCGCGACTCATCCTGCGCCTTGTGCATCGTCAGCTCAGCCTGCTCCGCCGCTTCGGTGATCATGCGCTCGGCCTGTTCCCGCGCCTCAGCCAGGATGCGGTCCTTCTCCCGCGTGATCTGATCCGCCTTCTGAATCTGCTGCGGGAGCGACACGCGGATTTGATGAGTGAAGTCCAGCACATCATCCACATCAAGAAAATAGGCCTTGCGGAAAGGACGCCGTTTGCCGATGAGCGGCAGGGGCCGGTTCTCGACGTATTCCTCCAGCTCGTCCAGTAATTTGTTCACATCCATCGCTGCACCTCGTATAGCGCCGGGAGGGAGCACGTGTCCCGTCCCGGACGTGAAATTCATGCTGCGTTACTTTTATCGGTATTTCTCGCGCAAGCACGCGGCGACCGGTGCCGGCACGAAAGGCGCCACCTCGCCGCCGAAGCGGGCGATCTCGCGCACTAGACTCGAGCTGACACACGCCCATTCGGGACTGGCCGGCAGCCACAGCGTCTCGATCCCCGCCATCGTCCGGTTCAGATGCGCCATCTGCCATTCGCGCTCGCAGTCTGCGCCGCCGCGGATACCGCGAATGATCAGGTCAGCGCCGCATTGCCGGGCGGCATCGACTACCAGTCCGGTAAACACCTGCACGCGCACCACCGGCCAGGGCCGGCAGACCTCGCGAAGCAGCTCCACACGCTCGTCTTCGGTAAACAGCGGGATCTTCTGCGGATTCACCGCGAGAGCGACCACCACCTCATCGACCAGCGGCGCCAGACGGGCGATCAAGTCCAGGTGTCCATTTGTTACCGGATCGAACGACCCGGGAAACAACGCGCGCATGTCGTATCCGACCTTGTCCTGTGCCCCGGAGGGCGTCCGGCCAGCCATGCGCTCGCCGGTTCCGGCTGATTTGATGAGTGTCCTACACTAGCACGGTAATATTATAGGTTTCGGGAGAACCTGTAAAGGGTGATACGGGGAACGACTGACGGTTCTCCGGTTCCCTCCTGAAAAGATCAACGGAACCCGTCGCGGCTACGGAGCACCTGATTCCGGTAAAGCCTTGTCTTTGCTCGCTCCATATGCTACACTGCCCGCAACTGAATGGGAATCCATTTGTTCCCTGGGTTCACTGGAGGGGATACCGATTCATGTTCTCAAAAACCGGGCTCGCGAAACTTATCGATGCCGCCATGCTTCGTGGCAATGCTACTGCTGATGATATCCGCCGGCTTTGCGCAAATGCGAAAAAGTATCATTTCGCCGCTGTGACGGTCTTTCCATATTGGATCAGCCTGGTCACGCGGGAATTGAATGGCAGCGATGTGAAGACCAGCACGGTGATCGGCCTACCCTTCGGCATGCTGAGTCCCGCTATCAAGGCGGCTCAGGTCCGCCAGGCGATCCACGATGGGGCATCCTCTGTGGAAGTGGTGGTGAATATCGGCGAACTGGTCGCCGACCATTATGATGTCGTCCGCCGTGAAGTCCACGAAGTTATCAATGCCGCCAAAATGCGCGCCTTGACCGAGGACGGCGGCGAAGTCTCGGTAATGATCACCGTCGAAACCGCATTCTCCACCCGCGAGCAGCAGCGCCGCGTGTGCGAATTCGTGGCGGAGGTGCGCGGCGACTTCATCACCACCAACACCGGTTTCGCCCCGCGCGGCGTGACGGTGGAAGACATTCTGGCTTTGCGCGAAATGGCCGATTACGACATCGGCGTCAAGGCGGCCGGCGGCATCCGCACCGTCGAACAGGCTCGCTCCCTTATCAACGCCGGCGCCAGCCGCCTGGGCACCAGCGCCGGCATGCAGATCGTGGAAAATTTTGAAGACGGCCGACCCGGGATTGATTGAGTGGGGGTGAAAGAGTGATTAGTGATCAGTCCTGTACGCGAGAGTTGGTCGTTATCTCTAATCACTTATTATAGCGGGTCGTCACATATATCTTGGATTGATGAATATGCGCTTGATCCGGTGGTTGAGTAGGCAAGTAAGCTAATTCTATTCTTTCCGCCATCTTCGCGCCGTATCGAAGGCACCGCGGGTATTGGTGGGCTTTCCTATATCCGCGGTGGTTTCGATACGGCGCGGAAGCTGTGGATAGAATCGTGAAGCTCCCCTGCCTACTCAACCACCGGCTTGGTTTCTACTCACTACTCACTACTCACCACTCACTTCTCACTTATCACCCCTTCACTCATCCCACCGTCCGACGATCGCCGCGCCGCAGTGGGGACATGTCCCGTGCGCGAGATCGAGGTGGGCAACCGTGAAACCGCGACGGCGGATGACGGTGTGGCCGCAGGCGGGGCAGCAGGTATTCTGCCGCGGATCGTCCGGCACGTTGCCCACGTAGACGAAGTGCAGCCCCTCCTCCCGGCCTATCTCCCCCGCCCGATCCAGCCGTTCCAGCGGCGTGGCAGGCAGCTGTTCGAATCCCCGATAAGGGAAAAAGCGCGTCACGTGCCAGGGAGTGCCGGCCCCCAGCGCGGCGACTATCCAGCGCGCGATGCCGCGCAGTGTCTCATCGCTGTCATTGATGGTCGGGGTGACATTGGTGACACATTCGACGTGCATCCCCCACCGCTCCTTCGCGTATTGCGTGTTCTCCAGGATGCCCGCGAACTTCGCGAATCCGGCGACTGCCTGGTAGCCTTCGCGGGAAAAGGCCTTGAGATCCACGCGGTAGGCGTCCAGATATGGACCGATCAGGTCGAGTTGCTCGCGGGTGGCGGTGCCGTTGGTGACATATGCGGTGTAAAGACCTGCGGCCTTCGCCCGCCGTGCGCCTTCCAGCGTGTGCTCCAGCCAGATGGCCGGTTCGTTGTAGGTCCAGCAGATGCCTTCCGCGCCCAGACGCACTGCCGTTTCCACTGCCGCCGCCGGAGTCAGCCGGGTGAGCTGCGGGTCTATCTCCTGCGGCGACCGCTGGGAAATCTGCCAGTTCTGGCAGCCCGGACAGGTGAAGCTGCACCCCAGCGTGCCCAGCGAGAAGACGGGAGTGCCCGGATGAAAATGGTACAGCGGCTTCTTTTCGATGGGATCGAGATTAGCCGAGCTGACCCGATCGTATATCAGCGTATACAGCGTGCCCCCGCAGTTTTCCCGTGTGCCGCAGGCGCCCCGTCCCTCCGGCGCGATGACGCAGCGCCACTGGCAGACGTCGCAGCGCGCACGGCCATTTTCCAGTTTGTCATACAATATGGCTTCCATCATAATGACTTCAGTGTAGCGGAATGATCGACTTTGTCAAGAAACCAGTGGCGAGTGACGAGTGGCACGTGGCTAGTGAACCAGTAACTGGAGAGCTTACCCAATAATCATTCACTATCCGCTTACCCGACCACTCGCCACTCGCCACTCATTGTTGACAACCCCCGGCGGGATGCCTACCATAACGGGAGGAGAATCGAGGCATGCCAATCTGCGCGCGCTGCGGCGCCACCAATCCGGACGATCACCGTTTTTGCAAGGACTGCGGCGTTCCATTGACCCCGGCCGGAGGCCGGGAGGTGGATGACGACACCATTATTATCCACCTCCTGGAAAAACGCGGAGCGGCGGCGGTCGCCGGCGAGCGCATCGCCCGCTTATGGCTACTCGACCTGACCGGCGAGCACGTCGAACGCGTCTACGAACTCAGCGACGAGCAGGTCATCGTCGGCCGGCGCGACGACTGCGCCGTCTGCCTCCCAGGCAACACCATCTCCCGCCGTCACGCCCAACTGCGCCTGCTCGATGGCCAGTATTTCCTCACCGATCTCGGCAGCACCAACGGCACCCTGCTGAACGGCGAAGCCCTGGTCGGCGAAGAGCAACTCCACGATCGTGACGAAATCGGCGTCGGCATCTATAAACTGATCTTCCGGCTCGCATAAGCGAATTTTAGATTTTGATTTTGGATTTTTGATTATTTTACCGGTCAGATCGCTAACGATAACAATCAAAATCTAAAATCCAAAAGCTAAGATGCTTCTCCCGATGTATCAGCCTCGTTCCCGCGAATACCTCTTTTCCGGGTATGACGTAGCGGGAGGGCACGCCGATGACGGTGCACCTGGATCGGGGGTCGGTGGATCTCGAAGCGCGGGATATGAACTTGCGCGACGTGCTGGAGGAGCTGTTCCTGCAGATGGGCGCGAAATACGATTTGCCGCCCGAAGTGCAGGGCAGAATCACCGTCAACCTTCATAATGCGACATATAAGCAGGCGCTCGCGGTGCTGCTGGGCAGCGAGTTCACCTACACCATCGGCCCGCACGATGTGATCTACGTCCACCGCGGCGGCACCACCTGGAGACCGGGCTGGGAAGAGCCTGCCGCCTGAGCGCGCCTGCTGCGTGGTCGCGCTCCCGGAGACCGGTGAAAACGAGCACCTCACAGCGCGTGCGCGTGTGCCGCGTGGTGCTCGTTTCCTGATGGCGGCGCCTGTGTTATGATATCCGAAAATTGTACGGATTCCGCCTTGATGCGGGCCGCCGGATGGGGTACCTCACAGGAGGATCACGTGAGGAGGACGATGCGATGAACAATCCGGAACCGATTCGCGAGCAGTTAATTGACCCGATCTGCGGGATGCGCATGGAGCCCGAGGAAGCGCCTGCAGTCGCCTCGTATGAGGGTCGCAGCTATTATTTCTGCTCGGACACGCATAAACAGGAATTCGAGCGTAACCCGGCGTATTACGCGGAACGCGCGAAAGTTGAAGAGACCGGGGAAAAGTAACCGCGGTTACGATCTGCGGCTCAAGTATCAGGGATGGTGAGAGGTGAGTAGTAATACGTGATAAGATATGCTTGATTCAGTGGATGAACTGCAATCGTATTACTTATCGCGACTCCCTCCCTCCATCCAGGCATCAGTTCATCCATTTATCGAAGGATAGTCGACAGACCGTGATTTCACTCTCCGCTGATTTATCACCGATTGCCAGTAAAGTAGCCCGTGGCGAGCGGTTGACCGCGGAAGACGGCGCCGCGCTGTTTCGCGCGCGCGATCCGCTGGAGGTGGGCCGGCTGGCCGCGCAGGTACGCGAACGACTGCATGGGCGGCGGGTGAGCTACATCGTCAACCGCCACCTGAACCCGACAAATATCTGCGCACTGCGCTGCCCGCTCTGCGCTTTTTCCCGCTCGCCAGGCGAGGACGGCGCGTATTGCCTGACCGTGCCGGAGATGGCGGCGGCGGCGGAAGCATTCCGCGAGCATCGACCGGCCGAGTTCCACATCACCGGCGGCTTGCACCCCGACCTGCCGTTTTCCTACGCGATCGAGTTGCTGGCCACGCTGCGCGCGCGCTTCCCGGAGGTGGCGCTGAAGGCCTTCACCGCGGTGGAGATCGACCACTGGGCGGCGGTCGGCGGGATGAGCGTGGAGGACTGCCTGCGCGCGCTGATGGCGGCGGGGTTGAGCGGGCTGACCGGCGGTGGCGCGGAGATCCTGGTCCCCCGCGTGCGCCGGATCATCTGCCCGCAAAAGGTCTCCACCGAGCGCTGGCTGGAGATTCACGGCATCGCCCATGGCCTGGGGCTGCCCACCACCGCCACCATGCTGTATGGCCAGGTGGAAACGGTGGAAGAGCGTGTGGCGCACCTGCTTGCGTTGCGCGAACAGCAGGACCGGACGGGCGGCTTCACCGCCTTCGTCCCGCTGGCCTATCATCCGGCGCACACCGCGCTGGGCGGCCAGGCCACGACCGGACGCGACGACCTGCTGACGGTCGCCGTTTCTCGGCTGTTATTGGACAATATCCCGCACATCAAAGCCTATTGGATCATGCTTGGGGTAAAAATTGCCCAGCTTGCCATCCTGTTTGGGGCAAATGATCTTGACGGGACGGTCATGGAGGAGCGCATCTGTCACATGGCCGGCGGCATGTCACCGCAGGCGCTCTCCGAAGATGAGCTGCGGCGGCTGATCGCCGCGGCGGGTTGCGAGCCGGTCCGCCGCGACAGCCGCCACCGAATAATTGGATGAATGGAAGAATGGAAGGTTGGAAGAATGAGTGGGTGAATGGTACCTGTTTCGGTGGTTGAGTAGGCAAGGGAGCTTGTCGGTTCTTTCCGCAGCTCCCGCGCCGTATCGAAACCACCGAACCGGGTACCATCCATTCATCCAACCTTCCAACGTAAGGAATAACCGTGGCCCGGTTGAAGGTGATGACACTGAATCTGTGGGGATTCCGGGGGGATTGGGCCGCCCGGCGCGATCGCTTGCTGCTGTTCCTGCAGAATGAAGAGATCGACGTCCTTTTCCTGCAGGAAGTGGAGCAGCGACCCTGGCGGATACATCAGGCGGAGGAAATCGCCTACCTGACCGGCTATGGCATGACCTTCGCGCCCGCCCACCGGTTCTTCCCCTGGCCGTCCGTCTCGAACGGGCTGGCCATCCTGTCGCGCTACCCGATGAGCAACCAGTTCGTTCGTGAAATCAGCCCGTCCGCCGGCATGCTCGTCCCCGGCGCCGGCGAGCGCCGGGTGGCCCACCGCATCGAGCTCACGCTCGACAGCCTGTCGGTGGTGCTCTACAACACCCACTTCCCACTCGACCCGCAGGCGCGCGTCCAGGCGGCGTTGCACCTGTGGGAGCAGGTGGCGCAGGAAGAAGCGGTGCTGGTGATCGTGGGCGGCGACTTCAATGCGCCGCCGACCGAAAAGGCGATCGCCTTCCTGCAAGGCAAGATCGATATCGAAGGCAAGCGGAGCGAACTGGTGGATGCCTGGCACACGGCGGGTATCGGGCCGCCGGAAACCTTCCCCAGCGCGGAGCCGCGCGCCCGCATCGATTACCTTTTCTACCAGGCCGAACCCTCGGTGGTGGTGCAGGAAGTCCGTGTGGTGGGCCGCCGCCCGGTGGAGATGTCCGATCACGCCGCGGTAATCGCCACCTTCTCTATTTCGTCGTCGTCGGACCACGAGCTTCCCTTCGCTGAAGCCCCGGTGGATGCATTGGAGCCGACCGGCGGGGGCGCGGGGTTGGTGGGATTTTAGCTTTTCGATTACCTTATTCGATAAAGCTCATTTATCGATTGAGAAGCTGCCCGGTTCCAGGTAATCTAAAATCCAAAATTCCAAATCTAAAATTCCCCGGCCATCGCCTCAACCTCCACCCCCTTTACGCCCCAGATTTCCCGCGCGTATTCGGCGATGGCGCGGTCGGCGGAGAATTTACCGCAGCGGGCGACATTGAGGATGGACATGCGCGTCCAACGATCGGTGTCGCGGTAGGTGTCGGCAACCTGCGCCTGGCACGCCAGGTAGGCGTCGAAGTCGGCCATCAGGCAGAAGGCATCGGTAATCGTCAGCTCCTGGTGCAAGGGTTTGAACAACTCCGGCTCCGACGGGCTGAAGAAACCGCACTCCAGTAGTTGCAGCACGCGCTGCAGCAGCGGCGAGCGGGCGATATACTCCCCCGGAACGTAGCCGCGCGTCTTCAGCTCGCGGACTTCATCTGCCGTAAGGCCGAAGGTGAAGATATTCTCCGGTCCCACTTCCTCCCTGATCTCGATGTTGGCGCCGTCCAGCGTACCGATGGTCAGTGCGCCGTTAAGGGCGATCTTCATGTTGCTGGTGCCCGACGCTTCCTTGCCTGCGGTGGAGATCTGCTCCGACAGGTCGGCGGCGGGAATCAGCTTTTCCGCCAGTGAGACGCGGTAATTGGGGAAGAACGCCACCCGCAGCTTATCGCCTACCGCGGGATCGTGGTTCACCACCTCGGCGATGCCGTGGATCAGGCGAATGATGAGCTTGGCGGTCCAGTATCCCGGCGCCGCCTTGCCGCCGAACAGGCACAGGCGCGGCACGCACGCTGCGCCGGGCTGGTCCTTGATCTGCAGGTAAGCGGCGATGATGTAGAGCGCGAACAGTAACTGCCGCTTGTATTCGTGAATGCGCTTGACCTGCACGTCGAACAGGTAATCCGGGGTGACGATTAGATCCTGCTCCTCGCGCAGCAAGTCGATGATGGGTGCTTTGCTCTGCTGCTGCACTGACAGCCACTCGGCGCGAAACGCGGCGTCGTCGGCGAAAGGTTCCAGCGCCCGCAGCGCCTCCAGGTGGCGAATCCAGCCTTCGCCGATGGCCCCGGTAATCAATTTGGCCAGCGATGGATTGGCCTGCAGCAGCCAGCGCCGCGGGGTGATGCCGTTGGTGATATTGATAATTTTCTGCGGCCAGATCGCATGGAAATCGCGCAGGATTGTCTCCGTCAACAGGCGTGTGTGCAGCGCGGCCACACCGTTCACCCGGTGGCTGCCCACCACCGCCAGGTAGGCCATGCGCACGCGCTTGACGCCATCCTCGGCGATGATGGACACGCGGCGCAGCCGGTCCAGGTCGCCCGGGTATCGGCATGCCACGTCGCGCAGGAAATAATGATTGATCAGGTAGATGATCTCCAGGTGGCGGGGCAGCAGGCGTTCGAGCATCTCCACCGGCCACTCTTCCAGCGCCTCGGGCAGCACGGTGTGATTGGTATAGCTGAAGGTGCGCTGGACGATATCCCACGCCGCGTCCCAGTCCAGCCCTTCCTCGTCGATCAGAATGCGCAGCAATTCCGGGATGGCCAGTGCCGGGTGCGTGTCGTTGAGCTGAATGGCGGCAGTCTGTGGGAAGTGCGTCAGGTCCGTGTCATCCTCCTTGAACCGCCGCAGGATGTCCTGCAGCGACGCGGAAACCAGGAAGTATTCCTGTTTCAGCCGCAGCTCCTTACCGGTGAAAAATTGATCGTTCGGGTAGAGCACCTTGGTGATATTTTCCGACTCGACCTTTTCCTCGCTGGCGGCCATGTAGTCGCCACTGTTGAATTCGTCGAAATTGAAATCCTCGGAGGAATGGGCGGTCCACAGGCGCAGTGTATTCACTGTGGCGTTGCCATATCCAGGCACCGGCGTGTCGTAGGGCATGGCGAGCACTTCCTCGCCGCCAAGCCACGCCGACCGCTTCCGTGGCTCGCTGCCAGCGAGCCGCTCCACACGCCCACCGAAGCGGATCTTCAGCTTGTATTCGGGCCGCGCGATCTCCCACGGATTGGGCAGCGCCAGCCATTTATCCGGCGTTTCCACCTGCCGCCCCTCGACAATGCGCTGGTGAAACAGGCCGAAGTCGTAGCGGATGCCATACCCGTGCGCGGGGATGCCCAGCGTGGCCAGCGAATCCATGAAGCACGCCGCCAGCCGGCCCAGCC
>Ga0172368_10001604_pt1 | contig 30640 bp, 26 predicted proteins | sample Lak11m_FD_114540 | JGI IMG/M metagenome (GOLD analysis project Ga0172368, IMG submission 114540) | Freshwater microbial communities from Kabuno Bay, South-Kivu, Congo - kab_022012_11m | ecosystem: Environmental > Aquatic > Freshwater > Lake | place: Democratic Republic of the Congo: South-Kivu...
AATCTATCATAACATTTTTTTCCATTCGGTGATTTTATTTGTGTTATTGAATTTTTTTAAGTTGCTCAACGCTGATATTAAAGCCATCAGCGTATTTCTTTAATTTCTTTTCATTCAAACGTTTTAATACGCTTGGTTTGAAATGCCATTTGACACGCCATAGAGAAATTCCTGACATCATGGATACCGTGATCGGATCTGCAAGGGTTTTTTCCATATAGAAAACGATAGGACTTGCTTTTCCAGTAAGAACTTTTTGTCGTGCCTCTTCAATACGATCATTAATAACATCCCAGTGCTGTTCTACTAGTACCTTAACAGTTTCTTCTCGAAACTCGACTTTTTTGTCATACTGTCCCTTTTGATCATAATAATATGATATTTCACGGGACTTACCGAATCTTCCATCCTTCCATATCGTATCTGAATTTTCTTCCATTGTTATATATATTTATTTGTTTTTAAAATGATAACCTAACAATTTGCGAAAGTAGACAAAATTTTTGACTAACCGGATATCAAATTTTCAGTTTGGCTAATCCCTTGAAAATCCTTTCTTCTCCTGACGCGCATTCCATAAGAATTTCTGAGAGGATGGAATAATTATCATGCAACTCTTCCCTGTTCTTTATGAATCGGGAACTACGATATGATAGGTCACGCCAAAGGGTGGCGGTTTCACCCATTTGGCTTGAAGCTTCCAGGATCAATTCGTTTTTCAGCAATTCTGAGGATTCTTTTAAAAATGCCCCAAACATATAACGGAAGGCTGCGCCTCCGGTTCCAAATTCCTCGGACGATCTGACAAACTGGATCAGATAAAACCTTGCCTTTTCTTCAGGTAGTCTTGATGGCCATTTTTTCATATCCTTCGCCAGCTTTCGCATACCTTTTATGCCTATATAAGGTACAGGGTTTTTTAACATATTCTTTATAGTTTCCTGAATGCCCTGATAAATTGCCTTTTGCATATCAGGTTGTTTCGGAACGGAGCGGATATAATACATTTTACCATTCGGTCCAAACATACCCCTTGCAAACCTTGCCTTCTGAAGATCCTCTCTAAGGATTAACTGTGTATTTTCCCTGACCGGTTCACCTATGTGATAGACTCCGTTTTCCCTGCCGAAGACCACAACGTTATGAAAATTAAAATGAAGCCGGTATTCGGGTGGGAAATACTTGAGATGAAAAGTACCTACCTGAACACCGGTAGGTATTCCGTTTTCAATGTTCCGGTCAAGTTCTTGCATAGCCTTCACCGGATCTTTGAATTTTTTAATCATGACTGTGTCGGCGCCAATCCGCTCAGTGGCATGCCGGAAAATCTTACCGGCAAGGGTCCGGAAGGCAAACATGGGGGCTTCCTGTGCCTTGATAAAAGGGAGGTAACAGAAGAAGATCCCGCCTCCGATACCAAAGGTCATCGGCTCGCTGATCTCCAGCCCGTAATGACGGATCAGATTTGACGTCGCACCACTCTCGCAATGACCGCTATGGTTATGTTTAAAATCTATGATCATATCTTCCATTACTATATGTTAATAAATTCGTCAACAGAAATATCCAGTGCATCAGCATATTTCTTTATGGTTCGTGGACTGAGCTTAGAAAAAACCTTTGGATTGAGATGCCTTTTAATCCGCCAGGAAGCAATCCCGACAAGTTTTGCAAAATTGACTAAATCGATCAGGTTTTTCTCCATATGATACCATACAGGGCTGCGCTCACCGTTCTGAACCATTTTTTTAGCAGATTCAAACCGTTTTCTGAACATCTTCCAAACATCATAGTAAAGCATCTCACCCTCAGGAACATAATCATAACCAACCCGTGTTGTATAACTACCATCCTTCTGGTAATTAAATAACAATTCTGTCAAATTTTCAGCTTGGGCTTTTTCCTGATCGTAAGAAAATGTTTTATCCATAGGTTCATTCATTTAATGGTTTGGGCACTAAAAAAATTTTTAATTCACACTCGGCGATAACCTGGTCGCCAAGAAAAATTTTACCATTCACAACTGTTGCATCAAATACTTCATGTTCCACGGTGACGCTTGTTGTAAGTTCATCTCCCACTTTTGGAAGAGAATGGATCTTTAAATTCCGTATTCCGCCAATAAAACCCACACGAGCTTCATCTTCCTTTAATCCTGGTTTTAACCCGGCGCCGGCCGCGGCAGTCTGAGCAATATTTTCGATCAGTCCCGGTTCCCGGAAACGGCCATGTTCACAAAAAACATTTTCACCTCTCACAACAAATGATGTTACTGTTGTTTTATCGTCAGCAGCAACGATCCTGTCAATCATAACCATCGGTGGTTTCTGTGGTATATTTATTTTTTCAAATGATGCCATAATGATCCTTTTCGTTTCCGCTTTCGCATGCGATTCATGATGGTTGCGACATCCTCATCAGGGAATACCCAACGTCTGCCTGTTTTCTCTGCCCGTTCTTTCAGGGTTTCATAATTGATGCCCTTGGCAACATAATAGGCCGGTTCAATAAGGTTGTCCCCGGCGTTTATAACACCATCTTGAATTGCAAGTTTCTGTAGCCGCGTTCCTGGGTAAATCCGCATTCCTATATATGGAAAAAATACCGTATTATCTATTCGTTTAGAATTTTCAAATCCCTCATCTACCGTAACCTCCGTCTCACCATAACCACCGATAATCAGGAAATGTGCAAAGTATATCCCAATTTTGTTGGAGATACGGGAAATTCTGATCACCTCATCAACGTTAAAATGTTTCCCATAATTCTTAAGGGTTGAATCAGAGAGCGATTCAGTACCAAATTCGATATGGCTCAACCCGGCTTTACGGAACAAACCAAGTAATGACTCATCCAGGTCATATGGTGAAAAATAGGCGCCCCACTTTATTTGTAGTCCTGACTGAAGGATTTTCTTAGCGAGGTCAATGTTAAAACCGTTACTTATGTTAAAAACCGAATCTGTAAAAAAAATGTAATTTACTTTATACCTGGTGTATAGTTCCTTCAGTGTATGAACGATCCGGTCAGGATCGAGGGTTCTGACTTTATGCCCTTCGATCAGGGGGTAGGTGCAGTAAATGCAATTGTAAGGACAACCTCGTTTTGTCTGAACATTCATCATCCCGCTCTTATCCCAGTAGAAATCAGTCATACCTCCGTCGAAACAGAGATCGGGATTATGAATAAAACTCTTCCGTTTATTGACAATAATGTCGTTACTATTTCTATAAACCAAACCTTCGATTTTTTTATAAGATGAACCGGTACTAAGACAAGTCAGTAATTCATACAGGCTTTCTTCCCCTTCACCCTGGATGCCAAAATCAGGTTCAAAAAATGAAAACAGAACTTTTGGGTATATGGAAAATGCAGATCCGCCGATTATTATCGTTGTTTTAAGTGTTCTTTTAATCAAGTCCAGTACCGTCTGATAGCCGTTGATAAAACTTTCCTGACTATAGAAATTTACATCATCAACATTTCTGAAGGAAACACCTGTATAGTCAGGTTTAAATTCGACAAGTTTCTGAACAAGGGAATCATTTGTCTCCAGGTTAAGATCAAACAACCTGATTTCAAAACCAGACAAATGTTCCTGTAAATATGAATAAAGATATGACAGGCCTAACGGATAAACGGGGTAGGGGACGACATGTCGATTTGCACTTACCAGAAGTAATCTTTTCTTAAGCATCCTGGATTATCCTTGTTGCAGTTGTTTCAGTATGTTTCCAAAAATCATAATAGTTGAACCATTGTAAAGGATACTTCTTCACTACTTTTTCGAGGGCAGCTACATATTTTTCTACAGCTGATCTGAGGGCATCTTCACGCCTGATCAGATTCCCAGGATATTCTATTTTGTGAGGCGGTGTCGCATAAAAGTGATAATGATCTTTTGTCTCCTTCACAGCAAACACATAAGAAACCGGCACACCGAATTTGGCAGCCATATTGGCTGGTCCGGTAGGAAAGAATGCGGGTTTACCCATGAAATCTATCTGTACCGTCTTATTTCCCTCGATAAAACGGTCACCATGCATAGCGATGATCTCTCCCTGCGTCAGAGCCTCTTTAATCTCAAGTAGGTGAGAAAGATCATTCCTGATAACGATATAGTTGACACTCCTGTTGGTTAGCACTTCCGACATATATCCCTTGATCTGTTGATGCTCAGCGTCAAACAAAAGAATATGAATCTTCTTATCGAGTCGTTTGAGCAGGTTACCGGCAATCTCCCAGTTACCGATATGAGCGCTGATCAGCAATCCACCTTTATCCATTTTTCTCAGATATTCTTCCCCTTCGAAATCAAATGTAAACTTACTCTGGAAACCTGCCAGCATCGCAATTTTATCGAGAAGAATCTGACCAAAGATGTAATAATTTCTAAAGATACTGACAAAGGAATGGATCCGGTTAAAACCAAGGATCTGACGGAAATAAGAATAGATTGCCTTATAGGCTTTGCCGGAAGAAAAAATAAAATAGGAAACTACAAAATAAAGCAGAAAATATGCGAATGAAATTCCAAGGTATTTAAGTGTCCAGACAAAAATCTTATAACCAAGAACTCCACCCCGGGTTTTCCCTTCCCATGATGACATCAACGATTAGTTTGAATTAATTCGTTTGACAACGTAATCATAAAAATCGGTTAGGGTTTTCACTTCCGTCATCTCTTCCGCTTTCATCTTAAAACCAAAATTATTTTCAATGATCACAAACAGGTCAACAAAATCAAGGGAATCGATTCCGAGATCTTTTTTCAGGTTGGCAATGGGAGTTATCTGAGTTTCATCAATTTCAATTTCATCAATCAGGAGTTGGTTGATCTTCAGTATAATATCTTCTCGTTGCATCTTATCTCCCTTTATTGCGATGCAAAAATAATCATTTTTTCAAAACGATCAGGGAATAAATTTCCTTATGACAAGGGCAGAGTTGGTTCCCCCGAAACCAAAAGAGTTGGAGAGGAACGCACCAATTTCTTTCTGAGTAGTTACCCTGGCTATATTCAAAACACTTGTTACCTCGTCAGGCTGTTCGAGGTTAATATTGGGTGCGATAAAAGAGTATTCCATCATCAGGGTGGAATAGACTATTTCACTTGCACCACCCATCCACATTTCGTGTCCGGTCATCGATTTAGTACTACTAACAAGAGGACGTGACTTTCCGAAGATGGAGTCAATGGATTTCGCTTCGTTACTGTCGCCGGCAGGCGTCGATGTTGCATGAGCATTCACATAATCGATTTCCGAGGCCGACATCCGTGCATCCTTTAAAGCCATTAACATAGCTCTTGTCGGACCGTCAACGTTGGGCAGGGAAATATGTTCTCCGTTTGATGAAAAACCATATCCAACCACTTCACCAAAAATTTTCGCTCCACGCTTTACGGCAGAGTCATAACTTTCAAGGATAATTGTTGCCGCTCCTCCGCTGGGGACAAGTCCGTCTCGATCCCGGTCAAAAGGACGCGATGCTTTCGTTGGTTCCGATTCCCTTATAGAGAAAGCATTCAGGGCATCAAAACTGGCGGTAGATTCAGCATTTATCTCTTGTGCTCCGCCACAGATAATAATTTCCTGGAGTCCCTCCTTGATAAGGAGATATCCAATTCCGATTGCATGGGAACCACTCGCACACGCACCACTTATCGTAAAGTTGATTCCCTTAAGACGAAAAATTACCGAAAGGTTCATGGAAACCGTCGAATTCATTGACTGGAATATATATCCGGAACCAATCATCATAGTATCTTTTTTTGATCTGAGAATATCGACTGATTCCACTACCGGAACAGCTGAACTGTCGTTCCCGTATAGAATCCCAACCTCATGCTTGTCAAGGAAAGGCTGATCAATGTTGGCTGCCTTCAAAGCCTCCAGAGTGGCAATATAGGCATATTCACCCTGAACAGGGAGGCCGATTCTTAACCTTCTGTCAAGAACTCCTTTCAAAACCGGCCGTTGAACCATTCCGGTCAGTGCTGAACGGAATCCCATGGCCTTCCGAACCGGATCAAAAATAATTCCTGATTTTCCTTGACATAAAGAGTCCTTAACGTCATCAAGATTCTTTCCGATAACGGAATAAATGCCCATACCGGTGATAACGACACGACTCATTCTTAGGTATATAATCCTCCATTTACATTGATCACAGTTCCTGTGATGTAAGAAGCTTTTTCGGAGGCAAGAAAGCGAACGGCTTCGGCAACTTCTTCAGGTTTCCCAAAACGTCCCATCGGAATCAAAGCCTTTAATTGGGTTTCATCAAGGTCTTTGGTCATATCGGTCCGTATAAAACCGGGAGCGACGGCGTTGACTGTCACATTTTTCTTAGCTACCTCTTGGGCAAGGGCTTTTGTGGCGCCGATCACTCCAGCTTTGGCAGCAGAATAGTTAGCCTGACCGGGCAATCCTTTAATTCCTGAGAGTGAAACAACATTGATGATCCGGCCAAATTTATTGATCAGCATATCCTTGATGAGAACCCGCGTTATGAAAAGAAAACTGTTAAGGTTCGTATTAATAACATCATTCCACTCTTCGTTTTTCATCCACATAACCAATGCATCTTTGCGAATACCGGCATTGTTTACCAGGATCTGGATATATTTCCCCGGATTTTTACTCTGCCATGATGAGAGCGATGACTCAACCTCCTCTTGTTTTGAGATATCGAATCTAAGCAACTCGCCATCTCCACCATTCTCTCTGACTTGTTTTAAAGTATTTTCCGCCTCCTGCACATTGCTTTGATAATTGACAAGAATGTAGTATCCTTCTGCGGCAAAAACCAGACAAATTGCCCGGCCAATACCGCGTGAGCCACCAGTCACTAATACATACTTCATTTACTTATTTTTATGGGTTCAGAAATGTAGTAATTATTCCTCAACGGCAAACTGAAGCTTATTCTCCATTATGTATTGCTCGATATTCCGGATATCGATATACTTAACACTATCCTCAGTAAATTTTGGGACAATCAGCCGGAGATCCTCATACTTGTTTCTGGAATAAGAAGAAAGTCGTTCTTTAATTTCAAGGAAATCGATGGCCTGCAGGATTGAGATCATTTCGATTGCAATTACCTGATACGAATTGTCAATTACTTTTTTAGTCAGCAATGCCGCATTAGTCCCCATGCTGACTATATCCTGATTGTCGTTGTTATTGGTAATACTATGCAAATACATCGGGAAGGACAAAGTTTGATTCTCAGCAACGGTTGATACTGCGGTGAACTGAACACCCTGCATACCCAGGTTAAGACCCAATTTCCCCAAATTAATAAATGGCGGTAATTTTTCATTCAGTTTTGGATTCATCAGATAATTAAGTTGACGTTCGGCAAGCATTGATAATTTGGTAATCCCGATCTTAAGCTTATCCATTTCCAGTGCGACATAATCTCCGTGGAAATTTCCACCATGGTAAACATTATGGTGTTCGCCATCGATAATGGGATTATCGCTGGTTGAATTTACTTCATTTGTGAGGACATGAATAGCGTACAGAATTGTATCCAGTATGGGTCCCAGTACCTGAGGCACGCAACGGAGCGAATAGTATTCCTGAACCTTATGCGTAAAGACTTCAACTTCAACAGTCTTGTCATTATTGTACAAATGATCAGCTCTTCGCCGGATCAATTGGCTGTCTTTAAGTATTGACTTCATTGTCCTGGCAACCTGACGTTGTCCGTGATGTGATTTTGCCCGGTTCAGGCCATCTGAGAAATGGTCATCATAGGATTCCACGATCTCGGTGATCATTGCAGAAGCCAGGATCGACCAATCGGTAAGATTCCGTGCATGAATCGAATTGATCATTCCGATGCCGGTCATAACGGAGGTACCGTTTATCAGTCCGAGTCCCTCACGGATATGCATTTTTATCGGGACTAAACCCTCCTCCTCGAATACCTTTTTAGCGGAACTTAACGAGCCTTTGTATGAAACTTCGCCTTCCCCGATCAGATTCAGGGCAAGGTGAGCCAGTTGAACAAGGTCACCGCTTGCCCCAACTCCTCCATGTTCGGGTATAAAGGGACAAATATTCCGGTTGATAAGTTCTTTAAGAAGCCCGATAACTTCCGGGTGAATACCTGACTTGGCCTGGATCAGGGTATTAAGCCTGGCCAGCATTGCAGCTTTTGAACAAATATCGGGAAGGGGAGCGCCACAGCCGGAGGCATGACTTCTTATTAAATTATACTGAAGGTCAAGCTCCTTATTATTGTTTATTTTGAATTGAGCCATCGGACCCAATCCTGTATTGATACCATATATAACTTTTCCTTTTGCAAACTCTTTTAGGAACTCATAATCCTCTTCGACTTTCCGGTAGGCTTCAATATCTATATCTATTTTTTTCCCTTCGAAAAGTACCTTGAAAAAATCACCTGCCGTGAGTTTGCGATTTCCTATTATAACCATTCGCCTCTTTTTACATTAATTTCCAACGCTTTGTCCCGGTTTGATAGCGGAACAGCCTAATCAGCAAAGGTATAAACATTTTGAAATTTGAAGAAAACAAAAATAGATTATCTTTGCAAACTTAAAACCAGGGTACTCCCTTGGGCCTGGCTCCGTAGCTTAACTGAATAGAGCATCTGACTACGGATCAGAAGGTTGGGGGTTTGAATCCCTCCGGAGTCACGAAAAACAAGCCACTTGCACGATAAAATGCTGGTGGCTGTTTTTATTTGTAGTAACATATGTTATCTCCTTTGCAATCATTCCAATATGTTTACCGCTATTACGATGAATTGAATTTCAATTTCATTCTCCGTACTTCCTGTTGTTATTTTGTCTCATGAATCATTTTATTTCGATAATCAAAAATGTTATGCAGACAAAAATGCTTTACCTGTTTTTTTTTTAGTACAGGTCTGATTTATTCCAATCTATGCTTTGGACAAATGGCCGACGACATCAAGTTGGCTCAACGTGTCTATAACAAACTGAAAAGTGCAGGTAGGTTAAATGCTGTTTCACTTGGCTTTGGAGTTGCAAGTAATATTGAAATGGCAATTGTCGGGGGATTACCGCTGGAATATGAGCAAGGTCATAATCCGGGAGTGAACATATCGCATGACATCCCTTGTACAGGAAGATTATCATTTTCTATTTTTCCTGCCGGTGTCATTATGATGTTTGTCGCCTCGTCCGGTAAAAAAGGAATACTCTTACATTGATGGTAACACTTATTATAAATATAAAGATTTAGCGTTGAAAACTGCCGGGTGGATTTGCGTCGGAGCTGGTCTTGCAGCTTCGATATCAGCCAGTGTCATGATTGGTTTTTCAAAAAAAGAGTTGATCAAAAAAATGGGAACCCTGAAAGTAACAGCTTCACCAACCGGCCTGGTATTGATATTTAGCCTGCCCGACCGGAAATAATAACGGTGCAATTTACGCCATCGTCGGATGCATACTTTTTTTATGTACCTTTGTCCCGCTTTTGAGTATTCAATCATCCGCTAAGCAAGCCCATTTGTCGTCATCATCTCATCGCAGTTGTTTCGTCCGCAGGTTTCTTTACGCCATTGAAACTTAAAATCATAAATTTTCCAGTATTAATTTAACAGCATTATTTAAATGAAAAACATTTTTGTATCGAATTTAAGTTTCAGGATAAACGATGAAGATCTGAAACAAACATTTGCTGATTATGGCGAAGTAACATCAGCCAAGGTAATTAAAGACAACTTCTCAGGTAAGTCCCGTGGATTTGGTTTTGTGGAAATGACAAACGATGAAGAAGCCGATAAGGCTATTTTGGAACTGAACAATGCCGAATATGACGGCAAGGTCATGACAGTTTCGGTCGCCCGTCCGAGGACGGACCGTAGATCCGGCAGTGGGGGATTCCACGACAATCAACGTTCGGGTGGTTTCAGGAAAAGGTATTAGTTCTAATTATTCTTACTTTTGATTACCCTGGAATAACCAAGGTTAACACCAAAAATTAATAATCCGTGCCATGAAGATTGCAATAATTGGCGCAGGAGTGGCCGGTCTATCGGCAGGTTGTTATCTTCAGATGAATGGTTTTGAAACAGAAATATATGAAGCCGGATCCGGCCCAGGAGGACTATGCACAAATTGGAACCAGGGTGTATACAAATTTAACTTTGGTCTTCAGTGGCTGCTTGGATCCAATGAAAGCAGTCCATTTTTTAAACTCTGGTCGGAATTGATTGATATGTCCTCCTTGGTTTTTATACATCATGATGTAAGGATGGTACTGGAGACAAAGGAGACATTAAATCTGCAAGGAAATAATTCATTTCATCTGTACACAAATATTGAAAAGCTTTCCGCGTCATTATTAGAGTTGGCTCCTGAAGATAACCGGCAAATCAGAACGTTTATCGGCAATATCAGGAGAATTCAGAAATATGAAATTCCACCTATGGTACAAAGTGTTCCCCAGCTATTGCCTCTTAGAGAAAAAATCAAGTATATAAAGCATCTTCCTTTATTATTATTCCTCAATAGATACCAGAAGATCACAAATAAGTCGTTCGCACGAAAACTGAAAAATCCATTTCTCAAAGAAGTCTTTGACTTATTGTTCGATGGAGCTGAAATGCCGCTATTAGTCTTGACCATGCCTATGGCATTCTATGACCGGCAAGGCGCTGGTTATCCCTTAGGCGGTTCAGGCAATTTTGTGGATAAGATTACCGGAAGATACCTTGAACTGAACGGCAAACTTCATTTTAACTCCCCAGTAGAAAAAATATTGATAGAACGGAATAAGATCAAAGGACTTCAGTTAACCGATGGTTCAATCGTTTATGCAGATTACATTGTTTCATCTGCTGACTGGTATTTTACTATCCGGAAGGCTTTAGGGGGGAACTTGATAACCAAGAAGATGGAATTACTGTTAAACGAAAAAAAATTACAGGTTTATTATTCGATTTTCACAGTTTATCTTGGATTAAAAGAGAGTTTCAATGATTTTCCACCAGTACTCAGGTTTCCATTGAAAACTCCAATAATCTCACCCGATGGAACAAAATATGATCGGATGGAAATGCACGTTTACAACTACGATCCTAATTTAGCCCCAGAGGGTAAAACAGTGATCTCATTAAGCCTGTATACACGGGAAGGTGACTATTGGATCAAATTAAGGAAAGATGATAAAGACCGGTATGATAAGGAAAAAGAAGAATTCGCCCGGGTGATCATTGAGACAGTCGAACAAAAAACGGGTCGTATCCAACAGAATATTGAAGAAATTAATGTTGTCTCTCCTGCAACGATTCATCGTTATACAAATAACCGGAAAGGGAGCACACAAGGCTGGCTACCAGGAAAAAACCTTATTGCAAGATCTCCCATCGAACCGGAAATTAAGGGTCTTCAGAATTTCTATTATGCGGGTCATTGGGCTATCCCTGGCGGTGGGCTACCCGTCGCAATAAAATCGGCAAGAGACGTGGCAATGATGATTTGTCATAAAACCGGAAAAAAATTTGAAGTCAGGAAACCGGTATAAAAATTTCGACAATTGCATCAGTTTGTAATCTTTAATGGATTTTTGGTGTAATAAATTTCATCAGTTCATCCACTGTGCCAATCCGATACCCTTCCGAGAAATAAAAAATCTCACCATCCTTATTCACAAAAATAACAACCGGGAATTGGTTACAAGCCGGCTTGTGGAGTGCGACGACAACTTCATTTATTGCCGCCGGATTAGCAACCAGATATTGAATCCGGGTAGGCAGATCTCTATTTTTAGTAATGAAATTTATCCTATCTTCTATATCCTTAAAAAGAAGAAGGATTTCACCATGCCATTTGTTAAAAAAGGTTTTTTTCAGCTTTAAGTCAGCAACGAAATGATTTGTGGGCTCATTATCCGGTTCAATCCAGGATACAACGGTACCGTCGGAAGGCCTGACTTTCACCGGCTTTCCGGAAGTCATATCCGCGAAAAAATTTTTCAGATCAAGCATTCCGAGAATTGCCGGTGGTGCAAGATCATCACGTAGAATGATTGGGATATCATTTGTTTTATCCTGTTCGACTGGGAAGCAGGAGAGCCTTGACAAAACAGTTCCTCCCTGAATTCTGCTGCCAGTGACAACCATATAGTACCCCGGTTCCACATCCAGAATACATGGGAATTCATGGAGCAGTGGATCATACTCATAATCAAGGGACCGGAAAAATCCATCTTTGAATTTCTCAATTGTAAAATGGGTAAAATATTCCGGTTTTTTAAGATTGTTCGGATCAGAAGTGAGGCGAATTTTTCCCTTTTCGTTTTCAACCGGAGGTGGTTTTTCGAAATAGACATCGATCCATTTTTCATCTTTGAAATACTGCGGAAGCTTTGTTGCCGGCTCAACACGCGAAGGAACTCCAAAACTCCGGCACAACGCTACAAAAAGTATATCACGCGAATGAGAATCAGCGACCTTAAGTTCGTAACATCCGGCAGGAGTCAGTGGCGCCCTGCCATAGTTGGCAATATTATCGATGGTAATGTTACTTTTTATCCATTTAACAATCTCGAGAGGATCTTCCCTGAACTTTTCAATTGTAGCACTTTTGAACGCCAACTGAAATTTACATTTGAAAGGTTTCAGGAATTCGTTATCGATCCGGGGTGAAAGAATATAATGTGTAAAAATTTCCTTATTTGCAGGTAGAACGACAAATTTTTGTGAATTTAGAATGTTATCCGTCAACACTTCAGGAATTACATCCCTGAGATCTTTCTCCGAAATGTTTTCTAATAACGGAAAAATCAGTGATTTTTTCTCGTTCGGTACTCCCGATATGAAGTCGATTATTTCACGCCAGTTTCCTTTACTGGCTTTAAGTAAGCGCCAAAGTGTATCTGCTTTCATCTTCAAGGTACCGGCAAGACGGAAGCATTTTAAGGAATCAATAAACGTTGATTCATAATTTGCACGAATCTTATTTTCGAACTCAAGGCGTTTTGAATTTTCATTCTTCAGGGAATCGCTTATTGATTCCGTTGAATTATCTTCAGGAGGAGGAATAAGGTCGAATATTTCGGAATATTCTTTACCTGGTTTTTTGATAATTTTTAGGGTAATGGTATCGGAATGGCTTACCGAAATCTTTTGATAGCCATACAGACCTTGCTTCGATGCCCAGAGGATCAAATCGCCATAGCCAGTAAGGAATGAACACAGTCCGTTTTTATCAGTCAGCGCCCGGTGCAAAGGATAGAACTCGGCATAGTTGTACAGTTGGAATTCGACGGCAGCGCTATCGACTGGTTTATTCATTCCATTGATGATCCTGGCAAAAATCCTTTTGGTTTTTGCATAATTTGAAAGCAAATTGATCTTGGTAAACCGCGTATCCTTGAGAAGCACATCCTCCAACCCTTCATAATCTCCAAATACATTAGTATTTACCAGCATAGCCCGTTTCGCGGCTGCCGTGAACCAAGCCATATCAAGATCAGGCTCCGGTTCACAGGCTCCAAGATAATGCCAGGCTCCATCTATCCAGACTTCAACCCAGGCATGATTATCATCACTGTGAGCCCAACGGGGCGTGTAGCACTGACGGGCAGGAATTCCAACCGAACGCAGGGCGGCAACGGTAAAGGTCGATTCCTCGCCACAACGTCCAAATGCCGTCTTTACAGTTGCCAATGGAGAAGAGGTTCTAACATCACTACTTTTATAGGTTACCTTTTCATGGCACCAGTGATTAACTTCAAGAACTGCCTCCTTCATCGTCATCTTATTTATCCTGTCTTTTAATTCCATAAAGAAAACCCACCTCGACGAATCCAGATTTTCATTATTGACGCGAATAGGTAAAACAAAATGGCGGAAGATATCCTCCGGCACTTTCTTCCCCCATGAAAATGTATCTCTGGCGGCCAGCGATGCGCGTATATTTTTCAGATAAAAATCCCCATTGTAATCAGCCAGGTCACTAAGCGGCATATATGCATATAAAAATTTCAATGCCTCTTCTTCCGTGGTCGTAAGATCCTGCCGGAAAACATTAAAAAGTTGTTCAGCCCTGTTCCTGGCCAGTTCTTTCTGAATGTCAAATTGTGCTTCAACTTTTTTTCTGTAGGATTTATCAGAAATAAAATGTCCCCCTTTATCACATGCTAAGAAGTAACAAAAAAAAGGCAAGCATAATAATGATGATAAGATTTTTTTCATTTTGCTTAACTAATACTTAATTACAACTGCATCTGCATTCCAGGGAAATTCAATGGTTTTCTCTTTATCGGATTTAAGTTTTAGCGTGTAATTAGTTCCATTAATGGTTACGCTCATCACTTCTCTGAAATTATGTAAAACCACGCTGGTAGATGAAAACTTTGAAATAAAACTTCCCTCGGCTTTTGATAATTGTAAACTTCGTTTACCGGGATCAAACCAGATTGACCTTTTATAATATATCCCTTTTTCATAATCATAACTGGATCCGTCGTCTTCATAATAAACAAAAGTGTTACTTTGTGATCCGTTATAAACATGTATTTCGAGCAGGGAAGAAGGTTTCTGTGAGGTATACTGAACCACAGACTGCATTGGAATAATTCCGGAAGCCATCACGAACACTGGAAGATCGTTTAAGGGAGCATCCACAATGATTTCGTTCTTTCCTTTGAAAAGTTCCCCGGTGCTCATCCGGTACCATTCACCTTCGGGCAAGTATACCTTTGCAAAATTCTGGTTGCATGATACAGGAGCCACCAGGATGCTGCTTCCAAACAAATATTGGTTCTGGAACTTCCATAAGTATATTTTTTCATCGAATGTGTAATTGATTGCCAGACTGCGCGCTACAGGCATCCCATTAATAACTGATTGGTAAAATTCGGAATATAAATAGGGGAGAAGTTTGTAGCGCATGGAGATTAGCCCGATGGAAAGGTTCAGGATATCTGTTCCGAATGACCAGGGTTCTTTAGCCTTGGTGTCCCACGCCGAATGATTCCTGAAAAAAGGAGTATATACTCCCAGTGAAAGCCATCGTGCATAAAGTTCTTTCGACGGATTGCCCATGAAGCCGCCGACATCGGGTCCGGCGAATGAAAGTCCTGAAAGTCCCATACTTGTCACCATTCTTGCGCTCAGGAGCATATGATCATCGGTGGCTTCATTATCTCCGGTCCAGACCGCAGAATATCGCTGAATACCTGAGAAACCTGCACGGGTCAGGACAAAAGGGCGTTTACCCTTGAGCAGGTTCATTGTACCTTCAAAAGTGGCACGCGACATCTCTAATCCATATACATTATGGGCTTGGGTCATAGCGGCACTGCGTCCGTCGAAATCGAATTCCAGGATATTGGGAATACTTTGTCCCCATGCGCTGGGTTCATTCATATCGTTCCAGAAGCCTTCAACCCCGGGATCGGTGAGGTGGATAAAGGAACCACTCCACCAAGCTCTGACATCCGGCTTGGTAAAATCGGGGAAATGACAGCGTCCCGGCCAAACACTGCCGGTATAATTCCTCCCACCGGGATATTTTATGAAATAGTCGTTTTTAATTCCTTCATCATAAGCAAAATATCCTTTTTCGACCTTAATTCCAGGATCGACAATAGTGACAATATGAAACCCCAGTTCATTTAGTTTTGAGATCATGTTTTTTGGTTCCGGGAAACGTTCCTTGTTCCACGTAAATATTTTATAACCATCCATATAATCAATATCCAGATAGATCACATCGCAAGGAATCTTTTTGTCGCGGAATTTTTGTGCCAGATCGATGACCTCCGACTCGGGAAAATAGCTCCATCTGCATTGCTGATAGCCGAGGCTCCATAAAGGCGGCATTGGCATTCTTCCAGTCAGCCAGGTATAATCTTTGATGATTCCTGCGACAGTTGATGCACCGAAGAAATAATAATTCATTTCTCCGCATGCTGCCGAAAAACTGGAAAACTGGTCATCAGTTGAGGCGCCAAAGTTGAAAGTCGTTTGATAGGAATTATCGAGAAATATTCCATATGTAACACGATCATGAATACCGATATAAAAAGGTATGGTTTGGTATAACGGGTCGGCATTCAATGCATAGGCAGGAACGTCGGAGTTCCAGTTCACGTATTTGCTCCCACGACGGTTAAGATTACCTGTCTTTTCACCCAATCCAAGGAACTTTTCTTCAGGAAAAAATTTTTTATAACAGGTTACTTCTGTGCCGAGCCACGACACAGGCAACGATGGATCGTCTTCCAAGATCACCGATCCACTGGTGTTCTGAAAGATGATTCGAAAAGGATTTTTTTGAACTATGACCTTAATGGAATCTGTTAAAAGGATAAGGAAATCCTTACTATCGTTCATTTCAATAAAATTTCCGGCCGGGGATTGAATAACCGCGTATGAAAAATCATCCTTAAATTCGTTTGTTGCAATCCTGATACGGATAATTTCCGGAGAATATGAGATCACTTGAACCATTGCGGCCTCAGTGTGCAGAAGAATGCCATGATCAATCTTTTCAACTGATTTGATCTTTCCAATAAACACTGGCAGGTTATCAGATCCGGATACCATGAATGGGAAAAACATTAAAAGAGGTAGAACAATTTTTTTAAGAAGAATCATACAGGGGCGGATTTAGGATCAAAGTTAAACCGATTTCACAACTCGTAATTGAATTCGTAATTCATCACTAATCACTCGTAATTCAGAATGCTTTATGTTCTGTCCTCCGTATAATCTCATTTTGCAGGTTTTCTCCCAGGTCATTGAAATAATCTGAATATCCGGCAACACGGACAATCAGATCGCGGTAATTTTCGGGATGTTTCTGGGCATCACGGAGAGTTTTTGCCGAGACGACATTAAACTGGATATGATGGCCGTCCATCTTAAAATAGGAACGTATCAGGGCAGTGAGTCTCCGTATACTTTCATCATTTTCGAAAAAATCGGGAGAGAATTTCTGATTAAGCAAGGTCCCACCTGTTCGCAAATGGTCTATTTTTGCGGCTGATTTCAATACTGCGGTGGGTCCTTTTTGATCGGTGCCCTGGACAGGAGATATTCCTTCAGATAAAGGTTGTCTTGCCTTCCGGCCATCTGGCAACGCGCCGATGACACTTCCAAAATAAATATGCGATGTAGTCGGAAGCATATTGATCCTGTGTGTTCCTCCAATGGCGTTAGGACGACCGTTTACATAGTCATAAAACAGGTCGAAGACCAATTTCGCCTGTTTATCGGCGTAATCCTCATCATTCCCATACTTTGGGGTGTTGTAAACCAGATCTACCTGAAACTCCTCGAAATCCCTGAAATTCTGCGACAAGGCTTTCAGGAAATCCTTTGTCGTGATACTCTTATTATCAAAAACATGGTATTTGAAAGCAGTAAGTGAATCGGTGATACTCCCAAGCCCGACGCCCTGGATATAAGTAGTATTGTAGCGTGCTCCACCGGAATTATAATCAATTCCTTTGTCGATGCAATCATCAATGATAAGCGATAAAAAAGGAGCCGGAAGGTACTTTGCAAACAAGGTGGCGATGAGATTATTTCCCTTGACCTTGATATCAATAAAATGCTTTAGCTGACGGCTATATGCCATCATAAGATCTTCAAATGATTTAAATTTTTCAGGATCACCGGTTGCGGGACCGATCTGTTTTTTTGTGAATGGATCAAATCCGTTATTCAGTGTTATCTCGAGAACTTTTGGGAAGTTAAAATAGCCGCTCAGAATATAGGCTTCAGTTCCAAACGCGCCTGCTTCCACACAACCGCTTGCCCCTCCATTCCTAGCATCGATGATATCTTTTCCTTGCTGGATAAGTTCCCGGATTATAGCATCGGTATTGAAATAAGAGGGTTGCCCGAATCCCGTTTTTGTGATTTGAAGCGCACGATGAATAAAATGATCAGGATTTTTTTTACTAACCTGAACCATGGAACCAGGTTGCAGGAGTCGCATTTCCTCAATAACATCAAGCAGGATAAATGTGAGATCGTTAACGGCATCAGCGCCATCTGGTTTTAAACCACCAATATTGATTAAGGCAAAATCGGTATATGTGTTGCTTTCGAGCGACGTCACACCTATTTTTGGCGGCGCCGGATGATTGTTGAATTTTATCCAGAAACATTGAAGTAACTCAACAACCCTTTCCTTTGTGATTGTACCATTTTCAAGTTCATGTATATAGAAAGGTAATAGATGTTGATCCAGTCGTCCGGGATTGAATGAATCCCATGGATTCAATTCTGTTATTACACCAAGGTGAACGAACCAATAATATTGGAGGGCCTCGTGGAAAGTCCTGGGAGCATTGGCTGGTACGTGACGGCATATTTCTGCTAAATCCAGGAGTTCTTTTTTATGTTGACGGAGGCTACCTTTCTGATTAACCGGAATGACTGAAGCAAGTTCTTCAAGTTTGTCAGCATGCCGGTTTGCATAAGTGATGACAGCATTTGCGGCAATCTCCATAGCTTTAAGCTCTTCCCGTTTCTCATTGGCAAAAGGATCATTATAAAAATCGAGACGGTCAAGGGTCAAATGGATTTCATTAATGAGATCCAACATACCTTTGTGATAGATTTTACTCCCAGCTACAGTATGCCCGGGAGCCCTCTGTTCCTGGAATTCCGTAAACACACCGGCCTTGTATGCCGCCAGCCATTCGGGAGGCATCGACCGCATAATTAAGTCACGATTACTTTTTCCCTTCCAGAAGGGGATAATTTTATCCCTGTAAACCTTTTTCGTTTCAGCATCAACTTTAAAAGAAACTTTTGACCGTGTATTAAGAATCTCCAGATCCTTAAGCGTGTGTAAGGTAATCTCAGGATAAGTCGGTACCGATTTTGGCGCCGGGCCCCTTTCACCAACTATCAATTCTCCATCGTTAATGCAAATAAACTTATTATCAAAAATATATTTAAGGGTAAGCGCCCGCAAGACCGGAATGGAAACTTCACGGTCAATTCCCGTCTTATAGAAATCTGTCATCAGAATTGCCCTTTCTGGAGAAATCCGGTTAACTGCATTTAAACTTTGCTCCCTGAGTCTTTTAACACGATCGGTCATAAGAAAATGGACATTAAGTCATTGGTCAATAGGTCATTCAACGAGCTAATTAAGGTGAGGATCGGAGTATCGTTTTATATGCTTTGAATATGACAAAATTAATTCTTTTGATGAATTTAATTTATAGCTTATGGAGACCCGGATAAAATACCTTTTCTGTTTTTAGCTACCTTTGAAGCCTTCAAATACAACCTGGCATACTGTGATTAAACATCCTTCAGGAAATTTTTTCTTCCCGGTAATCTTTTCCCTTGGATTAATTTTTTTTGCTTTTCTGGAGAATAATGTTTTTTGTCAGATCACTATAGACTCCAGGCAAATTGGAGTGAATCTTCTTCGCAACGGACAATATATTGAAGCGCTGGAGAAAATAAATGATGCTTTGCAGAGAGAACCATCTTCGCCGGAGCTCTATTTTTTAAGGGGATATGCAAAATATTGTCTTGACGATTACTTTGGAGCGGAGCAGGATTTTACAAAGTCGATAGAAATATCGCCTTTTCTGTCAAATGTATTTAATTTCAGGGCAGTAGTACGCAGTCAACTCTCCAATTTCAAGGGAGCCTTTGATGATTTTTCCAGCGCCATTGAACTCGATTCGACAAATGCCGAGGTCTATGTTAACCGCGCCAGAACGAATCTCTATTTAAAAATGTATTATTCGTGCCTGGTTGATTGCAGTAAAGCCATAAGGCTTAATTATCCTGCCGAAAATGTTTATATCCTGAAAGGAAGTGCAGAACTGGCAATCGGTAGGTTCGATAACGCGGTATCCAGTCTTAAAAAAGCTATTGAAATAAATCCGGCCGATCCATTCAGCTATATTCAACGGGGATTGGTTTACCTCGATCTCGTTAAGATCGATTCGGCAATTTTTGATTTCAGCAAGGCAATTGAAGTCGATTCGACAAATACTTACGCACTCTTTAACCGTGCGTTGGCATATACAAAACGACATGACCAGGCAAAAGCTCTGGAGGATCTTAATAAGGTCACCCACCTCTCCCCGTACAACTCATATGCTTATTACAATCGTGCCATTATTTTGATCGGTATGAATGACAAATTGGGTGCAATCCGTGATTTTGAATTCGTAAGTAAGCTGGATCCAAGAAATATAATAAGCTATTATTACAGAAGCAAGATTAAAACTGAATTAAAAGATTACCAGGGAGCGCTTGAAGATCTTGACAAAACTCTTGAATTGTTTCCTGATTTTGCCGATGCATATTATGAAAGATATGAGATTAAAATGAAGCTTAAAGATCGCCAGGGAGCCCAGGAAGATTACGAAATAGCTTCACGACTTGGCAAAAAAAATAGCAGCGCTTCCGATAGCCTGAAACTGCAAAAGGCAGATTATCTTCAAAGCCTTGTCAAACTCAGTGGCGATTTTGAAGAAATGAACACTATGAACAGTAAGTTTCAGAACCAATATGTTGAAATTGAACTGATACCCATGTTCAAACAGTTTTTCGGGAAAGCCGATTATGATAAGATATATATTTATGATGCTTACCAAAAACCTCACTATTATCAAAATTTAGTGATGTTAACAAACCATGAGGAGTTAATCCATGATTCTCTTTCCGGTAAAGAGATAATTCTTCTGACCCAACAAATAGATACTCTTAATAGTTCTGCGGATTTATATTATAAAAGGGCTGTTCTATATGCCGGGATCAGAAACTATAACCAGGCTTTCATCGATTATGATTTAGCCTTGAAACTGGATTCTAATTTCATTATGGTCTATTTTGACCGTGCATTTTCGCGTTACGAACTTATCCACCTGATCCAATCTCAGGAAAACTATCAGGAACAAATTACCATCGGCAAAAGTCTGACCCAGACACAGAATAAAGTAAAAACCACCGACCTGGTTCATACCTATGATATGGTTGTTCACGATCTCAATAAAATCATTACACTCGATACCGGTTTTTCCTTTGCCTATTACAATAAAGGATATATCGATTGTAAAATGGGAAATTACAGGGATGCTGTTAAAAGTTTTTCTCAGGCGATACGGGATAAACCGAATTTTCCTGAAGCGTTTTATAACAGGGGTTTGGTTTATATTCTTCTTAATGAGAAACAAAAAGGTTGCGAAGATCTAAGCCGTGCCGGAGAACTCGGTATCCTTGATTCCTATAGAGTTATGAAAAGATATTGTTATAAATAAAAAATAACTATATGAAAAAAATAATCCTTTCCGTGACTTTTATACTGATCCTGTTTCATCTTAAGGGACAAAACTCGATCGGTATTCAGATTGGATTCCTAGGAACCCAGACCCGGATCGCCGAGTACCTCCGACCTGATCAGCAGGACTATTTATTGGATTTTGTAACACTCAACCGGTATGTAGGATCAGTACACGCTGCCATCAATGCCGACGTGGATATTGGCAAAGATTTTTCGCTTTCAACCGTATTCCACTATGAACAAAAAGGACTTTCAAAAGTTTCTTATACCGATTCAAACCAGGTAGTTTACGAAGTCAAAGCTCTTCAGCATTATCTTGGATTATCACTGATGATTCAATACAGGTTGCACTTCCGGGAAAGTAAATTTGGAATGTTGTTTGGAACGGGTCCGAAATTTGATTTTGCGATCGGAACGCCAAATGACGGGGCGTTGTATTCCGGAAAGTACCGGAACTATCTCATGCCTTTCTCCCGTTTCAATGACGTGGATGTTTCCTGGGGGGCAGAGGTCGGCGGAACATATTCATTTGGACCGGGAAATTTTATTCTCATGATCTCCTATCTCTATGGACTTAGCGATGTCCTTGAAGATGCCTTTATTGTTGGAAGAAGTCAGTCGTTATGCCTCTCTCTTGGGTATTCTTTTACACTTGGGCAAAAGAAAATAAAATAATCTAAGTTTTGGTTTCACTTAACCTCCAAGCTTAACCAATAACCCTGCCTTTTCAAATTCCTGTTTGAGAGGTTCTAATTCCTCTTTTTTCATGGGAGACAAGTGCTGAAACTTATTTATCTTATTGAACCTGTGATATTTTCCCCTGGCGATTGTATGATAGGGGAGAAGGCTGATTTGAAAATTTGAAAATTTGGGAATTTGAAGATTTGTTATAAATTCCTTCATGTCATTGATGTTTTCAGTTGTATCGGTTATTCCGGGAATCACCGGGAACCGGATCATGACATTTTTTCCGGTACTATAAAGGAATTTCAGGTTTTCGAGGATCGATCTGTTGGATACGCCAGTATATTTCCTGTGAAGCGCGTTGTTGATCATTTTCAAATCATATAAAAAGAGATCAACATGATCTGCTATCTTTTCAATAATACTCCTGTGCGCATATCCGGAGGTATCCACAGCGGTATGTAATCCTTTCTGCTTACAGGTTTTCAGCAGATCATGCAAAAATGGCTCCTGCATCAGTGGTTCACCGCCTGAAAATGTCACGCCGCCCCCGGATTCATCATAAAACAACTGATCCTGAAGTACCTCAAACATTACTTCATTTTCAGACATAAACTTCCCGGTTGTTTCGGATCTTTCAAAACGTTTACCGGATAGGATAAGTTTCCTTATCGACTCCTCAGACTTGAAATCCTGGCTTTCCGGATTATGGCACCACCAGCATTTTAATGGACAACCTTTAAAAAAAATAGTCGTCCTGATTCCGGGGCCATCATGGACCGTGAACCGGCGGATATCGAATATCAAACCTTTATTCACAGTAAAAATCGATCATCTTCTGAATGGCTTGCTGGCAGGCGGGGCAAAATACTTTTGCTTCATTGGTATTCATCCTGCAGTCCATCATCGGGCTGTAAACGCCTTTTGCCTCGTAACCGCCACCTTCAAACATGCCGACTGTGCTTTTATATTGATCATTCCTGGGTGTCGGTATGGGTGTATCAGGCAGTATCAGTGCTTTCCATTTCCTATCAAAGTTTTTATTTGTGGTAAGATTAGGCTCCCAGGGTTCAACGTTCAGGTTGTAAAATCCGCTGTATGCAACTCCTCCCACATATTCATCGCCCAGCCCCGCGAAGGAATGTCCGAACTCATGAACCACGACTAAAGGAGAAAAAGTATTATCCACCGTGGACTCGGCATATAGGTTGTAAAAGCCTCCGCCTCCATATTTTTTACTGTTCACCAGTATGAGTATTGCATCGTAGGGGACATTGGCGGCAATATCATAAATCGATTTAATAACGAAAGTTGTCATGTACCTTTCAGTATCAAAAGTATAAAAGCTGCTGTTGATATTCGTATTGATGTAAATGTTTTTACCGGGAATATCAACACCCGATTCCTGTGAAGGAGCTTCAATAGCATAAATATTTATCCGGTCAACATTTTGTGAATAAGGGATAGTGCTAAGGATAAAATCGCTTATCCGTTTGGCGTCCTTTAAGAATTTTGGCATCTCTTCAACAGTGTATCCCTCTGCAATTAATGCGATATCAAGGTGGTTGTCAGGATCCCCCATCTCATGTATCCTGGTCACAGGATACTTTTTTATCGCTTCCCGGCTAATGAAGTAATCGGCCGGATTTATGTTTCGGTCAAAAAGAGGTTCAAAGAGGTTCGTTTCAAATGATCTTTTTTCGATCACAAACCGGATGCTCTTTTTTGGGAATGGCATAACTCCTGCCATGCTGAATGCTTTCCTGAAGGATTTCGCTTCAACGGTACCTTTCCATTCCTGAAATACAGAGGAAAATCCTCTACGGAAGATTAAATTCCCGGTCAGGGAATCAAACGCTGAATAGCGATAAGTACCATAGTCATAAGGATCGATAAGATTTTTCCTTGATCCACCCCAGTATGGTTCCTGTTTCATCTCGTCGAAATAGATAGTCTCTTCCTTATCATTCCCTGCAATGAAATAATCGATCCTCAGTGTTTTGGTTATGAAGAAGGTATCAAAAGGAATAGAGGGAGCATCAACTTTGGCCGGTTTGAATTGAGAAAATGACCAACCGGGGAAAGATAATGCTGCAATGATTATAAGTCCGGATATTTTCTGTCTTACTTGCATAAAATTAATTTTATACAAAGCTATTGATAAATGATAAAACTATAATTCAAGAATTTCACTGCTTCGCTTCTTCACTGTCATGCTTTTTTAATTTTACCTGCGCAACCACCATGCCAACCAGCATCAATCCGCAACCGAGAAGGATACGAAAAGTAATAGGTTCACTGAGAAGCAGCCAGCCTCCAATTACAGCAAAAACGGCTTCCAGGCTTAGGATAATCGAGGCATAGGCAGGGTGGGCATGTTGCTGTGCCACCACCTGCAATGTATAGGCAATCCCAACCGACATGATGCCCCCATAAAGAATTGGCAGGTAAGCAGCAATAATTGAAGTGATCCGGATATCTTCCCAACCCAGTGCAACTATCCAACTCAGGAACGAACAGATAAGAAACTGAATAACGGCTGTCCTGATAGGATCGGTCTTTGGAGCAACAAAGCCGACTATAAGGACATGGGCGGTCCAAAACAGGGCACATATGAAAACAAAAGAGTCGCCGGTATTATTTTCAAAATTCTTACCAACACTTAAAATGTACAGTCCCGAAATGGCTAAAATCATGCCGATCCAGATGGTAAGCTTATTTTTTTGTCCTAGAAAAAGTGCCACGACCGGGACAAACACTACATACAGACCGGTAATGAATCCGGCATTACCTGCTGTGGTGAACTGCAATCCATATTGCTGAAAGGATATTCCGCCAAAAAGAATAATACCCAGAAAGAGTTGAAGAAAGATGATTTTTTTACGATCGGCAGGGGGAGGCGGCTGACCCTTGAATGGCTTATGTTCCCTGAAAATCAGGAAGGGAACCAAAACCAGGCATCCAATGGTAAACCTCACAGCTGTATATGTGAAAGGGCCGATGTAGTCCATTCCGATCCGTTGCGCTACAAAGGCAAAACCCCAGATAATGGCAGCCAGAAGAAGGATCAGGTCTGATTTTCTAGAATACATTTCTCTTTTTTTTGATCTTCAACTCAAAATTCACAATGACGGGTAGGTGGTCGGATGGGTACCGGCCCTGGAAGTTGTAAGTACTGATCCGATGCTCAATTACAGTGGCGGATCTATTATTTTTTGTAAAAATAAAATCAATGGTATTTCCATCTTCGGGTTTGAAAGGGAACCCGATAAAAGTGTACGAAGGACCTACCGGCTCCTTTCGCGAAATGCGTGAAGTATTCATAAGACTGTTTTCCAATGTACTTCCGGTTAGTATTTTATACATCGGACTTCCTTCAATATCATTAAAATCACCCGTAACGATCACCCAATTATCCCTGGCAATTTGTTTGATAGCTGAAATTAATAAATAAGCGCTCTCAACCCGTGCCTCCTTTGAAAGGTGGTCAAAGTGAGTATTGAAAACAAAAAGTTTTTTCCGGAATTGCCTGTCGTATAATTTCACCCAGGTCACAATTCGGTTACATGCCGAATTCCATGACCTGGATCCCGGTTTATTAGGTGTTTCAGATAACCAGAAAGTGCCATTGTCCTTGATTACAAACCTGGTGGAATTAAAAAAAATTGGATTAAACTCACCAAGTTCCTTACCATCATCACGGCCTGAACCAACCCACTGATACCCTGGTAATACATGTTGCAGATCTATGACCTGGTCATGTAACGCTTCCTGTATCCCGAGTATTTCCGGCGTTTCCTGTTGGATGATATCAAATACCAAAGGTTTTCGTCGTTCCCAGGCAAATGGCCCATCGTTTGGGTTGTTAAACCTTATATTGAACGTGATAACCTTCAGGTTCAATATTTGGGAATGAACCATCAGAGGGAGAAGAAATAAAGTACCTATTAATGGCAAATTCAACAACACCAATAATAATCTCTGAAACCGTTGCATCTGAAATTTAAGGATAGAATAAGCAAAAATACCATAAATGGAATTATTTATTATCTTCGACGTTGAATTAACAAGACTCAATGAACCTGACAAATCTGACTCAACTTTTTTACTCACATTTCGGTCGCACAGAAGAAGACCTCAGACTTTTTTTTTCACCAGGCCGTGTGAACATGATTGGGGAACATACCGATTACAACGATGGATTTGTTTTACCCTGTGCCTTGCAGTATGGTACATATTTGATTATCAGAAAGAATAAAGATAACAAGATCAAACTGTTTTCTACCAATAAGGATTTTCATACAGAACTTTCCCTGAACGAAGAATTAGGAAAAATTGAAAAGGAATGGGTGAATTACCCGCTTGGGATTTTCAATGAGTTCCGGAAACTTAATGTTAAGCTACCTGGATTTGACTTGTTATTTTCAGGAGATATTCCTGATAGAGCTGGTCTGTCATCTTCCGCCTCCATCGAAATGGTGACTGCATATGCCTTGTACGTGCTTTTAAATCCGCCTGAAATTTCAGTCATCGATTTAATAAAACTTTCCCAACGGGCAGAAAACGAATTTGTGGGGGTAAGTTGTGGGATCATGGATCAATTTGCGGTTGGATTGGGTTCTAAAGACCATGCTCTGTTTCTTAATTGCAAAACATTGGAATATAATCGCATACCATTTATCATGGAAGGATTCAAACTTGTTATTGCAAATACGAATAAAAAAAGAGGATTAACAGATTCAAAATACAATGAAAGAGTTGCGGAATGTCAGCTTGCGGTGGCATATATCAACCGGTTCTTTCCGATCACAAAGCTAGGAGAGATTAGTTTCATGCAATTCTTTAAACTACAGGACAAGATCCCGGATGAACTTATCAGAAAACGCGCACGGCATGTGATATCCGAGAACCAGCGGGTACTGAATGCAGTATCATCCATGATGAAAGGCGATCTTCTTCAATTTGGTGCCTTGATGAATTCCTCCCACGAATCCTTGCGTGAAAACTATGAAGTCACAGGTATTGAATTAGATACTTTGGTTGAAGAAGCACAGAAAATAAACGGGGTACTTGGAGCGCGTATGACAGGCGCCGGCTTTGGAGGGTGTACCGTCAATCTGGTTAAGGAAAATATTATTGATACTTTCATTCATCAAGTGGGGGAGGGCTATCATTCAAAAACAGGACTCACCGCCGATTTCTATATAGCCGATGTCTCCGACGGAGTGAAAGAGATTAAATCGAAAATCGAAAATCTTAAATCGTAAATCGCAATGGGCCACAAAAAAGACAAAGAAAAGGAAAAGGAAAAGGAAAAAGAAAAAGATAAAAAAGCCGTGAAACTTTCTGATCCTGAAGATGAAGGTCATGAAAAGCTTCCAAGACGATTTTATGAAGATGAGCTTGCCAAACTTCAGATCGAACTGGTTAAGCTCCAGGAGTGGATAAAGTTTAAGGGATTACGGGTCGTGGCTTTATTCGAAGGACGCGATGCGGCAGGAAAGGGAGGTACAATAAAACGAATTACCGAGAGCCTTAATCCTCGTGTATGCCGGGTCGTCGCCCTGGGAGTGCCAACAGAGAAAGAGAAGTCTCAATGGTATTTTCAACGCTATGTTGCGCATCTTCCCGCGGCTGGGGAAATGGTACTCTTTGATCGTAGCTGGTACAATCGTGCGGGAGTCGAACGGGTTATGGGATTCTGCACTGAAGAAGAATATTGGGATTTTTTACGTTCTTGTCCGAATTTCGAGAATATGCTTATCCGTTCCGGAATAATTCTTATTAAATATTGGTTCTCGGTCAGTGACAAGGAACAGGAACGCAGGTTTATACAACGTATCAACGATCCTACAAGGCGATGGAAGATCAGTCCTATGGACGTAGAATCGCGTGAGAAATGGGTTGAATATTCAAAGGCAAAAGATGAAATGTTTGCCTATACCGATACCAAGCAGTCTCCATGGCATGTGGTCGAAGCCGATGATAAACGCAGAGCACGACTGAATTGTATATGCCATTTACTAAGTATGATCTCATACGAGGATGTTCCAAGGGAAACAATAATCCTTCCGCCGCTTGAAAGGAAAAACTCATATATCCGTCCTCCCATGACCGAACAGGCGTTTGTGCCAAATAAATTTTAATTCAGGACAATCCGTACCGGAGTCATATTACTTTACAACGGAAAATTGATAAACCGTTTCCTCAGAATATTTTTCTCCGGGTTTTAATATGGAATTTGGGAAATTAGACTGATTCGGTGAATCCGGAAAATGCTGCGTTTCCAAACATAATCCATAATGTTTATAATAGACTTTCCCGTCTTTTCCTTTAATAGTTCCATCAAGGAAATTACCCGAATAGAATTGTAAACCTGGCTGAGTAGTAAATATTTTTACCTCTCTTCCTGTTCCCGGATCATACAGAGTAGCGGCAAGACCTAATTTTCCAGCTGTATTTCTAAGGACATAATTGTGATCATAACCACCGCCGACTTTATCAATCCTTGAACCAATTGATGTGGCAACCCTGAAATCCATTGCCGTTGAAGAAACCGAAGGCAGTTCTCCTGTCGGTATAAGATCACTGTCAACATCAGTAAACTGATCTGCAATAATTGAAAGAATATGTCCGAGTATATTTGTATCGGCTTCACTGAGATTGAAATAAGTATGATTACACAAATTTACAGGTGTGGGTTTATCTGTCTCTGCTTCAATCAGGGTTTTCAATTCATTCTTGTCATTAAGGGTATAGGTCACTCTTACTATTAGTTTTCCGGGATAACCTTCTTCTCCATCCTTACTAAGATATGTAAGCGTTAATCCCACTTGTGTGGAATCCTGTATCTCAATTGCATCCCATACTACTTTATCAAAACCCTTGATTCCACCATGAAGATGATTTTTTCCGTTATTAACGGCAAGCTTATAGTTTTTTCCATTTAAAGAAAATTGTCCTTTGGCAATCCGGTTCGCATATCGTCCGACAATGGCGCCAAAATAGGGATTGTTTTCAATATATTGATATAAGCTGTCATAACCCAGAACAATATCGCCGGATTTTCCTTTTTTATCCGGCATCTGTATAGAAGTAATGATGCCTCCATAATTTGCAATCTTAACAATGATCCCATTAGAGTTCGTCATTGTATAAAGAAAAACCTCCTTGTTGTCGGATTTACCAAAATTCGCTTTCATGATAGATAGTTTTATTGAGTTGTTCCCTTTTCCTGTCTTGTCGTTAGGGTTGCTGCATCCATATTGAAGGAAAATTATAATTAGAATAAGTAAAACAAATTTCCGATTTGATATCATGATGAATAATTTTTGAATTCAAGGATAAAACTAAGTAAAAAGAGATAACTGACAATACATAATGAAAAAAAACTGAATAATCCGTTTTTACAATCTTTCTATCTTTGCCCTTTTCATTAAATCTGTTTTGAATGAATTTAACATGACCTGATGCAGCTGAAGAACAAAGTCATACTGATCACAGGTGCAACCGGTGGGATAGGGAAAGCTGCAGCGAGGGCATTTGATAAAGAGGGATGCCATGTTGTTATTGCATCGCGCCGGAAAGAAATCTTAAATACCCTGGCGTCAGAAATTAAAAGTGTACTTGTATTACCGGTCGATCTTACGGAGGAAACACAAACCATTGAAATGATCGATAAAACCATAAATTATTTTGGACAGCTTGATATCCTGATAAATAATGCTGCATCTATCATCGTCGTTCCTTCTGAGCAAGTCGATTCAGATGATTTGTTAAAAGCATTTAAAACTAATCTTTGCGGAGCGGTCGCCGCCACACAGAGAGCAATTCACCACATGAAAAACAATGGGGGGCTTCACATCATCAATGTGGGTTCTCCGGGATTTATGATGGGAATTCCTTTTTATTTACCCTATGTTTGTTCAAAAGCTGCTTTCTCGGCTTGGACACGAACCATCCAGGCCGAATGGGAGAATACAGATATCCGCGTCAGTGAATATTTTCCTGGTTATATTATGACCAATTCCCGACCTGAATCGAGGATCGGCGAGGTCGATCAGGATTTCCTCATGAATAAAAAACAAAATTTTATTTCCAGACATTTTACAAAACCGCAGACACCGGAAGAAGTAGCAAAACAACTTGTTAAACTTGCCTTGAAACCAAGACCACTGATGTGCTCCTCCTTCTCAGTAAGACTTGGAACCTTCATATCAAACTTTCCGGCCTTCCGGCTCTCCATAGCAAGCCAGATGGCCAAAACAGCAAGATCAAAGACTTCAGGTATTAAACTGGGAGACAACGCCAGACTTTAGTTTGATGATAAAAACAAATCATATGAGAACACAGATACCATTCAATGAGCGAAAAATCGATTACATCTATTTAGCATTTTTCTTCCTGAACCTTTTCTACATCACTTATATAGTAGATCTGGAACAGATAGTTATCAAAGATCCTGCCAATTTCACCTATCCCATATGGCCTTTGCCATTTCTTGTAGATATGGTTCATTGGTGGGGATCCAACTTTGATCCGTTGCAATGGTATCGTCCGGTATGGTGGAAAGCTACTATCTGGCTTGATGCAGTTCTCTTTGGACCATACTATGCCGCTGCGATCTATGCTTTCATCAAAGGGAAAGAATGGATAAGGATACCCACA
>Ga0172368_10001606_pt1 | contig 30548 bp, 26 predicted proteins | sample Lak11m_FD_114540 | JGI IMG/M metagenome (GOLD analysis project Ga0172368, IMG submission 114540) | Freshwater microbial communities from Kabuno Bay, South-Kivu, Congo - kab_022012_11m | ecosystem: Environmental > Aquatic > Freshwater > Lake | place: Democratic Republic of the Congo: South-Kivu...
AAACGCCGGGCTGAAGCAGGTGAAAACCCGCTGAAGCGGGTTGGCGCTGGGGCGTCGAGCCGGTTTCAACCGGCTTGCACCTGCTTGAGCCGGTGGTTTCAACCACCGGCGATCGTGGCGGCGGATGTCCGTTCGGCGGCGATGTGGCGACTGTCCGCCCCGGCTTCGCCGTATCCGCCAACGGGGGTTCAACCCTTGGCGCCGCCACGGCGAGGCCACCGGCTTACCCAATCCATTTGTGAACCTGCATCATTCGGCGGCCTATCGCGGCGCGACCGAGACGATTACCGGATTATTGTAATGGTCAATGACCTGCTGGACTTGAAAGAACATCACGCAAAGGCGCAAAGGGCGCAAAGAATCAAGGGGGTGTCTTGGCGTTCTTTGCGTCTTGGCGTGAGCCATTCAGGCTGTCCACCACGTCTCTGACCAGTACACGATTACCGGATTATTCTCGTAACCTTCATCAATAATCGCCGGCTATTCGTGCCGTAAGGCGTCGATCGGGTTGAGCCGCGCGGCACGGCGGGCCGGGTAAATGCCGAAGAACAGCCCGACCGCCAGCGAGAAACCCAGCGCCAGCGCCACCGAGCTCAGGCTTACCGTGGCCGTGAGCAGGCCGCTAAGCGACACGAGGCCGGCGATCAAGGCGCCAAAGGACAGACCGATCACGCCACCCGTCACGCTGACGACCAGCGCCTCGACGATGAACTGCACCAGGATGTCCTGTCCCCGCGCGCCCACCGCCTTGCGCAGGCCGATCTCCCGTGTCCGCTCGCTCACACTGACCAGCATGATGTTCATGATGCCGATGCCGCCCACCAGCAGCGAAATGCCTGCGATCGCGGCCAGGAAGCCCGTCAGGATGGTGGTGACGCTGTTCAGCGTATCGAGGGCCGACGCCATGTTGACCACGCGGAAGTCATCGGTCGAACCGTCCGCCTTGGTCCGATGGCGCTCGCGCAAGAGAACTGTGATACGATCCTCGATGCTGGTCAGATCCGCAGGGTTTTGGGCCGCCACGGAGATACTCCCCACCCGATAGCTGTTACCGTCGGGGGTGCGCGCGCCGAACATCCGCTGCTGCGCCAGGCTGAGCGGCACGAACGCCTGGTCATCGACCGAGCCGAAGCCGTTGCTGCCCTTGGGTGCCAGCACGCCGACCACGCGCAGCGCGACGTCTTTGACGCGCACTGTCTGCCCCACCGCCTGACCATTGCCGAACAGATCTTTCGCCAGGTTGGCGCCGAGCACCACGACCGGCTCCGCGCTCCGTTCCTGGGTTTCGGTGAACAAGGAGCCGTTGGCAGGATACAGCTCGTTGACGACAAAGTAGGCCGGTGTCGTGCCGACGACCTGGGCGTTCTTGTCCGCCGCCGCGGCCACGATATCAGCGCCGGCGCTGAACTGCGGAGATACGCCGGTCACGGGCAGGTTGAGCGCGCTGATCGCCTCCGCGTCGTCCAGGCTCAGCGTCTGCGGCGTATTGCCGCTGAGGCTGCCGGGTCCCATCGCCCGCGTTCCCGGCGAGCTGGGTATGATGGTCAGCAGGTTGGTGCCGATGCTCTGCACCTCGCCGGTGATCGACGCCTGGGCGCCGTCGCCCAAGGACAGGAGCGCGACCACCGATGCCACGCCGATGATGACGCCCAACATGGTGAGGAAAGAGCGCGTTTTGTTGGCTAACAGGCTGTCGAAGGCCACCCGCATGACCTCTGTCAGGCTGAAGGCGCCGGCGTCCGCTTCCAGGGGCGGTAACATCTCCGCGGGGGCCGCCTGCACCGCGGGAACGAGCGATCCGAGATTGGAAACCGTGGCTGTCATATCGACCTCTCCAGTGTTTGTGGGCCGGCGACAGCCCGCCGCGGCGCGCTGTCGCTGATGAGTTGGCCGTCACGCAGCGTCAAAACCCGGCCGGCGTATGCGGCCACGTCCGGCTCATGGGTCACGACGATGACCGTCAGGCCTTGCTTGCGGTTCAGGGACGTCAGGATGTCCATGATCTCGCCGCTCGTCTTGGTGTCCAGGGCGCCGGTCGGCTCGTCGGCAAGGAGCAGCGATGGGCTGCCCGCCAGGGCCCGAGCGATCGCGACGCGCTGTTGCTGCCCGCCGCTCAGCTCGTTCGGCCGGTGTTCCATGCGCTCGCCCATGCCCACCATCCGCAGCGCCATGGCCGCGCGCGCCTTGCGCCTGGCTGCCGGCACGCCCCGGTAGATCAGCGGCATCTCGACGTTGCGCAGAGCCGTCTGCCGCGGCAGCAGGTTGTACTGCTGAAAGACGAAGCCGAGCTTGATGCTGCGGACCAACGCCAGGTCGTCGTCGCCCAGATCCTGCGTCTCCACGCCGTCCAGGCGGTAGGTGCCTCCGGTGGGCGTGTCGAGGCAGCCGAGCATGTTCATCAGCGTGCTCTTGCCGCTGCCGCTGTGCCCGATGATGGCGACGAACTCGCCCTTGACCACCTCGAACGACACGCCACGCAGCGCCTGCACTTCGACTTCACCCATCCGATAGACTTTACGCAGATCGGTCACTGAAATCATGCTGTCCGTCATGATCGTCAATCCCCCTGTTTTGGAAATCATCCGCTCACCACAAAGGCTCCAAGGCACGAAGAACATGAAGCCTCTCCTATTCCTTGTGCTCTTGGTGTCTTTGTGCCTTCGTGGTGGCCATTCTCGTCGCCGTGGTGTCGCGGTCGGCATGTCCAACGCAGCTTACCCGCCGAAGAAACCCGATCCGCTGCTGCGCACCGCGCCGCTGTCGGGCAGAGCGATCACCGATTGGCCCTCGGTGAGGCCGCTCAGGATCTCCGTGTACGTGCCGTCGCTGAGCCCGGTCCGCACCTCGACCTCGCGCGGGGCCGCAGGTTGCCCTTGCGCATTCGTCGCCGGCACCTGGACCACCCGGGCGGCGCCCTTGGGCAGCAACGCTGTGTTGGGCACCAGCAAAACGTTCTCCTTGGACGCGGTCACGATGCTCAGGTCGGCCGTCATGCCCACCTTGACGCTCGGAACGTTGTCCGCGAAGCTGACCCGCACCGCGTAGGTCACCACGCCGTTGCTGCTGTCGGAGGCCGGCGCGATGTAGCTCACCTTGCCCTCGGTTTGCCAGCCGTCCAACGACTGGATGGTGAGCTTGACCGGCTGGTTGAGCTGGACTTGCGCCACGTCGTTCTCGCTCAGCCGCAGATCCACGTGCAACGGATCGCGGTTGATCAGCTTGACCGCCGCTGTGCCGGTGCCCGCCATGCTGCCCTGCACCACGTTGACCTGTGCGGCGATCCCGGCGAACGGCGCTTTGAGCGTCGCGTTGTCGAGATTGAGCTCGGCCTGCTTGAGCGATGCGTCCGCCTGGGTCACTGCGGCCTGTTGAATCTGCAAATCGGTGGCCGTGGCCGAAGCCGTGAGTTTGGCGAGGTTCGCCTGCGCCTGATCCAGGCTGGCTTTGGCCACCGCCAGGTCTTCCTCGCTGGGCGTGAGCCTGGCCAGGTTGGCCTTCGCCTGCGCCAACTGCGCCGCGGCTGATTCGATCCTGGATTTGGCATCGGCGTCGACGGTCTGGGTGAGCGAATCGTAATTCGCCTTGGCCTGCTGATAGTCGATGGTCGCGGTCTGGAGCGAAAGCGATTCCGGCCGCCGGGCAATGTCCGGGTTGCTGGCCACGCGGTCGTAGTTCGCCTGGGCCTGGCGAAGGCTGGCCTCAGCCTTCTGCAAGGTCGCTGACGCGGACTCCAACTGCGAGTTCGACGTGCCGGCCGACGCGACGGCGGCGTCGTAGGAGGCCTGGGCGCTGCGCACCGACGCCTGGGCGGATGCCAGATCAGCCGCGGTCGGCCCGTTGGCGACCTTGTCGTAGTTGGCTTGAGCGGAGGCCACCTGTGCCTGGGCAGATGCGATATCTTCCGCCCTGGCGTTGCCTTGCTGAGCCTGCGCCAGCCGGGCCCTGGCGCTTTCCAGGCTGCTGCGCGCCGAGGTCACCTGGAGTTGCAGGGTGCGGTCGTCCAGCCTGACAAGCGCCTGGCCGGCCTGGACCACGTCGCCTTCCTTCACGAGCACATCGGTGACGGTGCCGGCCGTTTGGAACGAGAGATTGACGGACTGCTCCGCAGCGACACTGCCGCTGCCGGAAACGGTCGCCACCAGGTTGCCCCGGGTGACGGGGACTGTTGCCTGCCCCGCTGCCGTTGCACGCTGGCTTCTGCCGTTGATCAAAAGCGCTGCGACGATCGCCACAACAATCACGGTGATGCCGATTGCCACCCATCGACCCGAGAGCTTGCCCCGGCGGGGCAGTGTAGTAGTTGCCATTTTGCCCTTCCTTTTGGTGTGCTGAACGGCTTGTGTTCATCGCCATCCTGCGTCACAGTGTAGCGCGGTCGCGCTCCGCTGTAACCATGCGGGCAGGCGATCAGCCGGTCATCGGTTCCGGTGAGCGGCCTATCACCCATTCAGGTGATCGCCCGTCATTCACACAGGCGATGGTGGAGGTTCCGTGCTGTGCTATAATGGCGAGAACGATAAAGGAAGCGCTTATGAGGCCCCAGGTGCCATTCCAGCCACACACAGCCGTCCCGGAAGAGACCCAGCGACGCAGTCAGTTGGTCCTGCGGACGCTGCCGATCCTGCTCATCCCGGTCATCAGTGCCGCGGCCACGATCCTGCTGGTCAATCTCACGATGCGGAGCGCGATCCCGAACGCCGGGGGAGCATCTGCGCATCCGACCGGCGTCATCGGCATTATCGTCATCGCCGTGTTTCTCACCGCGCTCATCGTGCTGGTGCGACTGGGCCGCCCGACAGTCTCGGCGTTGTTGTTGATCGGCGTCTGGACACTGTTTACCACTCTGGTGACGCTGCGCGGCGGCGTGATGAGCATCGGCCCGGCGTTCCTGGTTATCCCCATTTGCGCGGCGGGGTTGCTGATCGACAGCCTGGCAAGCATGAGCCTGGCCGCGATGGCCACTGTACTGGTGGGCAGCCTGGCATGGTTAGAGATGAGCGGGCTGTACGTCGTATCGTATCAGCAACTACCCCTGGTGGCTCCGCCGTTTCCGATCATGTCGGTGCCGATCTTCACTGCGGGCATATGGACCGGCTTTTTTTGGACGATCGCCCTGCTGACCTCGCTGCTGGCCGGTGGCTTACAGCGGGCGCTTACGCAAAGCCGGGCCCAGGCGCACGCATTGCGTGAGCTCAGCGACCAGTTAGAGGCGCGCGTCGCGGCCCAGACGGACGAGCTCGCCCGTCGCGTCGCTCGCGCCGAGGCGCTCTACGAGGTCAGCCAGGCGCTCACGAGCACGCTCGACCTCAACCAGGTGTTGGCTTTGATCTCCGAACAGGCCGCCCGGCTGTTGGAATTTGACTCGGCACAGGTGCTGCTACAACAGCCCGATGACAGCTTCGCCCTGCTGGGGGCTTATCCGCCACGGGCCGACGATGCCGAGCCAGCGGACGTTGTCGGACCAACGGCTGCCCTGGAGCCGTTATTGCGTGAAGTGGGCGCGCGCCGCGAGCCGAGTGTGGTCGCCCTGCCGCAGCTCTACTCCGCCGCGGGACAGGCTGCCGGTGCCGCGCTGATGCTGCCGATGCACTATCGCACCGGGCTTGCCGGCGTGCTGATGCTGACCAACGCTAACGGTCGCGCTGAATGCAGCAGCGATGACCTGATCCTGGGCCAGGGATTGGCCGACCAGGCCGCCGTGGCGATCGCGAATGCTCAGCTCTTGAACCAGGCGCGCGAGGCGGCCACCCTGGAAGAACGCACGCGCCTGGCGCGCGACATCCACGACACGCTCGCCCAGGGGCTCACGGGCGTGGTGGTGCAGCTCGGCGCGGCACAGCGCGCGCTGGCCGTCGCGCCCGAGGAGGCCAAATCACATCTGGCCCTGGCCTGGAGCATGGCCCGTGAATCGCTGGCCGAAGCGCGACGCTCCGTCTGGAACCTGCGCGCGCCGGCCCTGGAGCGCGGTGAGCTGAGCGATGCCCTCCGAACGCTCACGATCCGGCCACCGGGCGCCAACGTGACTGTCTCGTTCGAACAAACCGGCGAGCCCTGGCCCTTGTCTTCCGCGGCCGAATCCACCCTGCTTCGGGTCTGCCAGGAAGCGCTGGTCAATGTGGCCAAGCACGCCCAGGCGACCGAGGCGCAAGTCGTGCTGGAGTACCGTTCGGACGGCGTCTGCCTGAGCGTCCAGGATAATGGGATCGGCTTCGACCCGGCGGCCCTGGATGAGGTCACCGCCCGATCGGGCCCGTGGGGCGGCTTTGGACTGGTGGGGATGCGCGAGCGGATCAGTGCGCTGGGCGGGACGCTCGAGATAAGCCGCGGGCCAGGAGCGCGCATTGTCGCCGTGATCCCCCGTGCTATATCCGTTCAGCCACCGTCATTGTGAGCGGGTTGACATTGTCGAGATAATAGCAGAAAGGCCGTGCAATGATACGCGTGCTCGTCGTCGACGATCATCCGGTGGTGCGCCACGGATTGATGGCGATGCTCCACTGGGAACGAGACCTCGACCTGGTGGGTGAGGCCGCGGACGGCGCGGAGGCCGTCCGCCTGATCCTGGAGCAGCAGCCCGATGTCGTTCTGCTCGATCTGCGCCTGCCCCAACTGAGCGGGATCGAAGTGATGCGCCGGGTGCGATCGAAGGTGCCCGGAACGCGCTTCCTGGTGCTGACCACGTACGACACCGACGAGTATATCGCGCCCGCCCTGGCGGCCGGCGCCCAGGGATATCTTCTCAAGGATGCTGAACCGGACGATCTTGCGCGAGCCATCCGGGCGCTGATGCAAGGCGGCGCGGCGTTGGAGCCGAAGGTCGCCGCTCGCGTGCTCGGCCATCTCTCAGATGACGAACCGGGCGAGGGCCTCTCCGAACGCGAGCTTGAGGTGCTGCGCCTGTTGCCCACCGGGAGCAGCAACAAAGCCATTGCTGTGCAACTGGGCCTCTCCGAAAACACCGTCAAGACTCATCTGAGCCACATCTTCGCCAAGCTGGGCGTGCAGAGCCGGGCCGAGGCCGTCTCCGCGGCTATCCAGCGCGGACTCCTGCAATTGGATCGGCCATAGCGCGCTGTGATATACTGCGGACGTTCGCCCACATCCCCCTGTGAGGAGAAAACACCGATGGACAAAGCGACCTTTACCGCAACGCTACAGGCCGACCGCTCCGTGTGGGAAACGCTGCTGGCACGGCTGTTTCCCCTCGGTGAGGAGCGGCTGACCCAGCCCGGCGCCACGGGAGACTGGTCGGTGAAAGACGTCATCGCCCATGTCACCTGGTTCGAGCGGGAGATGGTTGGGGTCATTCAGGCGCACGCGCTGGTCGGTTCGGATCTGTGGGACCTGCCGACGGACGCCCGCAACGCGGCGATCTTCCAGATGAACCGCAGCCGGCCCTTATCCGATATCCTGGCCGAGGCTGAGCAGGTCTATGCCGGCCTGGCCGCGGCCATCGAGACGCTGACGGACGAAGATCTGAACGACGCGGCACGCTTCGCGGGGATGCCGGCTGATTGGCAACCCTGGCAGGTCATCGCCGGCAATTCGTACGAGCACTACCGCGATCACGGCCAGAAACTCCAGGCGTGGCTGGCCGCCCGGTGACTTTCCCTTGAAATCGTCTGCAAATCGGCAACCGGAGGATCGACATGTCAGAATATGATCTGAAGTCGTTGAGCCTGCCGAAGTTGTCCGGGGCAACCCTGCGAGCCTTCGCCGGCGCCCTCGCCAACCCGGTCACACGCGGTCTCCTGATCCCCAATCTCTTGCACCAGGGCGGGTTCGACCGGTTCCGCGCTGCCCGAGCGGATGAGCCGCCCACCTTCTATCCCCTGGTCAAGGCGGCGACGCCGGCCGTCGCTCCCATGCCGGCTGATGAGTTGGAGTCAGCCCTTCCCCCGTACGAGCCGGGCACGGCGTTCAAGACCGTGCGGGACTACGCCCACGCGTACCGCTCCGGCGCGGCGACGCCGGAGGAGGTCGCCGGCCGGGTGCTCGACGCGATCAAGGCGAGCGATGCCGCCGACCCACCGCTGCGTGCGTTCATCGCAAGCAATGCCGACGACGTGATGGCGCAGGCGCGCGCCTCGACCGCCCGCATCCGGGCCGGCCACCCCCTGGGCCTTTTTGACGGTGTGCCGGTCGCGATCAAGGATGAGGTCGATCAGGTGCCCTATCCGACGACAGTCGGCACCACGTTCCTGGGCCGGCAACCCGCGGCGGGGGACGCGACGGCCGTTGCCCGCCTGCGCGCCGCGGGCGCGTTGTTGATCGGCAAGGCCAACATGCACGAGATCGGCATCAACCCGAACGGCTGCAACGCCCACTACGGGCCGGCGCGCAACCCCTACGCCCCGGATCGCGACAGCGGCGGCAGTTCCAGCGGACCGGCGGTCGCGGTGGCGGCCGGCCTCTGCCCGGTCGCGCTGGGCGCGGACGGCGGCGGCTCCATCCGCATCCCGGCGAGCCTGTGCGGCCTGGTCGGGCTGAAGCCCACCTTCGGTCGTGTCAGCGAGCGCGGTGCCGCGCCGCTGTGTTGGAGCGTGGCGCACCTGGGTCCCATCGGCGCGACCGCGGAGGATGTGGCGCTGGCCTACGCGGTCATCGCCGGCCCCGATCCGCGCGATCCCAACTCGCAGCATCAACCGGCCGTCACCCTGGATGGCTGGGGCGCGCCCGATTTGCGCGACCTGACGCTGGGAATTTACCCTGCCTGGTTCCACCACGCCGCGCGGGCGGTCGTCGCGGCCTGCGAGGCGATGATGGCGCACTTCAGCCGCGCTGGCGCTCAGGTTCGGGAGGTCACTATTCCCGAGCTTGACACCATGCGGCTGGCGCACGTGATCACCATCCTGAGCGAGATGGCGACCAGCATGGCAAATCACCAGGAGGAGCTCGGCCAGTTGGGCGCTTCAGTACGCACCACGTTGGCGCTGACGAACGCGTTCACATCAACCATGTACGTCAAAGCGCAGTCCATCCGGACGCGGGCACTGGCGATCTTCGGAAAGGTGCTGGAGGACGTGGACGTGATCATCACGCCCGGCACTGCCATCACCGCGCCGCCGATCCCGGCCAAAGACGCGGCGGGCGGCTGGTCGGATCTGAGCGCCGACACCGAGGTGATGCGCTACGTGTTCCCCGGCAACCTGACCGGCCTGCCCGCGCTCACCTTCCCGGTGGGCTACGATCCGGCCGGGCTGCCCATCGGCATGCAGGCGATGGGCCGGCACTGGGAGGAAGCCACCTTGCTGCGGATCGCCCGCGTTGCCGGGCAGGCGGTCGAGCGACATCGCCCGCGGGTGTTTTTTCCGCTGCTCTGAGAACGACGATGGACGATTGACCATAGACGATGGCAGTCGCCTTCTCATGGGCCATGGCGCCGCCAGCGGCATGAGTGACTGCTCTGTTGACATTAGCCGGATCGCCTGTCTTTTGACTGTTTCGCCTATAAGAAGGATCGATTACTGACCCTCCCCGGCAGTGGGTGCTATGATGCTGCTCCGTAGGAGTTTGAAGGATGAACAAGCTACAGGGCAAGCACGTGCTGATTACCGGCGCCTCCCAGGGGCTTGGGCGCCAACTGGCGATCGATTTCGCACGGGAGGGCGCGGCCGGCCTGGCGATCGTTGCGCGCGATGTGCGGGCCTTAAACGAGGTGCGGGACCGTATCCACGAGATCGCGCCACAAGCTCGTATCCTGGTCATCGGTGCCGATTTAGCGAAGGAGGCGGACGTCGAGCGGGTCATCGCGCTCACCTTGAGCACCTTCGGCGGCCAACTGGATGTGCTGGTCAACAACGCGTCCGCCCTCGGACCGGTGCCGATGCCGTACCTGCTGGATTTTCCGCTCGAAGACTTCCGCAATGTGCTCGATGTCAACCTGATCGCGCCGTTTTTGTTGATCAAGAAGGCGCTGCCGGCGATGATCGAGTGCGGCGGTTCCATCATCAACGTCACCAGCGATGCGGGCATTATCGGCTACCCGGGATGGGGCGCGTATGGCATCTCCAAGTTCGGCCTGGAGGGGCTGTCGCAAACCTGGGCGGCGGAGCTGGAAGGAACCGGCGTGCGCGTCAACTGGGTGGACCCCGGCAGCATGAACACGGCAATGCACCGGGCCGCGGAGCCTGACGCAGATCCCAGCCAGTGGGCGGATCCGGCCGATGTAACAGGAGTTTTCATTTACCTTGCCTCCGATGCGTCGCGGGAAGTGAACGGCCAGCGATTCCAGGCGCAGGAAGAGGACTGGGGGCGAAGCGTCGGGCGGCCCGCATGATACCGTTTTCTCCGTAACGAGGTGACCATGACGGCTCCATTTGCGTTCTATCTCCCACCGGAGCTGTCGGCCAAAGAGCCTGCCGAGCGCCGCGGCATCCCGCGCGACGCGGTGCGGCTGATGGTCATCGACCGCCGCTCGGGCCGAGTCGAGCACACGCGCTTCAACCGGCTGGGTGACTTCCTCAGCAGCGGCGATTTGCTGGTCTTCAACACCAGTCGCACGTTACCCGCCGCGTTGATCGGCTGCGGCACGCCGCCCGAGTTGTGCATTGAAGTGCGCCTGGCCGAGCATCTCCCGGACGATTCCTGGCTGGCGCTGCTGCTGTGCCGGGACGAGAACCTGTTCTCCTGCGATCTGCGGAGCGGCATGGAGCTGAGCTTTAGCCCCGCGCTGACGGCCTCTATCATGGAACGCGACCCCGCCATCCCACGGCTGTGGAAGATCCGTTTCTCGCGTATCGGGACCGAGCTGGTGGATGCGATCTATCGCCTGGGGCAGCCCATCCGCTACAGCTATGTATCGGCGCCCTGGAATCTCGACTACTACCAGACCGTGTACGCACGCGAACCGGGCTCCATCGAGATGCCCTCGGCCGGCCGCGCGTTCACGTGGCACATGTTGTTCGACCTGAAGCGCCGCGGGGTCGAGGTCGCTTACCTGGTGTTACATGCCGGGCTTTCTTCCTACATGGACGATGCGTTGGACGCCCAACATCCTGTGGCGGAGGAGGAATACTACGTGTGGCAGACCACCGCCGATGCGATCAACCGGCAGCGCAAGCAAGGCGGCCGCGTTATCGCGGTGGGCACCACTGTCACGCGTGCGCTAGAATCGGTTGCGGACGAGGCGGGAATCGTGCATGCCGGTCACGGCTATACGCGGCTGCGCATCACCGCTGACCACCGGCTACGAGCGGTGGACGGCCTGCTGACGGGACTCCACGAGCCGGCCGCCAGCCACCTCGACCTCCTCACGGCGTTTTTGCCCGCCGAGCAGATTCGAGCCGCCTACGAAGAAGCCGTCCGGTTGGGCTATCTCTGGCACGAGTTCGGGGATCTGAATCTTATCCTCTGATCCTTTCCCTGGTAGAATAAACGCACATCTTCATTTAGCCTGTGTCGAACCCAGTGCTGTTCTCATCGCGCAGAAGCGCCGGCGCCGGTGTTATACCGGACGGCAACGTCACCTTGACGGCTTGATTTCTTGAGGAGCATTTATATGGCTGAGATGCCTGGTAATGACAGACTCGGCATCCTCGTCGGCGGTGGTCCGGCGCCGGGGATTAACGGCGTCATCCACTCGGCTACTATCGAAGCGATCAACAACGGCATGGACGTGGTGGGCATCTATGACGGCTTCGAACACCTGATGCAGGGCGAGATGCTCGGCAAGCCGCTGACGATCGCCGACGTGAGCCGCATCCACCTGGACGGCGGCTCGATCCTGCGCACCTCCCGCGCGAACCCGACCCAATCGGAGGCCGCCCTGGATCGCTGCGTGAACGCGCTGCTCCAGGCCCGGATCGACTGTTTGCTGGCGATTGGCGGCGACGACACCGCATACTCGGCTTACCGCGTCGCCCGTCACGCGCAAGAGAAATGGCAGGCCAACATCCGGACGGCGCACGTCCCCAAGACGATCGACAACGATCTGCCCCTTCCTGAGGACATCCGCACGTTCGGCTACGAGACCGCGCGCGAGCTGGGCACCCGCACGGTGATGAACCTCATGGAGGAAGCGCTTACGGGTCGCCGGTGGGTCCTGGTAGTCACCATGGGCCGCAAGACGGGGCACCTGGCGCTGGGCATCGGCCGAAGCTCGGGCGCGACGCTGACGCTCATCCCCGAGGAGTGGGGCGACCGGCCCATCCATCTGCAAGAGGTCGTGGACATCCTGGTGACCTCGATCATCCGGCGGCTGGTGGACGGCAAGCACTACGGCGTCGCGATCGTCGCAGAGGGCCTGATCGAGCAGATGCCCCCGGAAGAGCTGACGGCCCTGGCAGATACATCGCGAGACGCCTATAATCATATCCAGTTGTCGGAGATCAACTTCTCGGACATCCTCAAGCGAGAGTTACACCGCACCCTCAAAGAAGTCGGCCTCGACCTGCGCATCATCAACAAGGAGTTGGGATTCGAGTTGCGCTGCGCCGATCCGATCGCCTTCGACATCGACTACACCATCGGCCTGGGCGAAGCCGCGGTGAGCTTTCTGCTCAATGGCGGCACGAACGCCACCATCACGATCCAGCAAAACCAGGTCGTGCCGATCCCGTTCGAGGCCATGATGGATCCTCGGACCGGCCGGACCGAGGTGCGCCGGGTCAATATCGACTCCTTCATGTTCCAGTCCGCGTACAAGTTCATGATCCGCCTCAAGCCGCAGAATGCCAGCGATGAGATTCTCCTGGCACAGATGGCCGCTCATACCCATCTGTCTGTCGAGGCGTTCAAGGACCGGTTCGGCTATCTGATCGGGATTCCAACGCGAGCGAAAGCATAGAAAGGATCGTTCTTATGCCATCAGAGAGTGTCCGCGTTTATCCCTACCGGTGGGTGATCCTGGCGGTTTTCATGGCCGTCATCTTCCTCAATCAGCTCTTGTGGATCACCTTCGCACCTATCACCGGCGTGGCAGCGAAATTCTACGGCGTCTCGGACCTGGCCATTGGGGTTCTCTCGCTGAGCTTCATGGTCGTCTACATTTTCGTCTCGATCCCGGCATCGTGGCTCATCGACACACATGGGTTTCGCGTGGCGGTCGGCATCGGCGCCCTGGGCACCGGCGTGTTCGGCCTGATGCGCGGCATCCTGTCGGGCAGCTACACGACGGTGCTCCTCGCGCAGATCGGCATCGCTATCGCCCAACCGTTCATCCTCAACGCGATCACCAAGGTCGCCGCACGCTGGTTCCCTATCCACGAGCGCGCGACCGCCTCCGGCCTGGCGTCGCTGGCGATGTACCTGGGGCAGGTCATGGCGCTGGTGTTGACACCGTTCCTGGTGTTGCAGTCCAGCATGCGCACGATGCTCACTGTCTACGGGGTGATGTCGATAGCGGGCGCGGCCGCGTTCCTGGTGTTCAGCCGCGAACATCCGCCGACGCCTGCCTCCGCCGCCGGCACAGACGAACGCTCGCTGGTCTTCGATGGCCTCAAGCAAATGCTGCACCAGCGCGACTTCCTGATCACGCTGGCGGTCTTTTTCGTCGGCCTGGGGGTGTTCAACGCCGTGGTGACCTGGATCGAGGACATTGTGCGGCCGCGCGGGTTCACCGTCGTCCAGGCCGGGTTGGCTGGTGGGTTGATGATAGCGGCCGGGGTGGTCGGCGCGCTGATCCTGCCGACCCTGTCTGACCGTTACCGCCGTCGCGTCCCGTTCATGGTGTTGGCGCTGGTGGCTTCGATCGTGGGGTTGACCGGTATCACCTTCGCCACGCAGTACGCCGTGCTCCTGGCTGCAGCCGCGTTCTTCGGGTTCTTCCTTCTGGCGGCCGGGCCGATCGGTTTCCAGTATGGCGCGGAGATCGCCCATCCCGCGCCAGAAGGCACCACCACCGGCGCGTTGCTGCTGGCCGGTCAGGTCTCGGGAATCCTGTTCATTCTCGGCATGGACCAGTTCAAGGTGCCCGCGACCGGCTCGATGACCCCTTCGCTGCTGGCCCTCATCGGGTTGATGATCCTCGGCGCGATCCTGTCCACGCGGCTGCGCGAATCAGCGCTGATCCGTGCCGCGGAGTAGCTGGGGTTCACTACTTGAGCGATTACCTAGCTTCAGACTCATCTCGACCTGCCGCACGGTCACCAGAAAGTGCAGCGCGGCCAGGACTCGGTTCAGCGCGGAATCCGCAGGCACGTTGTTGATGGACAGCGCCCGGCCGAGATACAGCGCGGATAGGGCCTGCACGAGCGTGCAGCCCGCGTTGGACAGGCCCGCGGCGCGCGCGATCCGAGGATCCATCCCGATGTCCATCAGCGCCACCGAATCGCCGCGTTCGCTCACCAGGCAGTAGCCGGCCGGAATCCCGTTGAGATCCAGGCAATAGCCTCGCATGCGGGCGGCCAGCTTCCACAGCGTTGCGGCCTCCGATTGCCAGCAAGGCGGCTGGTCGTGCCAGTCATCGAAGCGCGCGAGCAACTCCTCCACCGGCGCGCGCACCAGGCGCTCGGCGGGGATTGGCAGCGCGTCGCCATCCGCGGGGAAGCGCCAGGTGAGCAGCTCGCGACCTTCAGCGAAGCCAAGCGCCCGGTAAAGCGCCCGCGCCGGCTCGTTCTGCACGATAGCTTCCAGGGTTACCTCTGCGATCCCCGTCTCGCGAACACTCTCCAGCAGGGTGTGCATCATCGCCCGAGCGATGCCCTGGCGCCGCCAGGCTGGCAGAACACCCACGCCACTGATCCATCCTCGCTTCCCACGGCGTGACAACAGCGCCATCCCAACCAGTTCCGCTCCGGCCTGAGCGACCACCGACCGGGTCAGATCAACATCGTAATACTGATCCACGGCCTGCATCGCGTCGGGCGTCAGATGCATGGGCACAAAGTAATCCGCGTAAGCCGCGTTCAGCAACACCGCCCGATCACTCACAGATATGGTGTGGGCCGGCAAGAATCGGAGGTTTTGCATGAATGAGTCTTTCTTCCCGACGCAATCAGAGCAACATCCTTGAGAAATGTGCTTCACTATCTGCGGCAGGATAACACACCCGCCAATGGGCGTCAATCAACTGTAATCGGCCAACCTTGCCCAGCCGGCCTGGGGCGCCTATAATCCTGGCATTATGGATAGCTCTCTCGCGACAAACGCCGCGCAGGCCAAAATCGCCGCGCAGCGACGCATTGGTACGGTAGCACGCCAGCGCGTGGCGCTGGTTGTTATATGTCTCCTGCTGATCCTGCTGGTGCCGAGTGACGGCTACCTGGGCCCCGCACGCATTGACTTCGTCATCGATCAGGCCATCGGCGCCACAAGCTTTCAGTTCGCCGCGTGGGAGGTGCAGGCCATCGGCCAGAAGCTGCACGACCAGATCACGCAGCCGGGCGCAAATCTGTCAGCGCAGCAACAGCACGATTTAGTCATCACATATTTCGACACGGTAAGGCGGATCGACCAGCTCAGCGCGGACACTCAACGCATTTACGCCGATGCCAGGGAAACTAACCCCGCGGGAAAAGCCGCGCCCTTGCAGGCCGAGTTGGATACACTGCGGGCCGAGCAGGCGCAGCGCCGTCCCGTGGTCGAGCGCATCCTGGAAGAACAAGTGGCCGCTGGATTGCAGGAGGCGGGCTTGACCACTGCCGGCCGCGTCTGGCCCCCCGTACGCTTCCACTTCACCGAAAGCCCCGACTACCTGATCGTCTCACCTCGAAACCGCATCACCGTCGAACGGGGCGTCTATCTCGATCCGACGTTATCGACTCAGCAGAAGGGACGCATCGAGGATCAGGTCCAGAAAGGCCTCGACGTCAGCGCGCTGGTGGACGGCACCGGGGGGTTTTCTTCCTATCCGACCATGGTGATCGATACCTCCTCCCTGTCGTGGGTGCTGGACACCATCGCGCACGAGTGGACGCATACGTACCTGTTCTTCCACCCCCTGGGCTGGCACTACAGGGATAGCGGCGGGATGCGCACCATCAACGAGACGGTGGCCTCAATGGTCGGCGGCGAGGTCAGCCAACTGGTGCTGGAACGCTTCTACCCGGAACAGGTGGGGCCGGCGAGCTGGCCGCGCCCACTGTCCATGAGCCCCGATTGGCTGAAAGAGCAGCCGCAGCCGCCCCAATTTGACTTCGGCACTTTCATGCACGATACCCGGCTGCAAGTTGATAGCATGTTGGCCGCCGGCCAGATCACGCAGGCCGAGGCTTTCATGGAGGCCCAACGCCGCATCCTGGTGGAAAAGGGCTACGTCATCCGCAAGCTGAACCAGGCATATTTCGCCTTCCACGGATCGTATGCCGTGGGTACCAGCGCAACGGATCCCATTGGCGGCAAGCTGCGTGCCCTCCGCGACCGGGCCGGAAGCCTGGTCGCGTTCCTGCATACCGTTGCACACTTCGACAAGCCGGCCGATCTGGACGCGGCGCTGCAATCAAGCTGAACGTCACCTTTGTATCGTTGAGGAGGATTTTCTCAATAATCCGGGGTAGGGGCACGGCCTTGCGCCTGCCCGCTGGGGCGACCGCGAGGGTGCGCCCCTACAAATTGAGAAGATACGTTGAGGAGACATCATGGTCGAAATTCGCCGGGCGACCGAGGACGACTGGCCGCAGATGTGGGAAATCTTTCGCGCCGTCATCGCGGGCGGCGACACGTACGTGTTCGGGCCGGAGACGCCGGAGGCCGACGGACACGCCTACTGGTTCGGGCCGTCCATCCGCTCGTTCGTGGCGCTGGATGGACCGGCGCTGCTCGGCATGTACAAGATCATCGCCAACCAGCGCGACCTGGGTTCCCACGTCGCGAACGCGTCCTTCATGGTCTCGCTGGGCGCCCAGGGCCGCGGCATCGGCCGCACGATGGGGCTCGCCGCGCTGGATCAGGCGCGCGATCTGGGGTTCACCGCGATGCAGTTCAACTTCGTCGTCAGCACCAATGAGCCGGCCGTGAAGCTCTGGCGCTCGCTCGGGTTCGAGATCGTCGGCACCCTCCCGAAGGCTTTCCGGCATCGGACGCTGGGCCTCGTCGACGCGTACGTCATGTATCGCTTCCTCGCGTGATCTCGTTTCCCGCTTCGCTGCAGCCCGCCGGCTTCAGGCGCCGCGAGAACCGCTTCCGAGCGACCGTGCGGCTGGATGGCCGCGACGTCGCCGCACACGTGCCGAACTCCGGCCGGCTGGGCGAGCTTTTCGTGTCGGATGCGCTTTGTTATGTCACGCCGAACTCGACGCCGGGCAAAACCACTCACGTGCTGCGGCTGGTGGCATACGCGGGCACGCTGGTCAGCGTGGATGCGCGGCTGCCGGGGCCGCTGTTCGAGAACGCGTTCGCCCGGGGCGTGCTGGGCGGACCGTTCGACCGGTACGTCGCGCTGCGCCGCGAGGTGGTGCGCGGCGACAGCCGGCTGGACTTCTTGCTCACCGACGCGGAAGAAGGCCGCCTGTGGGTCGAGATCAAGTCGGTGACCCTGGTGGAGGATGGCGTGGCGCGCTTCCCCGATGCGCCGACGGAACGCGGGGCAAAACACCTGCGGGAGTTGGTGGCCGCGGTGGCGGACGGTGACCGGGCCGCGGTCGTCTTCGTCGTGCAGCGGGCCGACGCACACCGCTTCGAGCCGCACGCAGCCGCGGACCCGGTGTTCGAGGAGACGCTACGCGCCGCGGCCGGGGCCGGCGTTGATGTGCGCGCCTATCGCTGTGCGGTCACCCTGGCCGGGATCGAGATCGCGGGCGCGATCCCCGCATCCGTCTGCCCGTGACGTGGTCATGGCGAGGAAGGCGACAGCCCGACGAAGCAATGCCAGGCTTGCGGGTGAGACACCTGCACTTGCGCCGAAGCGCAGCAGCACCAAGTCCCCTCCGCTCCTCCGCCCCTCTGCTCCTCCGCTCCTCTGCTCCTCCGCTCCTCTGCTCCTCCGCTCCCCGGCCCCCGCTCACCCCTCCGGCACGCCCTTCGGCACCCACAATTCCTCCGGCTCCTCCAGCAGCGAGGCGCGCTGGATGGCATCCTCGCCGAAGCGCTCCCGGATGCGATCGAGCGCGACGTCGAGCTGCGTCTGCCGCGTGCTCGCCTGCTCGAACAAGCGCATCTGGCGGCCGGGCTGCTCCAGGTTGCCCCCTCCCACGCCGATCAGCCGGACGGGGCGGCGACGGTCCCACGCGGCGTCGAACAGCGCCAGCGCCCGCGCGTAGATTACCGGCCCCGTATCCGTCGGATCGGGCAAGGTGGCCTGCCGGGTGATCGTGCTGAAGTCACCGTAACGCAGCTTGAGGTGAATGGTGCGCGCCTGGAGATGATGCCGTCGCAGCCGAAACGCCACCGCCTCGCTCAGTCGTAGCAGTTCGCGGCGCAGAAGGACCGGATCGCGAACATCCTGGGCGAAAGTCTCTTCACGGCTCAGCGATTTCGCCTCGTGCTCGGGCGTCACCGGAGTATGGTCGATGCCGCGGGCCGCGCGCCACAGTCCCTCGCCCTGGACGCCAAACCGACCGCGCAGCTCGTCCTGGGAGAATGCGGCCAGGTCGCCAATGGTTTCAACGCCCAGGCGAGCGAGTTGCTGCGCGGTCACCGCGCCCACGCCCCAAAGGCGGCGGATGAGAAGCGGGGCCAGAAAGGCCGCTTCCTCTCCCGGCGGCACCACGGTGATGCCGTGCGGCTTGCGAAAGTCGCTTGCGATCTTCGCCACCAGCTTATTGGCCGCCACGCCCAGCGACGCCGAAAGGCTCAGCTCCTGCTCGATGCGATCCTGGATCGTCTTCGCCAGCTCCGCGGGCGGGCCATACTGCGCCTCGGTGCCGGTGACGTCCAGGAACGCCTCATCAATCGAGATGGGCTCCAGCAAGGGCGTATAGTCGCCCAGGATCGCCATCACCTTGCGCGACATCTCGGCGTAGCGACCGCGATGCCCAGGGATCAACACTGCCTGCGGGCACAGGCGCAGCGCCTGCGCGGTGGGCATGGCGGAGTGCACGCCAAACTTGCGCGCCTCGTATGAGGCGGAAGAAACCACCCCGCGCGACTCAGCCCGGCCGCCGACAATCACCGGCACACCGATGAGCGTCGGGTCGTCCAGCCGCTCGACCGCCACGAAGAACGCGTCGAGGTCGAGATGGATGACGACACGCGAAGGCACACGAACCTCGTGGGTTGAAGGTTGAATGCGGAACGTTGAACGTGGTACGTGGTGCGTGGTGCGTGGTGTGTTGAACGTTGAACGCAGAACGTTAAACGTTGAACGGAAGGCAGATAGCGGAGAGCGCGTTCCGTTTCTTGCTTCTCGAACTACCGTATCGCTCCACGCTCTACGCAACACGCTCTACGCAACACGCTCTACGCAACACGCTCCACGCTCCACGCACAACTACTCCGGCTTGGCCGAGGCGAAGATCAGGCCGCCGAGCGCGCCCAGGCCCGCGCCCAGCAGCAGCCCAAGCGGCAGGCAGCAGAGCAACGTCAGCGTGGCGATCGTGCCCCCGGCGAAAAGGGTGTTTGGGTCGATGCCGGCTTGCTGAAGCGCTTGCAGCGACTCCGGCGGCACCTGGCTGAGCAGGGCTTGCGTGCCTCCTGTCTGGTTCAGGGACAACGGCGTGAGGATCGCGCGTATCACACCGCTCACGGCGCCTGCCAGCAATCCCGCCAGCGCGCCCTGGCCCGCCGCACGCCGGGTTTCGCGCCGCGGCGTCATCCAAAACCCAGCCAACGCGCCGATGGCCACGTACGCGATCAGCTCCAGCGGCAGGCTGATACAGCTCAGGGCCGGGATCAAGCCGATCACGTTGAGAACGACGACAACCACTGCGCCGACAAGGCCAGCTTTGAGAGCAGGACTCTTCATGGGGACTGTCTCCTTGGAGATGAAGGTTGAAAATGAAGCGCCATCCGGGCCACGACCTGACCCGGCACGGCGACTATAGCATAGCCACGCGCGCCTTGTCAATCAAATTGGGTGCGGCGCAAAAGTGTCGGGGTTCAACCGTGCGCGGTTCATGAACCGCCCATACGCACGGTTCTGCGCGATACTCCAAATTGTGATTCTCTCTGCGCTCACGAGTATAATGCGGAGTGGCCGTGCGCTGTGCCGGCCCAACCTTGAGAGGCGGTGCATCGTATGTCCGTCGTTGTTCAAGAAGGCGACGTCGTTCTCCTCGTCAGCCCCGACCGCAAGCATTACTTGATCCGGGTGAAGGCCGGCGAACGGTGGTTTTCACACCACGGCTCGATCCATCACGATGATCTGATCGGCCGGCCGTTGGGCCGCACGCTGCATACGGAGCACGGGTATGCCTACCTGGCGCTGGAACCTTCCACCCACGATCTGATCCATACCCTGCCGCGCACCACGCAGATCATTTACAGCAAGGACGCCGCACAGATCGTCATGCGCCTGAGCCTCTATCCTGGCCGCACGTTGATCGAGGCGGGCACGGGCAGCGCCGGGCTCACGCTGGTGCTGGCGCGCGCCGTGATGCCGACCGGCCGCGTCTACAGCTACGAGACGCGTCCCGAATCGTTCGATATGGCCCGGAACAACCTGGATGAGCTGAGGCTGCTGCCATATGTGACGCTTCACAACGAAGATATCGTCGGCGGTTTCCACGAAACGGACGTGGATGCCGTCTTCCTTGACCTGCGGGAGCCATGGCTTTTCCTGGACCAAACCTGGGCTGCGCTGAAAGGCAGCGGCTTCTTCGGTGCGCTGGTGCCCACCATCAACCAGGTGACGCAACTGGTGGAGGGATTGCAGAGCCGGTCGTTCGGTGACGTGATGGTCGAGGAGATCATCCAGCGTCCCTGGAAGATCGTGCCTGCCAGGCTCCGCCCCGAGGATCGAATGATCGCCCACAGCGCCTTCCTGGTGTTCGCGCGCAAGATCGAGGCAGGCGACGAGTCGTTGAGCTGGATGCCGGATAAGAAACGCCGGGCCTACCTGGGGAAACAGGCGATGGCCGAGCGCGAGGCGTCGGAGCGAGGGTTGAAGGTGAAAGCTTGAAGGTTGAAGGTTGGAGATTGGAGGTTAGAGGTTAGAGGTTGGAGGCTTTATCCCCTGTCAGCAACTGACAGAGGATAAAGGTTGGAGGTTGAAGGTCGAAGGTTGTACCTGCAAACCTTGAACCTTCAACCTGTAACCTATCGCTTCGGCTTCACCCGCTGCCGGGCCAGCAAGACACATTACATCATGCAGCATTTTCGCTGGCAATGCAACTTTGAAAAACCGAGCTGTAGGCAGTCGGGTGCAAGCCGTTGTTGGGCGGCTGTTTGGGTATAAAATCTTTCACTTACAACCCCATTGTCTGTTTACAGGACACCAACGAAACCCGCCAACGTTTCTATTAGCTGAAGTAACTTGACATGAACCAGGACGTGCCCACCTGAAATACTATCCTTAGGCGGGCCGCGGTCGCCCGGATAGAAAGACGCGTGAGCGCCCTGGACGCGCCGCCGCGCGCGGCAGTTGGGCTCCCGCGGCCCGCTCACTCACGGAAACAGCTCCCCTGAATCGCCTAGAATGAGCAGCCTTCTTATGATCGGAAGGGGATACTGGCCATACTCGAAGAGTGCGTCATGGAAGCGACGCAGGGTGAAAGTCTCGCCCTGCCTTTCAAGGGCAGCCTTGTAATCGTCCCGCATCTGCGTGATCGCCATTCGTCCGATAGCGTACAGGATGTAGTCCGGCTCGTAAGTCCCGCGCTCGGCCTCGGTCGCAGCGTAGTCGGAGGAAATGAAGGAGTTTTCGGCGATGAACTCGACCGCCTCGTCCACGCTCATCTCGCCTAAATGCATCTTGATGCCCGCGTAGGCTCGACTAAGGCGTAGGAGTGCGTCGCTCCGCTGGGCCATGAGATACTCCTGGTATGCCCTGGGATCGCCGTCCTTCAGGAAGCCCTGCTCTCGGAGCAACTCCTCGGAGTAGACAGCCCAGCCCTCCGACAGGCTATACGGCATGAAGATGTTGTTGATCGCAACCTGGGAAATCTTTCCTGCGTCATAGTACTTTTTCCGGGCGGATTTGAGGGCGTAGCCATGAATAAAGTGGCCTGGATAGGCTTCGTGTGCCGAACAACTATAGAGCTCGGGGGTGTTGAGGTCCGTGAGGAAAGCATTCTGCGCCTCTTCGTCCGTCTGTCCTTCCTCCCCCTCGATGAGGCCGGCCGGATCGGAAATGTAGTAAACCGCTGGGGGCGCGAGTTCCTCTTCAAAAGGGCCGGTTGACCAACAGGTGGCGTACCAGTAGAGCATGAAGGCCGGCGCGGTCTTCACGATGACTGTTTCGTCAGTCGGAATCGCGATGAGGTCCTTCTCTTTGAGGAAAGCAACAATCTCATCAACCTGGCCCTTCACCGAGTCGGCCACCTCCCCCGGCTTCGCGTGGTGGGTGCGCACCTCGTTCCATACCTCCAGGGGCGGACGGGTGGGATCGATCGCTTTTGTCACATCCTCGAAAGCCTTCTTGTTCTCCTCGATCTCCACTGTCAAACGCTGCAAGATCTTTTCAAAAGGCTTTTGCTCCGGCAGCGTCAGTCCGTGCTTGAGGCGTAAGCGTTCGGCGAGCCCCGCTTCTCCGAGCGCGAAAGAGGGCTTTGGCGCTGTCGAGGCCTTGAGCTCTTCGAGATGGGCGATCAAGCCATTGATAGCCTCGGTTGCTACCGCGATGCGTGCCTTGAGGGTCTCCTCAGCGAGGGATCCATCGGGCAGCTTGGCCTGCACGAAGGCAAGTGGAACATCGTTTTCCAGGAACCAAATTGTATCGTTCAGGCTCGTCAGGCCATAGTTGATGAGCTCCTCCGGTGCTGTTTCAATGTTTCGGATGGCATTCTGTATAAGCGTCGGCACCGTGTCGAGCTGCTTGAGGACGATCTGAAGGCGTGAGTCGAGGGTGGTGCCGGGGTACTCGAAGAGCATCTGGTACAGGATGCCCATCTGGATGATGTCGGCGTAATAATAGGGGTCGCGAGTAAAGACCTTCGCTGTTTCGAGCTCGTAGAGCCGACCGGCCAGGTGCATGTCAAAGACTTCGCGATCGACTGTCAGCATCGCCGTGAGGCGTTCTTTCGGGATGGCGGCGACGCGCTTCTGGAAGTCACGAACCATGGCCGCCTCGTTTGCGATGGCCTCGGGGCTGACGTCGTCGAGTCCAGTCCCGTCCTGTTCATGAAAGCCGCTTTCGGGGCCGCGAATAGGATGGAATCTGTAATAGGCTTTCACATACTCATCCACAAGGGCGATAAAGGCCTTGTCTTCAGTCGTAGGAGCTCCAGGGGTTTGAGTAGGAGTTACAGGGGCTTGAGATCTCCCACAAGCTCCGAAGGCCAGCGCCAGTGCGAGCGAAATACTAAATATGGAAAAGATCTTGCGTTTTGATTGAGCGTTCATATTGCTTCCTTGTCATGGTCGCCATGTATGGCGGTCAACTTCAGTCACCCGCCCAATATGAATTAGCGGGAAACCGGAATAAATTATTATCGGGAAACCAAAATAACGGTTGATATAATTTATTACTGGACGAGCAACCGGCCCCGGTCTCCAATTGCGACGAGCCGCCTAACAACGCCTATCGTCGCCGGTTGATCACCAGAGCAACGCCTAGCAGACCGGCGCCGCCCAGGGCTCCTAGCCCGCCCCAGAGCAGTCCATTGGGCGCAGCGGCGGCATTCGGCTGCGCCGGAGCGGTGCCAGGCGTCGCGGTCGGTCGCGGGGGCAGTGTGGAGGTCGGCGTAAGGGTCGGTGTGGCGGTCTGTGTGGGCGTGGCGGTTTCAGTCGGCGTCGGCGTCACCGTCGGCGTGGCCGTTTGGGTAGGCGTAGCGGTTGCTGTCGACGTGGGCGTGGCGGTCGGCGTCCTGGTTGCCGTCGGTCGCGCGGTGGGCCTGGCCGTTGGCGGAACCGGGACCGGCGTCGGGCTGGGAGGCACCGCGGTCGGCTGGTTGAAGTCCACCGTCAGGCTCACCGCGTCGATGAAGATCCAGTTGGGCGGATGGGGATTATTGTGTTCCACCTTCACAAAAATGGTGATTGTGGAGGACCGCGCCACCGCCGACACGTCGATATTGGGGCAATCGGACTTGGCGGGGAGGCAATTGACGACCTTGCCGAATCCCCACACCGTCGGGCCCCAGATGACATTGGAGCTGGTCGGATCGGTGCCGCCCGTGGGATCGATGCCCAGCGTGCGACCGAAGCTATTAGCAGGATCCGGCGCGGCCCAGCCCACTGCCGCCCGATACGCCACTCCGGGCTGTAAACCGCCTACCTGGGCGTAAATCCCCGCGATGAAGCTGCCACCATCCGACCACATCCTCAGGCTCGGCGCCCCCCAGTACGTATCAACCGCTTCCGTAAAATCCAGATCCTGGCTGCCCGGCCAGACGAAGGCCGTCCACCCCGCGGGCAGCCGGCGAGGCGGATTGCCCGAAAAGCTATTGAGATCGCAGTAAGGGTTGAGGTTGGGGATGTCCTTGCACCCGTACCCGTTCTGGGTCGGAAATGATTGTGCGCTCGCCGGTGTTACCCACCAGAATCCAAAGGCGAACAGGCCCAAGAGGACCAATCCTGTTCGCAACATCCGCCTTCGCATGATCAACATGGGCGAGAGTATACCCCAGCCGCGTAGATGCGTCAAAGTATGTGTTCAGAGTTACATCGTGTGACCCTACCCTGTGTGGTCAGGCAGTGCAACTTAAATTTTCGATATTCTCCTTGACAGCCTTGAGGGTCGATGTTACAATGTTATCGTTCCCGGTAAGGATAACGGGAACGGTAACAACCCTCAGGAATGCATGCCGATGGCGCTTAAACGAACCACCATCAAAGAAGTAGCCAGGGCAGCCGGGGTCTCTACTCAGACCGTTTCTCGCGTCATCAACGACCGGCCGGACGTTGCCCCGGTAACGCGCCAACGCGTCCTCGATATTGTCGCTCAGTTGGGCTTTCAGCCCAGCGCCCTCGCCCGCAGCCTGATCCATCAACGCAGCCTGACCATCGGCATTGTCACCGCCGGCCTCAAGTTTATCGGCCCTGCCTACACGCTTAACGGCATCACCGAGCAGGCTGAGGCGATGGGCTATGCCTTGTTGCTGAAAGAACTCCCGCAGTTCGATTCCATCGCCGTCGAACCGATCCTCAGGGCGATCGTCGCCCGCCAGGTGGATGGCATCATCTGGGCGGTTCCCGAGGCGGGCGCGAACCGGAACTGGCTGGCCGACTTGCTTCCCGCTCTGCCGGTGCCGATCGTGTTCCTGACGATGCATGAAGTGCCAGGCGTGACGGTCATCGCGATGGACAATTTCATGGGTGGTCGGCTGGCGACAGAGCATCTGCTCGCCCAGGGACGACGCAATATCGGGCACATCAGCGGCCCGCATCTGTGGTGGGAAACGGGTCAGCGCAGGGCCGGATGGGAAGCCGCACTCGAAGCTGCGGGTCTTGGTGTCGAACCTCGCCAGGTCGTTGAGGGAGACTGGAGTTCGGCCAGCGGCGAGCGAGCTTTCCGCCAGTTGCTGGAGCAATATCCTGAAATGGACGCCGTCTTCGCAGCCAACGACCAGATGGCCCTCAGCGTTCTCCTGGTCGCCAATCGCCTGGGGCGGCGCGTCCCGGATGATCTCGCAGTGGTCGGCTTCGACGCAATCCCCGAATCTGCTTATTTCACGCCGCCGCTGACCACCATCCGGCAGAACCCCAAGGAGGTGGGACGGACAGCAGTGCGTCAGATTGTGCGCATGATCGAAGCCGACCAAGGGTTGCCCGATCCGCATCTGCACGAGACCGTCTGGCTCAAGCCGCAGTTGATCGTTCGCGAAAGCTCTGCGGCTTCCGGGTGTGAAAGGAGGTGAATCGACGCAGCGAGTTGGGTCAAGCCAGTCGTCCGAGTCCGAATCGTTCAGGCTAAAGCCACGCCATCCCAAGGAGGGGATATGAAACGCAGCATCTTTCTCATGTTGGCTCTATTGACAGTCGTCGCCATGCTTGCGGCCTGCACGCCGCCTCCCGCGGCCGCCCCGACCGGCCAGGCGTCGGCGGCTCAGCCTGCCGCAGCGGGCACAGGTTGGTGCTCCAACGTGCACATCGTCTTCTTCCCGGGCGGCCCGCAGGGCGGCGTATTCGCCGTGAACGTCTATAATGGCGCCGTGCAGGCACAAGCCGATCTCGGCCCCAAGGTAGACTACGTCTGGTCGGACTGGGATCCCCAGAAGATGATTCAGCAATTCCGGGAAGCCGCCGCGACCAAGCCTGACGGCATCGCGGTCATGGGGCATCCGGGCGACGAGGCGTTTGATCCGCTGATCGATGACGCGGAAAGCAAGGGGATCATTGTCACCAGCCAGAACACCACGCTGGATGTAGCGGAGGCAAAGTACGCGGCTAAGGGCTTCGGCTATGTCGGCGCCGAGTTGTATCAAGCCGGGCACGATCTGGGCGCCGAGGCGGTCAAGCGCTTCAACCTGCAGAAGGGTGACCGGGCGATGGTCTGGGGGTTGCTCTCCCAGCCGACGCGCGGCCTGCGGACGAAGGGTGTGCAGGAAGCCCTGCAGCAAGCCGGCCTGACCGTGGATTACATCGAGATCGACGACGCTACGAACAAGGACCCGGTCGCGGGCGTGCCGACCTTCAGCGCCTACGTCTCCTCGCATCCGGACGTCAAGCTCGTTGTCACCGATCACGGTGGCCTGACCGCGACAGCCGAGACCTATCTCAAGGCTGCCAACAAGCAACCCGGTGAGGTCAAGATCGCCGGCTTCGATCTCTCGCCCGCGACCATCGCGGCTATCAAGGGCGGGTGGACGGGCCTGGTCATCGATCAGCAGGAGTGGCTGCAAGGCTATCTGCCTATCCTACAGATCTGCCTGACCAAGGTCTACGGCTTCTCCGGGCTGCACATCAACACCGGCGCGGGCTTCGTTGACGCCAGTAACGTGGACATCGTCGCGCCGCTGGCCGAGAAGAACATCCGCTAACGGTTGAAGGTTCACGGGTTGAAGGTTGAAGGTTCGCTACGTGGTGCCTTGGACCTTCAACCTGCCATTTGACGGTTGAAGGTTCACGGGTTGAAGGTCTAGGGTCCGCAACGTGGCGCCTTAGACCTTCAACCTGCCACCTGCAACGTTCAACTCATGAGGAGTTACCCGATGGAGTACTTGCTCCAGTTGAAGAATGTCTCCAAGACGTTCGGTGAGGTGGCCGCGCTGCGAAACGTGAATTTCGAGGTCGGGCGAAATGAAATCGTGGGGCTGCTGGGCGACAACGGCGCAGGCAAATCCACCCTCGTCAAAATCATCACGGGTTACCATCAGCCGGACGCGGGCGGCGAGATCTACTGGAAAGGCGAGCGGGTGCCTCGCCTGACTGTCCACAAGGCGCGAGCGTTGGGTATCGAGGTCGTCTACCAGGAGCGCGCCTTGGCGGATCAACAGTCATTGTGGCGCAACATCTTCATGGGGCGCGAGTTGCGCAACTCCTGGGGCGTGCTGAAGGTGGACGAGATGCGCCGGGCGACCGAAAAGCTGATGAGGACGGAAATGCACTTCACTTCGTCTGCGGTCACGGCAGAGTCCACCGTCGCTACCTTTTCCGGCGGCGAGCGTCAAGGCGTGGCCATCACGCGCGCGCTGCACTTTCAAGCGGAGCTGATCATCCTTGACGAGCCGACCATGGGCCTGTCGCTGACCGAGACCCAGAAGTGCCTGGATTTTGTCACCGGCATCAAGGCCGCGGGCAAGTCCGCCATCTTCATTGACCACAACATCCTCCACGTATATCCTGTGGTCGACCGCCTGGTCATCGTGGATCGGGGCACGGTCGCCGGCCAGTACATGGAGCAGGACATCACGCTCGATGACCTGATCGAACGCCTCAAGCACCTGGCGCGAACCGGCACGCTGGAGAACAGTGTCCCTGCTGGAAAATGAGCTGCAGCCCCACACTCTGTGCGCGGGTTCGCCTGATGAATGGAGGCCATTGAGATGAGTACCGCCGCTGAGCCAAAACTGGTCTCGCCCGCCGCGCAATCAGGAGGCATTGCCCGCCTGCTGCGCAAATACGCCCTCCAGATAGCCGTCGTCCTCGTGCTGCTGGCCCTGTTGGCATTTTTTATCTGGCGATCGCCGCAGACGTTCCTTTCGTATGACATCTACAACTCGTTGATGTCAACCACCCCCTTCTTTGCCTTGATGGCCATCCCGTTGACCCTCGTCATCATCGCCAAAGAGATTGACCTATCCTTCGGGTCCATCATGGCGTGGGGCATGGCTGCCTTTGATGTCGTGTTCGTGACGACGCAGAGTGTATGGCTGGGCTTCATCGCGTGCCTGGTGGCCGGCTTGTTCGCGGGCCTCCTGAACGGCCTCATAGTCGTCAGGCTCGGCATCCCCTCTCTGGTGGCCACGATCGGGACCTCGTTCCTGTGGCGGGGCGTCGTCATGGTGGTGACCAACGGCCAGGGGATGGGCATGACGCCCGTCAGAAGCACCCTGCTCTATCCGCTGCTGGTCGGCCGGATCGGCGGTGTCGTCCCTGCACAGTTTGTCTGGACGATCATCATCGCCGTCATCGTCTGGTTCTTCTTGAACCGACACCTGTTCGGCGCGCACGTCTACCTGACGGGCGACAACGTCGACAGCGCACGCCTGATGGGCGTTGACGTGGAGCGGACAAAGACTCTGACGTTTGTGATCGTCGGCCTGGTTGCTGCGTTTGCAGGCTTCATCGTCAGCGAAGAAGTCCTCTTCTTCTGGCCCACCCTGGGAGATGGCTATCTGCTGAACACCCTGGCATCCGTCTTCCTGGGCGGCACCTCGGTCTTCGGTGGCACCGGCACGATCTTCGGAACCTTCTTCGCCTCCTTTATCATCGCGCTGATCAACCCCGGCATCGTTGCCGCCGGCTGGACTGCGTACTGGACGCAGCTCATTTACGGCCTGATCATCGTGGTCTCCGTTTCCCTGCAAGCCCTGCTACGCAGACGGTTAGCGTGAGACGAAGGGTGTAGTCCGTATTACATTGCCGGCCAGATCGTGTCGATGCCCCGACACGCAATACACCGCGCGCCGCGCAACCGGCTCTGGAGGATTGATCCATGAACTCACGCGAACGCGTTGCTCTCGCATTGGACCACAAGGAACCTGACCGCATCCCCATCGACCTGGGCGGCACGATCATCACTTCCATGGACCCGAAGAATCTTCTGATGGTGCTGTTAATCGACCCGTATTTCCCGGTCGACTTATGACCCAGATCACGGACATTGATATCGAGCCGTGGGATAATTGCCTTGGATGTGGACGATGGACGATGGTCTATCGTCTATCGTCTATCGTCTATCGTCTATCGTCTACGGTCTATCGTTCATGATCACCCCGGAGCTCTCTATGAAACACCGCGAACGCGTTCTGGCCGCGCTGAGCCATGAAAGGCCGGATCGGTGCCCGATGCAGGTCAGCTTTACGCCGGAGTTTGCCGACCGCCTGCGCGCCGATCTGGACATCAAAGGCCGCAAGGTGCATAATCCGCACGGTGGCGGCAACACCTACGATCTGGAGCGCAGCCTGGGTGAGGACATGTTGCTCACCTCCGTGGGCTGGGCCAATTCGTACTATCAGGCGCCGGGCACATACACTGACGAATGGGGCGTCACCTGGACATCGCACCCCTATACCACACCGTTTGGGATCGGCAACTACACCGAGATGATCGGACACCCGCTGGTCGACGAACGGGCTGTCGCCGGCTACACCGGCCCCGATCCGCACCGGCCTGAGTTGTACGAGGACGCGGCGCGCGTCCTTCGGGACTTCAAGGATGAGTATTGGATCGTGGGGGTCACCGTCACCACGATCTTCGAGACGGCCTGGGCGTTGCGCGGCTATAAGCAGATGCTGATGGACTTCGTCGAGAATCCCGACCTGGCCGAGCACATCCTGGAGATTCCCTTCCGCTACCACCTGGCCGCGGCACAGAAGCTGGTGGAGATGGGCGTGGACATGATCTGGATCGGCGACGACGTGGGCATGCAGACCGGCATGCTGATTTCGCCCAAGATCTGGCGCAAGTTCCTCAAGCCCAGGATGGCGACCTTTATCGCGACGTTGAAGGCAATCAACCCGCAAATCAAGGTGACATATCATTCCGACGGAGACGTGTCCAGGATTATCCCCGATCTGATCGAGATCGGCCTGGACGTCCTCAACCCGGTCCAGCCAGCCTGCATGGATCCGGCGGCGCTGAAAGCGCAGTACGGCGGCCGGTTGTGCTTCTGGGGCTCCATCGACGAGCAGCACACTCTGCCGTTCGGCACCCCGGAGGATGTGCGAACTGAGATATTGACACGTCTCGGCACGATCGGCAAAGACGGTGGTCTGATCTTGGGGCCGACGCATCACGTGCAGTTGGACACACCGATGGAAAACTTCTGGGCGATGATCAATACGATCACTCAAACACCTTACTGATCCCATCTCGGAATCAACACACAGGAGAACAGTCATGAATCAGCTCGAAACCATTTACACCGCAGTGCTGGAAGGGGATGCCAAGGGCGCCCAGGCCGGCGTGAATGCCGCGCTCGCCGCTGGCCTGCCAGCCGAGACCATCCTCAAGGAAGGCCTCATCGCCGC
>Ga0172368_10001608_pt1 | contig 30525 bp, 30 predicted proteins | sample Lak11m_FD_114540 | JGI IMG/M metagenome (GOLD analysis project Ga0172368, IMG submission 114540) | Freshwater microbial communities from Kabuno Bay, South-Kivu, Congo - kab_022012_11m | ecosystem: Environmental > Aquatic > Freshwater > Lake | place: Democratic Republic of the Congo: South-Kivu...
ATGGAAGTTTCTCCCACCTTAAAGAAAAAGTTAAAATTCACAGAGGCCTGAGAGAAACAATTAAAAAGAAAATTATTGAGCAAATATTAGGAAATTAGACCCCCATTTTTACCATTATGCCGAATAAAATAGAAAATTTTTTAGTTTAAATTTCTCGGTTTTCAATAAGTTTCCAGTTTTTTAGTTTGAAAACTGAAAAATAAATAATTTATTGAAAACTGGGAACCTGCCTCGCCGGCAGGCAGGCTGAAAACTAATTTAGCTACTCCCATCTTTCGTCTAGTTTATTTAATTCTTAATCCTTACTGCTTGTCACTTGTTACTCTCGTCTCTCGTCTAATAGCTTTCGACTAAATCCCACTCTCGTCTTATTATTTATTCAAAATATCTTTAATTTTTTGGGCAACCTGTCCTGGAGTTACTTCTGATTTAATTAAATAGTCTACAACACCGGATTTCATGGCTCTATCTTTAAATTCCGGGTTGGCGAAAGCAGTTAAAACAATTACCGGAATACCCTTAATTTCGCTGGTATTTTTTACAATATCCAACCCATCGAGTCCATTAACTTGCGGCATTTTTAGATCAAGCAACATAATATCCGGTTTTTCTTCAATTGCCCGTGCAAGCATTTCCTGACCGTTTTTTGCAATAATAACCTCAAACCCCTCTGCTTGCAAGCGTTCGCTATAGAGGTCAACAATAGTTGGGTCATCATCTGCAACTAGTACTCTTATTTTTAATCCATTCATAAATCCTCCGCTCCAAGTCCGCCTTTGGCGAGACCGGAAGTCCGCCGACCTGTCCCACGGAGCTTAATGCAGAGTGGGAAGCATCTCGGATGAAACACGAACGAATAGTTCGACGTGAAATACCGAGAGCGAAGGCGGGCATACATTAATTTTTGTTCTAATTGTTCTAATTGACATAAATTAATCAAATATCAAAAATAAAAAATCAAAGTGAAAAATTAAAATGTAAAATTATTATTTTTAATATTTACTTTGTCATTTTGCATTTTGAGATTTGATTTTTGCATTACATCCTAAACAATCATTTAATAATTAGTATAATTAGGTTAATTTTATTTATTTCTTCGCTGGCAAACTCATATGAAAGGTTGAGCCTTTTCCAACTTCAGATTCAAACCAGATTTTTCCGCCCATAAGTTCTGTGATTTTTTTAGAGATATACAGCCCGAGTCCAGTCCCGCTAGAATTAATTGCTTGGTCGGTATTTGATGCGCGATAAAACTTTTCGAATAAATGCTTTTGATCTTCCAACTTAATTCCTATGCCATTGTCAGCTATATCAACAACCATTTGCTTTTGATTTTTATAAATTTGGCCTTTAATTGTACCTGAATTTGAATATTTAATGGCATTGCCTATTAAATTTACTAAAATCTGATGCACTCTTTCAGGGTCTGCAATAACATTCATATTGTCTGATTTTTTAGGATAAATAAATTCAATTTTTAAATTCTTTTCATTTACTTTTGGCATTAGCTCGTCAATAATTTGCTTGGTTAAGTCCACTAGATCCATACTAATTGGTTCAATTTTGATTCTGCCTTGCTCAATACGGCTTACATTTAATAAATCCTGAACTAAATCACCAAGCCTTTGAGCAGAATTTGCAACCTTTTCTAAATATCCGCGAGCTTGTTTGTCAACTTTGCCCATGCCTTCATCTAAAATCATTGAAAGATAGCCCTTCATTGCGGCCGTTGGAGTAAGTAATTCGTGCGAAGCAATATTAACAAATTCGGTTTTCATTTGATCTTCTTCATAAAATCTAGCTTTCTCAACTGCCGCAGCAGTTTGTTTTACCACAATTTCAAGTAAATTCAAATCGTCTTGGCTAAACATATCACCAGAAAGTTTGTGCCCTAAAACCAAAAGACCTATTAAATGTTCTTTATCTTTGAGGGCAGACTTTAAATTATCCGATCCGTTTGCATTTGCAAGCACCGGGAGTTCTGATTTAACCATAACTGGAAAAACTAGCGCAGCCTTTAATTGCTTTAGACTTGTCTGCATATTGTTACATTCTTTTTCGCCCCTACAAGTGTCATCACTTAATTCATCGACAATAATAGGAAGATGCTTATTAACCTCAAAATAATCAATCACCGGCTGAATAAGTGCGATTAACCTTCCCTGTTCAGTTGAATAACCAATTGTCTTTACGTGTTTTACCTCAAATTCTGAATGAGGTTCAATTTTTATTTCAGCAAGGTCTGCGGACTTTGATTCAGAAGACCCAAGGTCTGACTTTCTAAGTACAAATGCAGCAGATTTGTCTATTCGCATTGCATGGGTAATTATTTTCATCATTAAAACCAAGGCTTCGTCTAAATCAATTACCCCTGAAAGCATTTCCGAAAGTTCTTTTAACACTTCCTGTGAATTATATTCCCCTTTAAATAGCCATCTGTCCGTAAATTCCGAAAGCCAATGTCTTACCGGTTCAAAGCCTATAGCAATAGCTAGCGCCGCAACAAAGTTAGGAAGCAATCCGGCTACCGTCAGGCTTGTCGTTCCTCCAAATACTTGGGCCAGCAAGAATACAATTGTGGCATATGTTCCAAGGGTAAAAAATAAAAGACCGGAATAAACTAAGGTCTTTTTAATAATAACTCTGATATCAAAAAGGTGATGAGCAAGGATGGAATACGCCGTAAAACAGATAAAGATAATTGTCGAATACGGGCTATATTTAGTTAATCCTTGATAATTAAACAATAATGGAATAATAAAACTTAACAGAAAACTCATTAATGCAGTTATTCCAATACCATATATAACATATATAAGCTGACTCCTATTAATTCCTCGCGTAACCCTGTAATTGTTTATAAAATTCCATATTGCACTGAAAATAAAAGATATGAAATATACTGTAAACAAGTAGGGATAATTTCCAAATATTACTTGTGCGCCCCAATCTAAATGTATTGCTACCTTAACGATAATATTTGAATATGATAAAATTATCATTACTATAAGCGGGATGGTTAAAAATATTAATTTATTTCGATTAATAATATTATTTTTGGGAAAATGAACAGAGAAAATATATAAGTACCAAACCAAAAAAGTTGACGACAAGAATGTTGTTCTTGTCCAAAAAGTTGCATTGTTGGTAGTTATAGAAATATCTGCCAAATAATTACTTATTGCCCATATTACAATGTAAATAGTTACACATAAAAATGATCTATTGATTCGGCTTGTTGAATCTTTGGAAAAAACAAAAAAACCCAAGAACAAATTTAATATAACAATGATTATTAACGATAATAACATGCTTAAATCCTCCACTAATAATCATTGTATAATAAATTCAATATATTTGAAACAATTTAAGCAGAGAATATATCTCTGCTTATTTTTTTTGCAACAAAAATTGTGTTTTGATTCGCATATGTTTTGTCAACATTAATAATGACTAAACCGCGCATTCTCAATTGACTAATTATGTATTCTGAGTCTAAGACATGATATTTTTTTATTCGCTCTGCACCATTAATCATTAAGTTTAATAAATAAACAAATAATAATATTGGGAAGATTATGCACGTTACGAAAAAATCGAATATGCATTTTATATTATACAGATGCGAAAAGAATATTTTTATAAAGCTAAATCCGCGATCAGGGTTTGAGATAACAATTAATCCGTCATCGGAAAGCAATTTTACTATCACTTCAATAAAAATTTCTGGATTTTCTATTGAATACAAGACGTTTGAAATAACTATTTTATTGTATTTATCCTCATCGTTTGACGCAAACTTGTTAATTTTATTTAAGTCAAATAAAACAAATTTGTTATTACCAAGGCGGTTTTTTCGTTTTGCTATATCTAGCATTATTTTTGAAAAATCTAATCCAGTAATACTACAATCACATTTAATAGATTTTTCAAGATTTCCAGTTCCGCAACCTAGGTCAAGAATTCTATCGCCCTCTTTTGGCGCAACCTTGGTAATCACATCCTGTATCATTTTTTGATATGGAGTTAGATAACTTATGAAATCATAAAAAAACCCGTATATTGCCCAAAATAATTTCATATAATCACCTCCTAAACTGATACCAAATATAATCAGGATCAAGGCTTGAATCCTTTGATCGCAGAAATCTTGCTAAGCCAGGATTCGCTTTGTCAAGGTATTCAATTCCTGCGCGTATATCAATACATGCTGGAATTGTTGGAGACCCGAGATATTCTTTTATATCTCCGATTGTCGAAAATGCGAAACTAAACCTTGATAGTAATCTATATAATCTTATATCAGCAGCAAGATACCAAAAATACAAATCATGATCAAAACTATAATCAAATATAGCCTTGATCAAACCAATTAAAACCTTTTGCCGATCACGATGAGGAAGATCTTTCGTCACAAGCCTTGAAATCTCCACAATGTTCGCCCTTTGAATGTCTTCTGCGAGTGGAATTTCATCCAAAACAAATTCCTTTTCTATAGGAAAACCCCGCCTTGAATGCTTAATCATTCTAATCGAGCCAACAACTTCTTCGTCCTGCATTGCAACAAAATGGATTGAAGCCTCATCAAATTCATCAATATCCATGCCATCATTATTTCCCGGTGGGAAATATCCGTATTTTACAAAAACATTATATCGTAATCTATGTATTTCGTCCTTTAGGCCTTCGTTAAATGGTTCACAAAATATGATTTTACTATTCATCTTTTCTCTCCTTAACTTAGAAGTATTTTCCGAGAACGAAAAATATCCGTTTTTGTTTGCCAAGCATATTATCAATTTCCACTGTTCCACCTTCACGGTAGGAAAAACCAGCATATATTCCACTTTTTACATTGAAATAGTTGATCGAATATTCAGGATTATGATTGTTAGAAACAATGCGTAAGCTGATATTACGATTCAGCCATTGTTCTACCCCAAAGTACGACAAATCATAGTTTATCCTACCATTTGGGCTATCGGTGTGAACATACTGATGGTTATAGAAAAAAGTTGTGCCCTGTCTCGGCCGAAAAGAAATTCCATGAGTCCATGTTTGAGTTTTATAACTCGAAGACGTTTGAATTTCATCGACAAACCCGGTATATGCAGGGTGTAAATTAATACGATAGTTATCGTCTCTTCTGCCATAAACTGAAGCAATTGTCAGTTGCTGATTCAGCTGATATCTCAAACCTAATCTAAAATTAACTGGGGATTTGCTTTCCGAATCCATCAAGGGAATATCAAATTCAGCATTCTTTAGAGCGAAATGTGAGTTCTCATTTAGAATCCACGATGCTCCTATAGCCAAATTATCATCAAGCTTATATCCCATTGCTAATTCAGCAACATCAACATTAAAATTTGCCTGATTTCCAGCTAAAACCGATCCAGACAAAAAATTAATTGACGTGCATGAAGTTCTATACAAATTAATATTGAGATACATTTTCTTGATTTTATCGGAGTAGGAAACAGAATTAAATCCGATTCGCCCGCCATCAAAATTGACATTTCCATATGAGGTTGACACAAATCCCTTGAACCCAATATCATTACTCGAGCACAAACTTGCGGGATTCAGCATTGAATCCGACATTGTTACCTCGGGATTAGCGAAACCATTAAAACCTGCGTTTTGTTTAACCAAATAAGGCAACACGGAAGGATCTTCTTCTGCAAAAGCATGTGAAATCAGCAAAATCAACGAAACCAATAGTAAAGTTATTATCGATATAAACTTTCCCATCGTTTTCACCCTCTCTTAATTGTTATATGTGCGAATATAAATTATCATATCCTACCATAACATAAACTAAAAATCAATACCCTGTCAACTCAAATCAATTGATACCTACTAGTTCTAACATTATAAATTCAATAACCCATAAAACAATACTATAAATTTTTCGAAAAATATTTTCCAACCAGCACATTACTTTTTGCAAATACTTCCATACTCTCTAGCATAGAAGTATTTGCAAATTTATTCAAGCATGGGCGTGCACATGAATACTATTTATTTACTATTATTTCATAAAGTATTGATTTAGATCCTTATACAGCTCGCACTTACTATCAACTTTATTTAGTATTCTTAAAATTTTGGCTTGTTGTCTTTTATTCGAAGTTAAAATAATTTCTTTAGCTAACTCTTGCGGCCAGTTATGCATATTGATTCCTCGTTTTTTTGTATGCCATGCCTGCAATTTATCATTTTTTACCACTGGCTTGGTGTTGATTCTTTTTAGAACTGTTCTATAACCTTGCCCGGATTCACCTAGCCAGGCATTAACTCGCGCAATCGTATTAGTACTTACCATAAGAGAGTTTTTGATTTCTATATATGATTCGCCGACAATCAGCCTGGCGGCAATTGCCAATCTTTTTGAAAGCATAAGGGATTCCTGTTTAGACAACAAATCTTGAATAAAAAAAGCCGCTTCTTGCGGATTTTTAATTTCAACAATTGATTTACAAAAAGCAATTAATAATTTTTCACGCTCTTCTTTTGAAATTTGATTCTGTTGCTTAATATATTTTGCCATCTTCCCTCCCGTAATTAACTATGCATCATTTCTAATATTATAGTATCATCTTTTTACAAATACTTCCATACTCTCTAGTATGGAAGTATTTGTAAAAATTTGGAAAAAAATCATGGATACTAAATAATAAATATCATAGATCCTATAATAAATGCTAAACCCCCCGCCGAGGCGGGGGGTTTTAGGTAAGCTCTGGGCTTACTTTATTTCAACGGCAACTGTTTTTATAAGGTTGCCGTTAATGTCTATGAAATTATATCTTCTTGTCTGGCAGGTACCAGTGTTTTCAACCTTGGCTTGTTCATAAACAAGCATGGTACTGCCATCAGTGTTTGAAAGCACAACAAAGTGTGATCTTCTGCCATCCAAACCTGTGGCAATAATCTTTTTATTATTACCATCAACATCAATTGACACGATGGCCATTCCATTATCGCAATAGTCACTAAAAAAAACAGTTTTGCCATCAAGTGACAACTGGGCAGACTTAGGCCAACTTCTAATAGTATAAATTTTTATTGGCTCTGAAACAGACATATTGACCTCATCTATTTTGGCAACATAAAAACCGTAGCTTGTTCCATTATTTTTTATAAAAAATAATGTATTTCCTCTCCAATTACACGCAAAACATCCATCATCAGTTAACTGATTGATTGCCGTGGATTCTATATCATATATCCAAAGCTTTGGATATTTTCGCCTTTCTTCTTTAGAAAAACGGCCGTACAAAACCTGGCTGCATGTCAAATCTTTTGTATAAATTATTTTTTTACCCGACGGTGAAATCCAAACACCATTAATCATTTCTTCGGTTTCAGATATAATAGTTTTTTCACCGGTATTCAAATTCTTAATAGTTAACTTATATCTTTTATCTTCATAATTAGTATAAACAACAAGGTTGCCACTTTTGGCGCCATTTGATATGTCAATATCTAAATTGACACCCGTTACCCAATAACCTTTTCCATTGACGTCAATAACTCCGCCCTCGCCAAAAGCGTCAAAATACGAGTTAATGAGCACTATCTCGTAGTCGAATCCATAATTAGCATGCGACACATGAAATGAACAAATCAAGGTAAAAAAAACCATTACCCACGTGATTTTTTTCATTGTCTTTTACCTACCTTCCCCGGGCATTTTTATGGTTATCTTATCAATCAGGTTCCCGTCGGTGTCAATCACCATAAATACTCGAGTCAGAATATTATTCTTGATGGGAATGTCGCGATTAAGCTCGTACAGAATTCTGTGACGGCCATTTTTTACTGGAAGCAGCATAAAATAGCGGTATCCGCCAAGGCTTCTGGCCAGAATCTTTTTTTCTCTCGTTTCCAAATTAAATTTACTCAAACAATCATTGTCGCCGTTACTATCATTAAAAATCACTTCATTAGTAATGGCTGAATAAAACATACAGTTGATTGATACGCCAGCATCATAAACTAGCCTTACTCTGGTCAAGCGAAAAGTGTCTTCGCTTGAAACAGTAGCCTGCCATATCTGATTAGGTGACCTATATTGTTGTTTAGCTCCATAATATCTTGAAAAAACCAAAGTATCATTATACCAAAATACATCATGAACGTTTCCTTCAAGCGCCAAACCATTTTCTTTGGTCTCCAAATTATAATAGGTCAGGCTAGGATATTTTTGAGAGTCTTGTGTACCCAGATCTCTTGGATTAAACCCAATCAATGCAATTTTGCCACTGGGCGAAATGCATCTACACCACTTATTTTCATTAATCTGGCTAATAGCATATTTTCTACCAGATTTAAGATTCTGGTACATCAAACAACCTTTATAATATAGATATGAATCCTTTCTGATTACTCCACATATCGGATTTGTAACGGAGTTTCGCCTGAAAGAAAAAGTATCCAGGTTTAAAAATCCATTGTTATAGCTTACCGATTCATAATAAGTCTTTGGCAAATAACTTTCATAATCTTTGGGATTTCCACAAAAACAAACTCCAATCAAAAGTATATAAATAATTCCCAAAACGACAAGAATTTTCATACATCTTCCCTCCAAATGCAAAATCAAGGAACAAATATTAAACTATAATAACAGGATATTAGTAAATAATCAAGTGGGTAGTTATACTTGAAAAGGCGCCGATGGTAGCGCCTTTATTTTTTAAGTGAATCATAAAGCTTGTGAAATCTCGTTTCAATATCACGAGTTACATTTTTTCTTATTTGACTTTTATTTAACTGTGACAGTAAATCAAGATCAAATTTGTATGGCTTGCCGAAATCAACCGTAACTCGGCATTTTCGCGAAATAAATTCTTTTGGAGTTATTTTGCAGTTTCCCCCAAGTACAATTGGTACAATGGTTGCATTGGAACATTCGGCAACCAACTCCCCAACACCAGTGTTAAATGGTAAAAGTTGTTTGCCATCCCCTCTTTTTCCCTCGCAAAATACTGCTATTGTGCCATTATTTTTTAAAATAGTCACTGCTTCTTCCATGCTATTCAGGGTTATTTTTAATAATTCTCTTTTTTTCTTGTTTTCGCCATCTGTTACAACGGGCAAACACCCAGCGAAATTGTGAAATTTTCCAACTTTTCCCCCATAGTAACAATATGATTCATATTGGGCTAAATAGCGAATAGGAAATATTTTGTTGAAAATGGCCAAAAAAAATGGAAATGCAGATCCTGCTGCAATCGGGTCAATAAATCGAATATGATTAAGTACAAGAATAATTGGGCCCTTTATCCCTTTGAGATTTTTCGTGCCTGCTATTTTTAAATGAACAAAAAACCAAAGTATCGGCCGAAATACTATCCACATCAGTATCCAGTTCAAAAGATATTTTCTCAATTTTCTCACCTCGTTTGTAAGGAACGTGAATATTCTTGCCTTACTTATAACATAAACTCGAGATTTTGACAAGATTATCAACTAGAATTTTAATGATATTTATATTATTATAAACATAGGGAGGGAAAATGAATTATCCAGATTTTATTAGTGTTATCTCAAAAAAACTAAAATTACGAGAAAACCAAGCTCGAAAAAACGTAGAAATTTTAAATAAAATAATAACTCAGCAATTATTATTAGGTAAACCAGTTAAAATTAGTAATTTTGGAAATTTCGTTCTCCTAGACTATCCTAGTAAAAAAATTACCGACAGCCGAGATCGCACTAAATTTATTTCGATTCCCGAACACAAGGTGCTAAAATTTCGACCAGGTAATGCTTTTCAGTATTCAATTAAATCAAATGGCGTTACAAATACCCCTGTAGCAATAAAGCCCGCTACAAAAAATTCAGATGTTATTCATCAATTATATATTCCCTATATCGACCTAACCAAGCTGAAAGTTTCAAAAAATATCCTAGATTTAATTCCAGAACAAATCGCCAGAAGATATAATGTAGTACCTATTGAAAAAAAAGGAAATGTTTTAGTAGTTGCCATGACAGATCCTCAAAATCAAGATATTTTGGAGTTTCTTAAAAAAACCACAGGAATGTTAATTGAAACAAAATTTTGCACTCAAGATGATTTAATCAATGTTTTTAACCAATATACCGGGATACAAAAAGAATTAGACGCGCTCGTGGGAGATGAAGAAGAAATTATTAAAGCAATTAAGCCAACTAAATCAAAAATTGTAAAAGATGAAGAAATTTCTGAAAACGCGCCTGCCGCAAAAATTGTATCTTCGCTGATAAGAAGGGCTGTGCGAGATAGAGCGTCTGATATTCACATTGAACCGCAAGACGAAAGCGTTATTGTCCGATTCAGGGTTGATGGAGTGCTTCGAAAGGTATTAACCCTACCAAAAGAAATGCAACTGTCAATTATTTCTAGAATTAAAATTCTATCAAATTTAAAAATTGATGAATCTAGAATTCCCCAGGACGGAAGATTCCAAAGCATTGTTGACCAAAACGAAATTGATTTTCGTGTTTCAACTTATACCACAATAAATGGGGAAAAAACAGTACTTCGCATTCTTTCTCAATCTACTGGAATAATTCCACTGGAAAAGCTTGGCTTTCATCCAAATGTATATAAAATTCTAGACGAAAATATTCATAAAGCTCATGGTATGATTTTAGTTACTGGACCAACGGGGTCAGGGAAAACCACAACTCTTTATTCAATAATTTCAAAAATATTTGATGTCGGTGTAAACATTGTTACATTGGAAGACCCGGTTGAATATAGGATTGACGGAATTAATCAGGGTCAAATAAACCCCGACATCGGGTTTACTTTTGCAAATGGCTTGCGATCTATATTGCGCCAAGACCCGGATGTAATTATGCTTGGAGAAATTAGAGATTACGAAACCGCGTCAATGGCAATTCATGCAGCTCTAACAGGGCATGTTCTGCTTTCAACACTGCACACCAATAATGCCTCTGGAGCAATTCCGCGCTTTATTGACATGAAAATTGAACCATTTTTAGTTTCGTCAACCGTAAACGCAATTATTGCCCAGAGATTGTGCCGTAAAATTTGCGAATCTTGCAAAGAAAAAATTAAGCCTTCCAAGGATCAGATATCTGAAATAAAGATTCAGCTTAATAGTCTTACTAAGTCATACCAAAATTCTATACCAAAAAAAATTTCGCTATTTCATGGTAAGGGGTGCGATGCATGTCAAAACACAGGCTATAAGGGAAGGCTTGGAATTTATGAGGTGCTAGAAATTAATGCAGGCCTAAAAAACTCTATTTTGGAAAAAATTTCATCAGAAGAAATTCAAAATGCTGCGATTAAAAATGGTATGTTGACACTAAAACAAGATGGGATATTAAAGGCTCTAAACGGAGAAACGACTTTGGAAGAGGTTTGGAGAACAACTAAAGACTAACATATGCAATACAATTACACAGCCAAAGATTCAAACGGCATAAGTGAAAAAGGCAAAATTGATGCAGCAAACAGCGAACAAGCAATTGAAATACTTGCTAAAAAAGGTTTAATTGCACTTAAAGTTAATGAGGCCAGATCTTTCGGGCTAAATTTTTTTAATAAAAAGATAAGTCTAAGAGACAGAATAATATTTTCTCGCGAACTTGCTGTAATGATTAGATCCGGTCTTTCTGTAACGCAATCGCTAGATGCCCTAACCGAACAAACAACAAATCAATATTTTGCCCAAAAAATAAAAGCCGCAAACGATGATGTAAAAGGCGGGATGAGCTTATCTGAAAGCATTGCAAGACAAAAAGATTTATTCCCTCAACTGTTTGTAAGTATGATTAATTCTGGGGAAAAAAGCGGTAAATTAGACGATGTGTTAGAAAAATTGGCCAAACAGCTAGAGGACGATTATAATCTCTATTCTAAGGTAAAAAGTGCCCTTACATACCCTGCGGTACTTGTGGTTGGAATTATTATTGTTTTATTTATCGTTGTAATCTACGTTATCCCCCAACTTAAAACAATTTTTACAGAAATGAATGTTCCTCTTCCCGTGGGAACAAAAATATTACTAGCCGTTTCAGACTTTATCCAAAAATGGTTCGCGTTAGTTATCATTGCATTTATTGCTTTAATATATGGGCTAAAACAACTAATTAAGATTCCAAAAGTAAAAACAGCAATAGACATTATCAAACTAAAATTACCGGTATTTGGCGGTTTTTATAAAAAAATATATGTTGCAAGAATTAGCCGCACAATAGCAAGCTTAATTAGCTCTGGCCTTCCATTTCTAGAAATATTTAAAATTGTTGAACAAATTATTGAAAATGATGTTTATAAAAAATCTCTAGCCAAAGTTTCTAAAGATCTAGAGGCCGGGGTTCAGCTTTCAAACATCTTAAAAAATGACCCGATATTTCCCAAAATGCTTGGTTCCATGGTGGCAGTTGGAGAGGCATCGGGAAAATTAGATGAAACTTTCGCAACTGTTGCTGATTTTTATGAATCGGAAATAGACATCACAACAAAAAATCTCACAACATTAATTGAACCGATAATGATGATTTTTATGGGAATTGTAATAGCGCTGATGATTTCAGCAGTTATGATGCCAATATACAATTTAGTTAATCAAATCCAGTAGCATCATGAAACAATTAAAAAAAGATTTTGGTTTTAGTTTCATTGAATTATTAATATCTATTGCAATTTTAAGTATTGCAATTATTTCAATATCAGCAACTTTTTCATATAGCTTAAAAACATCACTTCGCGCTAATAATATTTCCATGGCAAACCAAGCCATGCAAGAAGAAATTGAAATAATTAACCTTTCTTCGTTTGATAGCCTCGAAAATCGAATTGACGGTGCGTTTATTGGACAAGTCGCAAGTATACAAAAATTACCACAAGCAAGTGGCAAAATTAGCATTGAAACCTATGAAAATAACATAAAAATCAAAAAAATCACAATAAGTGTTTCCTGGACAGACTCAGAAGGTCAAAAAACAATTTCAGCAACAACGTTAAAATCAAAAACTGGTAACTGATATGAAAAAAAATCGCAACAAAGGATTTTCACTAATAGAAATGATTATTATTCTTGGGATAACAATCATAGTGATGGCTACGCTTTCTACTATTTTTGTTTCAAGTTGGAGATATTACAAAAATCAACAAAAATTCAACGAACTTCAATCTTACAACCGAGAAATTATTTATAAAATTGCAAATGACATAAAACAAGCTGATTCCGTAATAGCGTCTTATTCATATAGTGGGGCTAATTATGTTTCCTCTGAAAATACATTAATTCTTAAGCTTCCAAGCATTGACTCTATGCAAAATATAATTTCCGCACACTTTGATTACTATATATTTTGTAAAAACCCATTAAACCCACAAGAATTATCAGAAATAATTATTCCGGACACATTAAGCTCACGAATCTTCCAAAATAAAATCTTATCTTTGAACTTAGATACATTAGTTTTTAGTTATTACGATGCAAATAATTCATTATTAACATCAGGGTTTGAAAATTCATATTTAGTAAAAATTAATCTTATTTTATCGGAAATCGTAAATGCAAAAAAAGTTTCAGTGGATTTCAGCAGCCAAGCAAAACTCAGAAACAAATAATAGGGGTTTTGCGCTTATAATTGCGCTATCAATTATTACAGCAGTTTTATTGCTTTCTGTTGGAGTTATTTCCTATTCAGTTTTTGAATATAAAACATCAAATAAAAACGTAAGCAACCTACAAGCTTTTTCACTTGCAGAAGCTGGACTACAAAAGGCAATTCAAAAATTAAATGACGATCCTAGTTATCGTGGGGAAACAAATACCTCGCTTAGCCCAGGAGCGTATACAATTATTGTTACTCAAAATGGAAATAATTTTGTGATAAACTCATCCGGGTATATTCCGGATTACCAAAATTACAAATCCAAAAAAAGCTTAAGAATAGGCTTGTCATCAAGCACACAAAATGTTTCCTTTAATTATGCTCTGCAAGCTGGGGTAGATGGAATAGAAATGAGATCTAATTCTTCCATTTCTGGAAATGCCTATTCGAATGGAGCAATTACAGGAGCAAGTAATTCTGCCATTAACGGTGATGCGTTTGCAGTTGGGTCAATCTCCTCGCCTAAGCCGGTTGTCACTGGACAAAAGGTTGAAGGAACAAGCCCTTCCGATATGCCAACAATAGATTATGACTATTGGAAAAATCAAGCCAATATAAATAACGATCCTTATACGGGCAATCTAATATTAGGCGGTATCAGCGAAATTGGTCCCAAAAAAATTATTGGAAATCTAACAATCGATACTGGCGCAACAATTACTTTAAAAGGACCGCTTTATATAACAGGAAATATAGAGCTAAAATCAAATAGCAGAATTATATTAGATAGCGGATTTGGATCAATGGGAACAGTGATAATTTCGGACGGAACAATAGTTTTAAATAGTAATTCTCAAATTGTTAATACCACGGCAACGCCAAAAGGCTATATTCTCCTAGTTAGCCTAAGTAACGCAAACCCCGCCATTTTAGTTGATTCAAATATTTCCGGCGGAATTTTTTATTGTCTAGAAGGCGTATTAAAATTAAATAGCAACAATCACATAGTTACAGCCGCAGCTAAAAAAATATTATTGGAATCGAATAGCAATGTTGAATATGACACTGGACTTGCAAGTACCCAGTTTTCTGGTGGACCAGGCGGTGGTCTTGTTCTGCAAAAAGGATCTTGGCAAGAAATCAAATAATATTTAGATTTTACTGACATTTTGTTATAATAAGAAAAGGATGATTGCTGCGCGAACATTGACGGCAAGGAGGGAAATGTTTGAAGAACTATTTGGGCTTAAAAAACCTTTTTTCGGTATTGATATTGGCATTAGTTCCATTAAAATTGTCCAAGTTAAAAAAACTCTTGGTAAAATTGGAATTTTTGGTTATAACGAAATAAATTTAGAAAATAAATTTTGGGCAAAAAATGGCATACAAAATGCCGATACTATAAAACCATTAATTCTAAACGCATTAAAAAACTCTAGTCCAAAACCAATTACTGCAAAATGGGCTGTTTCAGCACTACCCGAATCTCTCGTCTTCTCAAAGGTAATTGAACTTCCCACAATGAAAAATCATGAAATTTCTAGCGCCCTGTTTCATAAACTGGGAGATTTTATTCCAATTAGTCCAAATGATGTCTATTTCGATTGGCAAATTCTCGAAACCAAAAATAAAAAAATTAGTTGTTTAATTATTGCTGTTACCAAAACGCTCGTTGATTCTTATCTAAAAATGTTTAAAGAAATTGGTATTGAATTAGTTGCGCTTGAAACCAAGCCCTTAGCAGTCTCAAGGGCCATAACTGATAGCTCAAGGCAAGATGGATTGGTTATCATTGATATCGGTGCCGAAAACACAAGTATCTCTATAATTAATAACGGTGTTTTTACTACTGCTGGTTCAATTGCTATTGGCGCCGGAGATCATTTTGAAAATTTGAATGATACTCAAATCAAAACCCTATCAAACGAAATTACAATGCTTATATCGTTTTATAATAATAGAATAAATCCGGATATAAAAATTACAAAAGCAAAGCTCTGCGGAGGCGGCGCAAATACGCCAGGAATTTGTGCGGCAATTACTAAAAATACCGGCTTAAAAACAGAAATCGGAAATCCCCTCATTAATATTGCCCGCAAAGCATCTAAAGACCTGACTCTTGCAAAATCCCTTCGCTTTTCAACGGCAATTGGTCTTGCCCTAAGGAACATAAATTCAAATGACAAACATTAATCTTCTTCCAATTAGCGAGAAAAAGAAAAGATTTGTTGCGAGATCTAATTTTCAATTAGCACTTTTTTTATTAATAATTTGTATTTTTATAATTTTTACCATAATCGCCTATTATTTTAAAGATAGTGATTTAGTAAACGAAACAAACAATCTAAATAATAAAATTTCAACTATTACAAATGAAATATCATCTTATGAAGATATACAAAACAAGGCTTTGTTTATAAATGACAGAAAAAAGGAAATCAATGAATTAAATAATAAGTTAGTTGATTTTAAATCAAGTCTTGAAACAATATTGGAAATGAGTCAGCAAGACATATCATTAACCGGGTTTACACTTGAAGCAGGAACCAACTCAACATTAAAAATTAGTGGCACAACCTCATCCAGAGAAAAGATAATAAACTTTATAGATAATCTCAACAAATCCAAATATTTTAAAAACGTTAGTTTTGATACCTCGATAATGTCAGGTAATCAAGTAAATTTTAATGTAACTGGAGACTTGAAGAAAAATGAACTTTAATAGAACAACTTATTTAGTAATAGCAACATTTGTCGTAATTGGCTCATTATTATCATATAAAATGTATATCGATATTAACAGAAACAGTCAGCTAAGGTCAGATATTACCAACAAAACCGCTGCATACCAAGAAAAGTTAGCAATAAAAAGTATACTTTTTGGCCTGAATAGAAATGTTACAAAATTAGATGCAGAGTACGACAAATATTTAAAACTTATTCCTACAAAAAAAAGTACTGGTGATTTTGTTGTTAGTCTCGAACAAAATGCAAATAGCAATGCGATACTTGAAGATATTTTTTCTTTCTATAATAGTGCGCTAAGACAGTCCGCTGTTGAAGATGATACTCAAGGCGCAACACTGCAAAACAGTACAAATAACTCAAAATCGCTCAATAAACTATCTTTTTCTGGGAGTTTTAAGGGCAGTATTAATAACTTAATAGATTTTTTAAAGTCAAATGAAGGAATTTCAAGGTATTCATTAATCGAATCTATTTCTTATACAAAAACAACCTCTGAAGAAGTCACAAAAATAGATGGATCAATTTATTATAAACCGTCTGTAAGTATTTATCAAAATAATACGCAAAATCTAAAATTAAATGATTAAGCCCAATATAAAGAATATAAACACAGAGAAAATGGTGGAAGCAACCAGTTGGTTTGTAATGATTTTGATATTGATATTTTTTAGATTTCTTCCAAAATCAATGATAGATTCCGACAGTTCATATATTCTAATCGGAATAATTATATCCTTTGCTCTACTTTATTATTTAGTTATCGACAAATTACCATATAAGAAAAAATTCTATATAAAAAATATTTCCGATATAATTTTAATTAGTGTGTTAATCCATATTGCCAAAGATTATGGAATCTATTTTTTCTCGCTTTATTTTTTACCAATTGTTAGCGCGGCATTAGCCCTGGAAATTGGTTCAACGTTATTGATGGCAACTTTAGCCTGCTTATTTGTTGTAGTAGAAATAATACTTCAAAGCCAAGATTTATTATTTTCCGACTCATCTCGATACTCTGAATATTTTGGAGTATGGCAAATTGCATTAATTGTAATTGTAACCTTATTTTGCAGATTTTTAGCAATTCAAATTAAACAAGAAAAAACAATAAATGAAAAAGCGATTAAAGAGAAAATTAAAGCGGTCGAGCTTGAGACAATGCAAAGAGAATTAACAGCAAATGCAGCACACCAACTACTTACTCCTCTTTCAATCACCAGAGGTGATTTATCAGTAATTTTAGCTGAAGATTTTGGTAAAATTAAACCAAAACAAAAGCAATTATTAGACGATGCGTATATCAATACTAAGAGAATAATTCATCTAGTAAACGACCTACTAGTGGTGTCAAAACTTGAAGGAAACAAACTCCCCCTTGTAATTAGTAAAACAAACATTTCATTAATAATTCGTGAACTTATTAAAGAATTTGATATGCAAATAAAATCTAAAAAAATCGATGTTACATTTAATAATTCCGGTGACACGCCAGATGCCTATGTTGACAAGCAAAAAACCCAACAAATTCTCTACAACATCTTTGACAATGCAATAAAATATACCTCAAAAGGTAAAATTGAATTGCGCCTTGAACACGACAAGAATAATGTTATAATTGTAGTTAGTGATACGGGTATTGGAATACCGGAAAAAGATCAAGACAAAATTTTTACACGTTTCTTTAGAGCAAGTAACTCTCTTGAAGTCAATAAGGAAGGAACCGGACTTGGTCTTTCGATTGCAAAAATTCTTGCAGAATCGCAATCTGGCAAAATTTGGCTTGCATTTTCAAGCGCAGCTGGAACATGTTTTAAAATATCATTTCCAATAAATAATAGGAGCAATAATGAAAATACTGATAATAGACGATGAAGCAGCGGTACTTAGAATGTATGGAGAAAAACTAAAATTAGAGGGATGCGAAGTTTTTACAGCACAAAACAGCGAAGAAGGATTAAATTCAGCACTGGAAAATAAGCCAGACTTAATTTTACTAGATATAATCATGCCAAATACAAATGGCCTTGATCTACTGAAAAATTTTAAACAAAACGAAGAAACTAAAAATATTCCTGTATATTTATTAACAAACCTACCAGAAGAATGTTCTCAAGATAAAGCAACCAAGCTTGGGGCAGCCGGTTATTATGTAAAAGCAGAATGTGAGCCAGCAAGCCTGGTTAAAATTATTCAAAATATTAAGAAATAATTTTTGTCTATTAATTTCAAAATATTTCAAAAATATCGCCGAAGCAGATATTTTTGAAATATAAACAAAAACTAATTAACTGTAATTGCCCGAGCTGGGCAAGAAGTAACTGCCTGTTCAATACAGTCTTTATTTTTAGTAAAATTAGCGTCTTCGATAACCTCTGATTTTCGATCGTCGTTAAATCTAAAAACTTCGGAGCACAAAGAAACACATGTTCCACAGCTAATACATAATTCTTTATTTACTTCTGGCTTCATATTATCTCCTTATACAAGGCTAATTGATATTTATCATTCTTGGCAGCCCCAAGGGGAATTGAACCCCTATTGCATGCTTGAGAAGCATGCGTCCTGACCATTAGACGATAGGGCCTTATTTTATTATTTGATATTTAGTATCTCTTTTGCTTTTTGTACAATTTCACCAGGAGTAATCTCATTTTTTGAATAAAACGCCTTGGCTCCATCTCTAATAGCCTTTTCCCTGTATGCATCCTCTGGAAAAGCAGTAAGCACAATTACTGGGATATGATTTGTTTGCGGCCATGTTTTTAAAATATCAAGTACCCCCAGACCTCCTTTTTGAGGCAGCAATAAATCTAGTATAATAATGTCTGGAATCTCTGACATCGCAAGGGTGGTCGCGCTATCTCCATCTTTCGCAACAATAACCTGGAAACCATCGTCTTTAAATCTATTCTGATAAAGTTCCGAAAGCGCAGTGTTATCTTCAACTATTAATACTTTTGCTTTATAATTCATCTTGCTCCTAATAGATTAATTTACTATGAAAACAACTAAATTATAGCCAATTTACTTATGAATGTAAACTGGAGTATCAATTGGAGCCCAGTTGTATACCGCCTCAGCAGATCCAACGCCCAGTCTAATGCACCCGTGCGATACAGGAGTTCCCAGATGTGCTTCGCCTTCCTTAGTGCCATTAGCCCACTCAGGCAATTCATGTATACCATATCCTTCACCAAGTGAACTCCACCATGGCATGTAAAGATTATATTTTGCAGAATATGCTCTATCTGATTTTGACTGAATATACCTGGTGCCAACAGGCGTAGGCGTAGACCATTTTCCAGTTGAAACAATATATGTACTAGCTAAATTTGAACCCTCCCATAGATACATTTTTTGTTCGGAAAGATCCACTTCAATATATTTGCCAGGGTATAGTCCCGGGGTACCAGAATCTGTTTCAGTTGGTTCTGGAGCAATTATCTTTTCCTCTCTTGGTGTTAGTTTTGTATTTAAAGAAATTTCGTTAATTTGTGATTGGCTTGCAATCCTGGAGGAAAGAAGTTCAATTGTCTGGTTTAATGCATCTTCCTTGTCAACTTCTATACCATCTCTACCCTCATCAATTACTTCATCTGTTCCCGCTTTTATTTTTTTACTAACCGATGTTATATCGATTTTTTTTGAAATATACTCCAAAAATGAGTTGATTTCGTCTTGTGAGAATATGATCCTTGCATCCGATGAATCGCTTTTTTTTAATGTTATCCATGACGCTATTTCCTCAGAATTGGCAACCGAAACTTTGCTATCAGTCTTGTAATAAATAGGTGAGCCAATCACGCTTTCAACCTGATTCTTTACATTTTCAATGTCCTTATCGGTTATATCTGGCGAGATTTCATCAAATTCTATTCTAAAATTTTCCGGAAAACTAGTTAATTTAATTTCGCCTAAGAATCCTGATTGAGTATTAGTATAATTAATTTTTCTGCCATATTCCGGAAGTATTATCGATAACTTATTATTTTCAACTCTAATGCTTGCATTTTTAGGATTCTTTGTGGCATTTTGTGCAACTCTATTTAACAAATCTTCGAATTTTTTTTGTTCAAGTATTGGCTTAAGATAATAATCGTTTTTGGTAGAGCTGATAGTTGCTAGAACCCTTGGAATCTTAGTTAATAAATTCGGCTCTCTTCCATAGCTATAAGCGTCGCTAAGACTCGCAAAAATGTCGTAACTCAATCCAATTTCGCTGACCTTTATTTTTTGCTTTTGGCTGTCAAACAAAATTGTTAAATCGTTTTTATTAATATTGTTAATCTTTGATTGCAAAATTGCTCTGCTTTCATTAATTGTTTTACCGCCCAAATCAATTCCGCCAATAGATACTCCGGGATACATTTTATTTGAAAACGCTTTCTCATATGACCATAAACTTCCAGGAAAAAGCATTAAAAAAACAAAAATAGCCAATGACAAAACAAATGGCTTTTTTGCAAACCCTCCCTTTTGTGAAACATCATGGCTTACATTGCTAGCATCAGAATTTTGCATTTTATTTAATTAAATTTTGGTGCGCGTAGATGGATTTGAACCATCGACCCCCACCTTATAAGGGTGGTGCTCTAACCACTGAGCTATACGCGCAAATATAATAAAAACGGGTTATTAAATAAACCTCAGAAGTATAAAGTTATTCATTTAACATTATACTACAATTTTTGAATTTGTTAAGGGTGCATTTGCTATCTTAAAAATTTATTTTTAATTGTTTCAAATACTAAACTAAATTCTTCAAATTTATATTTTTTTGCCATATAAAGATATGTTATTACGCCAAAAATAATTGATCCGACGCATTGAACAAACACTCCCCAGACCCTCTGCATATCAACAATGTTTCCTAGCACGTATTTAGACAATTGAACTATAATAGACATAATAATTGTAGAAAATATTACCTTGATAATAAAATTTTTGATTTCTTTTTCATGTGTACGCAAAATTGGCAACTCTTTTCTTAAATAAATATAGAGTAAGATTGCATTAATAAATCCAGAAATTGAAAAAGCAAGTGCAAGACCAGATACTTTCATATTGATAGCCAACAAATACCCCAAAATTATGCTTGCAATCATCGAAAATACCCCAATAAGAGTTGGAGTTTTGGTATTATGTAACGAATAAAAAGACCTCGACATAAGGGGAATAATTCCTTGAGCTACTATTCCAATTGCAAAAAAACCCAAAGTTGATGCCGTTTGCACAGTTTCATCCCAGCCAAAATCACCTGAACCCAAAATTAATCTAACAATTTGCACTCTAAGTAGTATTATTCCTATTGCCGCGGGAATTAATACAAGAGTTATCGCCCTGAACCCTCTCCAAAAGTATCGCGTAAAATCTTCGTGATTTCCCAGAGAAATTGCTCCGGAAAGAGTTGGAAAAACTGCGGTTGCAAGCGATGTGCCAAAAACAACGGTTGGCATAGTCTGAATATTATCAGCAAGGTTCCATATTGCAACCGATCCAACACCAACCATTGACGCAATTGATGTGTAAACTAATAACATTATTTGATTCACGCCCAATCCGATGCTTCTGGGAATCATAAGTCGAATTATTTTTCTTAATCCAGGATTGCTATAGTCAAAAATTGATTTAGGTTTCCACCCCAGATGTATGGCGGTTGGCACTTGAATTAATAAATGCAACATTGCCCCAATAATAACTCCGTATGCGGGCGCCCAAAACCCATATTTATCTGCAAATAATAATGTTGAAATAATAATTGAAAAATTATATACAAGTGGGGCAATGGAATAGGCCATGAATCGTTTAAATGAATTTAAAATTCCACCAAAAACATATGAAAGTCCAAAAAATATTGGAGAAAAAAGCATTAATCTTGCAAGCCTAATTGTTTCAATTTGTTTTAAAGTGTCAAAATTTGGCACTAAAATTGGAATCAAAAAAGGCATTAATATAAATAACAATAACGCAAAAATTACTAAAATCACAAATGATATATTTAGAAATGAATTTGCGATATCCCATGCTTCCCTATGATTATTGCTGTTTTTATTTAAATATGATGTAAAAATAGGAATAAATGCAGCAGAAATTGCCCCTAAAATTAAAATATTAAAAATGAAATCAGGAAATCTAAAGGCCGCGTAATAAATGTCTAATTCCCCTGTTGAGATTTTTTGAGCTAAATAGTGGTCGCGAATTAAACCCAAAAAATTACTTAGAGTTAAAGTAATTATTAAAATAATCGATGCTGATTTTACATTGTTTGTTTTGTTAAAAAACTTTTTAATTCGATACATTTAGGGTCTATATTAATTTTAGTTTCCGACTTTTATACTTAGAATAATTGTATCAAAAAAAGATTTAAATTTAGAATAATATCCTTTTGGAGTTTTTGTTACTAGTTGGTAAAATTCTTTCGCCTGCGAATTATAAATATAAACATCTTTTCCATCAAAATCACCCTGAGTATATGTTTCGCTTATGGTAAATTTTCCGTCGATATTATCGATTTTTTCAAGTTTTACCAAATTATAATTAGAAGATAATTCTGTAATGGATATGAATTTATCAACCTTATTCTTTATGTAATTAAACCAATCATCTGTAGATTCAATTTTTGCAATGTCCTCAATAACAAATCTCAATAATTCTGCGGAAACTTTAACAGATACCGGATCACTTTTATCAAGTAAATTTTTGTCGTCATAAAATAATTGGACACTCTCCATTGTGGATGGGGTTTTAACATTTTTATCACCACCCAAATCGGTTGCATTCCAAATTTTTGGATAATTAAGACTTAATTTATGATCTGCACTACTAAAAACTTGGGTCACAACATTTTTTGTATCTGAAGTTTTTGGTAGAATCACATTTGAATTACTAAAATAATTATTATAAATAAGCCATCCAACAACTAATATTACAATTGCGATAATAGGTGTGATTAAATTTTTGTTCATTTCTTCTCCAGTTTATTAATTGCTAAATTTATTCTACTAATTGATTCGTTTTTTCCTAATACCCAAAGCATTTGGGTTGGTGATGGAGATTTTTCAAGCCCAGAAAGTGCAACCCTAATTGGCCAAAAAACATCTCCGTTGGTAAATTCCCCAATACTTACAGTTTGCAGTAGCGCGTCGTTTAGATTTTCAATCTTTTCCCAGTCGTTATCTGATAATTCCGATAATTTATCCAAAGCTAGCCTTAATCCGGCCAGAGTTAATTTTTCAGTTGATTTTTTAAATACCAGTAAATTTTTGTCATATTTAATCTGAGTAATGAATGGTTTTGCTAGCTCCTCAAAATCACTAAGTCTTACCATTCGTTCCTGAACAATGCTAATGATTCTTTCTAAAAAGCATTTATCAATTTCAGTGATTAAAAGTTTTTTCTCTTGATTATTTATAATTAAATCTAAAAGTTCATGAACCTTTAGATTTTGAATGTAGCGATGATTAAAATGATTCAATTTTTCTCGATCAAATATCCCGCCGGCTTTGTTGACCTTTACAATATCAAATTCTTTTTCTAATTTTGCTAGACTAAAAAATTCGCGATCATTTTTAGGGCTCCATCCAATAAGAGCTATAAAATTAACTAACGCATCTGGTAAATATCCAAGTTTTTTAAATTCTTCAACCGATACCGAACCATCTCGCTTAGATAATTTCTTTTTATTAGTTGATAAAATAGTTGGTAGATGTGCAAATTCAGGCATATCCCACCCTAAGGCTTTGTAGAGCAATATTTGCTTTGGAGTGGAGGAAATCCACTCTTCGCCACGAAAAACGTGCGTAATAGCCATTAAATGGTCGTCAACTACTACTGCAAGGTGATACGTCGGCATCCCATCGGACTTTATTAGTATTTGATCATCAATTAAAAAATTATCAAATTCAATGTATCCCCTAATCATATCGGTAAAAACTGATTTACCGCCTTCAGGAACTTTTAATCTTATTACGTATTTATCGCCTCTTTTTATGCGTTTTTCAATTTCGTTGCCAGACAATTTTAAACATGTCTTATCATACATCGGTGCTTGTTTATTTTTAATTTGTTCGTCTCTCATTTTTTCAAGTCTTTCTTCTGAACAAAAACAATAATACGCATGACCATCTTCAATTAATCTTTGAGCGTATTCCTGATATATTCCAAGTCGCTCCGATTGAATATAAGGGCCATAAGACCCCTTTGAATCAAATTTTTCAGCCCGCCTGCCGGCGAGGCAGGTTTTCAATTTACAGTTTTCAATTATTGAATTGTTGATTTTATGTTTTAGGCTTTGGTTTTTCGTTTTTAGTTCTTCGTTTCTAGTTAGTTGAACTCCTTCATCAAATTCTATCCCAAGCCAATTCAAAGATTCTAACAACCTTTCAATTGATCCCGCAACATATCTTTTTTGATCAGTATCCTCAATTCGTAAAATAAGTTTGCCATCATTTTTTTTAGCAAATAAGTATGCAAAAAGGGCAGTTCTGGCACCACCAATATGAAGCTCCCCGGTTGGACTAGGAGCAAATCTTAACCTAACTTCTGATTTATTCATATTTTTATAATATCCGACTTAATCTTAAAAATCAAGAAATCCTTGGCCTTTCCAATTCAGCTTAAATCTGCTAAAATCTTATTAGTTATACTTTCAAACTGGGATCATTTAATGAATAACATCAGAAATTTTTGCATAATTGCTCATATTGATCACGGTAAGTCAACTTTGGCTGACCGTTTTTTGGAAATTACAAGCACAGTTGAAAAAAGGAATATGAAGGCGCAACTGCTTGATCAAATGGATTTGGAGCGCGAGCGAGGTATCACTATCAAGCTCCAACCCGTCAGGATGCTTTGGCATACAACACAGATAAATGCGGATTTGAAAACTAACGCCGATAGTGCAGATAATAAACTGATTTATGAAGAGCTAACCTACAAAATTAGAGGAGCAATTTTTAATGTATTTAATAAATTAGGACCTGCATTTAAAGAAAATATTTATCAGCGCGCTCTAAAAGAAGAATTATCAAAAAATGATTTAGAGTTTGAATCAGAAAAAATTTTAAATATTTATTATGATGAAAAAAAAGTTGGAACATATAAACCAGATTTTATTATTGAAGATAAAATAATCATTGAGCTAAAAGCTTTGCCATTTCTAGGTCAATTAGAAAAAAAACAAACGTGGAGCTATTTAAAGGGCTCCAAATATAAATTGGCATTATTGGTTAATTTTGGAGCTTCCAAGCTGCAAATCGAAAGATACATTTATGACTCGATCCGCAAAAATCCGCCTGAAAATCCGCAAAAATCCGCGAATGTTGAGTACGTTCTCAACTTAATTGATACTCCCGGACACGTTGATTTTACTTATGAAGTTTCAAGATCTCTAGCGGCAGTAGAAGGCGCTATACTTTTAGTTGATGCAACCCAAGGCGTACAAGCTCAAACATTAGCAAATTTGTATCAAGCGTTAGATCAAAACCTAGTTATAATCCCGGTCTTAAATAAAATAGATTTGCCGAATTCTGATGTTGAAAAAGTTAAAGATGAACTCGTAGAGTTACTTGGCTTTGATCGAAATGAAATTTTAGCAGTTTCAGCAAAGACCGGAGAAAATGTAGATTTAGTTCTTGAAGAAATTATTAAAAAAGTTCCACCGCCAAAAGGCGATCCAAGCGCCCCAACTCAAGCTCTAGTTTTTGACTCTATCTACGACAATTACCGTGGAGTTGTTGCATACATTAGGGTCATAAATGGCAAAATTATCAAAAATGATAAGATAAAACTAATTGCAACACGCTCTGAAGACACAGCACTTGAAGTTGGAACTTTTTCACCAAAATATGAACCCAAGGAATCACTTTGCGCTGGCGAAATCGGATATGTAATATCTAGCTTAAAACAAGTCGAAGACTGTAAAGTTGGAGACACGCTTACAACCCAAAATTCACAACTTGAAACACGTAACAATGTTTTTTTGGAAGTTGAGCCATTGCCTGGATATAAAAAAGTAACACCAATGGTTTTTGCAAGCATCTACACAGCCGATGGAGAAATAAACAAACTCCGAGATGCACTTGGAAAACTGAAATTAAATGATGCTTCCCTTTCATATGAACCAGAAAACTCATCCGCGTTCGGTTTTGGTTTTAAGTGCGGATTTTTAGGATTATTGCACATGGAAATTATCAAAGAAAGACTTGAAAGAGAATATGGGCTTTCTCTTGTAGTAACTACGCCAAAAGTTAATTATATTGAAGATAAATCATCAGCAAGAGTTGAGTATGAGGAGCCGTGGAGTAAAGTTGAGGTAATTGCTCCACAAAATTATACTGGTGCAATTATGGATTTGCTCGATCATAATAGAGGAATATATAAAGAAATGCGCTATATAGGAGAAAGAGTGATTTTAGATTACGAATGTCCCCTTGCTCAAATAATAGTTAATTTTTATGACAAATTAAAAAGCATATCTGCCGGATATGCATCAATGAACTACGAGATGCTCGAATATAGGAAGGAAGATTTGGTTAAAATGGATGTGCTTGTTGCTGGAGAAAAGATTGATGTTTTAGAACAAATCGTTCATAAAACCGAGCTTCAAAGCAAGGCCCACGAAATTACGAAAAAATTAAAAGATCTAATTCCTCGCCAATGGTTTGATGTTACAATTCAAGCAGCAAATGGCGGAAAGATTTTGGCTCGTGAAAATATTGGAGCACTTAAAAAGGATGTAACTGGGTATTTATATGGTGGCGACATTAGCCGCAAAAAAAAGCTTTGGGCAAAACAGGCCAGAGGCAAAAAAAAGATGAAAAAATTAGGTAAAGTTGATATTCCAACAGATGTGTTTATAAACCTGTTAAAAAATTAAAACCTGCATTAACAAAATACAATTTTCAGTTTTCGCCGCCGATAGGCGGCAGTTCTCAATGAGTTCTCAATTCTTTAGTTTTAAAACTGAAAAATAAAAGCTTCATTGTCCTCACCAGGAGGACCTCCTCACCTGGAGGACGTACCTTGTGGCCGCGCCCTGTGCGGGAAAACTGAAAACTGAAAACTAAATTTGATTGTACATAAAAAGCCCCACCTCACGGCGGGACTTTTTATTATAGAAACAAGAGATTATCGTTGTTTCATTGGTCTTGCAATATTTACTTTGATGTTTCTTCCACCCATATCTTTTCCATCCATTTCTTTTACAGCTTTTTCTGCTGTGGCATCGTCAACCATTGTGACGAAACCGAAACCTTTGGAACGGCCGCTGAATTTATCGCTAATAACGATAGCTTCAACAACTTCACCACAAGCTGCAAAAAGAGCTTTTAGATCTTCTGCAGTCGTAGTGTAAGGTAAATTACCTACATAAAGCTTGTTTAATGCTTCTTCCATTTAAAATCCTTTTTATCCCTAAGGGATAATGTCTAATACCTCGACCCCCGGCTGACTTTCCTCGGGGTTAAATTACTTAACACGAGTACTTTCTCAAACCGTTCATTATTATTATAGCATAGTATCAAATTAAATACAAGTTCAATCGTCAAAAAAATTCAAAACTCAAATTTAAAATCAAATTCAAATGATTAAATATCCAAAACATTAAAGTTTAAAAATTAAAAATTTGAATTTTGAATTTGTATTATTAAATCTAGTATCTGCTCACATTTATTGTTGATGCGCCGGCATTAATGTTTAAGTTTATTTTTTTGGTTTGACTTGCATAATCTTCCGATTGATATGTTTTTTCGTCAATTTTAGAAAATCCAGATAGGGTTTTACTAGATAAACCACTATCTATTATCACATTACAGCCAACTGATTTTGGTACTTCAATAGTAATCTTAGACGCACCAGCAGAAACATTAACGTTAGCCAAATTAGCAAAGTCGCTAAATCGTAGCACAATGGTGCTTGCTCCCGCCGAAATACTAGTATTCTCAACAAGATATTTGGATAAATCTAAATCAATTTTAGACGCACCAGCAATAACATTAAAATTATCCCAAATTACAGCTGGATTTAGTTTTAGTTGAACTGTGTTTTTAATACTTTGACCAAGAAACCATGTGTTAGACGCTACTGAATTCATTTTTAAAGCTACAGTTTCTTTGTTATTTGCGATATTTTCAGTTAGGGCGTATGACCCGATATTGGAACTAATTGACGCATCAATCAATTTTGAAGTTGTGTCGTCTAAGGTTATAACTCCTGCGCCTGTATTTATTGAAAAATCAGCGTTTGTTACAACAGCCGATGATTCTGCTAGAAGCGATTGAGTTGTAATATTGCTTGCAGAGTATCGATTCATCATCTCGCTAAAATTACTTCCGAGTGCCATCGCAAATACACAAAAAACTAAAACTAAAGTAAAAAATAATGTTAAAATCCAGCCATATTTTAACCCGCTAAATAACCATGATATTCCCCAAAAAATTAAAATAATTGGCCATAAATTTGCAATTGTCATCCAATTTATCGTAACAAACCCAAAATTACCTAGTAACAGCAAAGCCCCGATAGCAACAAATATTAAACCCCAAAAAATCCCACTGTTTTTCATAAAACCCCAAAGCTAAAATTAATTTTTAATCTCTCTTTGCCGACCTTATTAACATGCCAATACCGATTACAAAAAGAATCAGTGGCCAAAGTCTGGAAAATCCTAAAAATGGGAAAAAATTATTCATTAAAAAAATTGCGCCAATGGTAATTAATAATAATCCACCCATAACATTTGCTCTTTCAGGATTCTTTTTAATTTTTTTTCCCTCATCTTTTACTCTTTCGGCAAATTCTTCAGCCTTTTCTTTAATTTCTTCCTTAATTTTTTCTTGTTTTTTTAGCCTATCTGCTTCTGTTTCCCCTTCTTCTGGAACAACTACCCAAAGTAAAATATACCCAACAATTCCAACCCCGCCGCTAATAGCCAAAAGCACAAAAATTAGTCTGACAATTACTGGGTCAATTTTAAAATATTCACCTAACCCTCCGCAAATACCTGCAATCATTCTGTCTTTTTTACTTCTTGTAAGCTTTTTTTCCATAATTATCCTTTTAAATTTAAGCCTCTATTTATTTAATTATATCACATTAATACAACGAAAATAAATAACCCCTTGAATTTTCATATGAAGTAGTATAATATATAGCCACATACGGTACCTTAAATCACTATTTTAGGAGGCGCATAAATGAAAAAACTTGTTCTACTTGTTTTTTTTATTTTGCTTACCCTGATTTTCCCAGTATATGCAGAAGAAAATAGCTCGTCAAAGTCAACCAATATTCCCGAATTTGTTATATATAAAAATAAAGAAACTGAACAACCTGATATCTACGCGCCAAAGTGTGAAACACTGCCAAAATGCAATTACGAGCAAAAAAATCAGCTTGCTTTAACGCCAACACCCAAAAGAAATACTATTGAAACATTGCAAAAGCCTTTTTCTACCGAGATCAATTATTCTTTCGGCAGATTTTCCGAAGAAGGCACCAATAGATATGATTATACTGTAAATTATCTGGTTATAAAGCCTGAGAGAAATTTATTTCGACTTCAGTATGATTCATTAAATAACCCCGTTGATTATAAAAGATTATGGGTGAATACTGGCTCATTTGAACTTGCAAAAAGCCCGGGTTTCGAAGCCTCGTTTCGACCTGGAATGATATTTGATAATCGCCAGAAGCTGTATTACGGCGGATTCTTTGACATTAATTTTCCAAAACTCGGTCTTTCATCACATTACCGATGTTATGCTGGAAATGAATTTGACAAACATCTTGCCTTCACAACATTGAAGGTTACTCCGAATTTCTTTATTCAGAATTATCTGTATTTTGAAAGTAACACCTGGTCAGCCGATAGCAATATTGGACCAGGATTTGCCTTTGATTTTGCAATCAATAAGATTAAATTTAATGTGAACGTCTGGGCAGGCACTTCGCTTTGCCGAGGCAACGCAAAGTCAGTTGATCTTTCGTTTTCTTCAAGATTTTAATTTTTCAAATGGACTTGTTCTATCCCGCCTTTCGCGAAAGGCGGGGTTTTTTGTATTAATGACGTCCTCCCCGCACTCCCCTTGGTCGTACGGGGTTTCCTTTGCTCCGCTACTCATGAGAATTCTGATGTGATGTCTATACCTTTGTCAAAGTTATTTTGTCGTTCAATATATTTTC
>Ga0172368_10001609_pt1 | contig 30522 bp, 30 predicted proteins | sample Lak11m_FD_114540 | JGI IMG/M metagenome (GOLD analysis project Ga0172368, IMG submission 114540) | Freshwater microbial communities from Kabuno Bay, South-Kivu, Congo - kab_022012_11m | ecosystem: Environmental > Aquatic > Freshwater > Lake | place: Democratic Republic of the Congo: South-Kivu...
AAAAGTCTAATTTATTGAGATTGCTTCGTCGCTACGCTCCTCGCAATGACCGCAAAGACGCCATTTGTTATTGCGAGCGAAGCGCGGCAATCCCATTCTTGAATACTTTTGCAATTACCTCATTATAAAAAAAATAATAGGGGTGCTGTATGGCGAAAACGGCAATTATTCACGCAAGAACAGAATCAAAACTAAAAACTGAAGTGGAGCGTATTTTTAAATCATTGGGGTTAACTACTACGCAAGCAGTAAACCTTTTTTTCAGGCAGGTAAAAATACGCAAGGGGATTCCTTTTCAAGTAGAAATCCCCAACAAAGAGACACTGCAATCTTTCAAAGATAGCGAGGAAGGCAAAAATCTGACCGAAGGTAAATACGCAGAAGATATGTTTAAAAGGCTTGGCATTTAATGCTTGCCCCCGTATATACCAATCAGTTTGAGAAAGGTTTAAAGAGGGTGCTGCGGCGCGGCAAGGATGCAGAGAAACTCAAAAGGGTAATATCCATGTTGGTAAATGAAACATCCCTGCCACAAAAACATAGAGACCACGCTTTGCTTGGTAATTTTGACAAAGTCGTAAAAAGTCAATTTCCCCTCCCCTGGCGGGAGGGGATTAAGGTGCGGGGGAGCAATAATAAATACTGTAATTACTTGTTTATCACCCTCACCCCAACCCTCTCCCGTCAAGGGAGAGGGAGGTTTTTCTACTTTTTACGAGGCCATCAATTTTAAAGTTCGCAGAGAATGTCATATAGAGCCCGACTGGTTATTAATGTATCGAATCAGTGAGGATAAACCAATTTTCGAACGCACTGGTATTCATTCGGATTTATTTGGTAATATAACCTCACGGGAGTGGACAGGGCACTGGTGGCCCTCCTGGACTTCAAAACGGCCCCCAGAAGGACTTGCAAGTATTGAAAAATGCTGCAAGTCCTTTTTTATCGCTGTTTTATCAATTATTCTCAGTGTCCACAATATCACAAATTTTCACAGAAAAGTCCCATCAGTTTTCACAACAGTAAAAATGGGCAGTTAGGTGAGCGAAATGCGTATTGGGGGATAGTAAAAATGCTCGGCTCTTTTTGGTTTTGTACCGATTCAAAATATGCTATATGTTGAATACAGGAGAAAAAGATTATGCAAATAAAAATAGAATTTACTGCAAAACTACCCTGTAAAATAACCAGGCGGAAAAAATGGGTTTTGGCATCCTGCCCCATTCTTGATGTGCATACACAGGGGGCAACTGAAAACCAGGCAAAAAAAAATCTCGCTGAAGCATTGTCTCTATTCTTGATCTCCTGCTTTGAACGGGGCACTCTCGATGCTATACTGAAACAATGTGGGTTTAAAACCATCCAACCAACCGATGCACATAAACAGTCACTTCCTAAAGTCTCCGAAAATTATGTAAATGTTCCTCTGCCGTTTGTTGTCAATGCAATGAAAACGGGCCATTCATGCCACGCATAACCCCGGTACATTGGAGAATACTCGAATGTATTTTTGAAAAGGATGGTTTTGTTTTTGAGAGACAGCAAGGGGATCATTGCATTTATTCTAAACCAGGAATAGATCGCCCCATAGTTATCCCTACCTATAAGGAAATAGACATTGCCATAATCCAGGCAAACATGAGAACAGCCAGAATGAATCGCGCGAGATATTTCCAGCTGTTAAAGACATGTAAAAAAGCAGCGTAATTGTAGTATTAAAAGCAACCTTTCTTTATCTCCCAACAAAACCCGTCAGTTTTCACAACAGGTATTTACTCCGATTTTGTTTGACTAACAAAGTTCGATTATATAGCGGGTGCTTAACGGGTGTGATGATCTACAGGGAAAGGTAGGATTAAAGCGGACATAAAAAAAGAGGCATTACCGCGGGACGGAACCCTTTGGTTTGCCTCTCATCGTGATTCTGTTTTAATATATCGTTATTTTGTAAAAAAAGTCAGGCTTCTCTTTTCAGTTGTCTGGGCATGAACTTTTATCCCTACTGCGTCGTATAAACTCCCCTGTCTTAAGATCATCCCAAAAAATTTTTATGGTTGCTTTCAGTTCCGGCTTTGCTTCGGACATTAACTGCATTCACCGTCCCTATGACGGCTTTTTTATTACCAGAGCCTTTTCCCTCCATGTCCAGAATTGAAGCAAGCAGCTTGACCCCTAATGCAGAAGGTGCTAAAAGAAATTCACAATAGTTCCAGCATTCTTGTCTTAAATATACGGAAGTGGACAGGGCACTGGTGGCCCTCCTGGACTTCAAATCCAGTGGGAGGCGTGAGCAACGTCTCCGGTGGGTTCGATTCCCATGCACTTCCGCCATGTTATAATAGGGCTTAGGGTACCGGGGTTCGGGATTCGTGAGATACGAGCAATGACAAAGAAGGGACGGATTTTCAGCGGCATTCAGCCGACCGGGGTGATTCATCTGGGCAACTACGTGGGCGCCATCCAGCAGTGGGTGAAGCTCATGCACGATTATGACTGCATCTACTGCATAGTTGACTATCATGCCATGACCGTAGAATATGATGTCCGGACCCTGCGGGACAACATTACGGAGGCGGCCATCACCCTTCTTGCCTGCGGCCTTGATCCCGAGCGCTGCACGCTCTTTGTCCAGTCAAGGGTGCCGGAGCACACTGAACTGACGTGGGTATTTAACTGCCTGTCCCCGATCGGCGACCTTGAGCGCATGACCCAGTTCAAGGAAAAGTCCCAGCAGCACCGCGAGGACATCAACATGGGCCTGTTGGGCTACCCGGTGCTGCAGGCGGCAGACATCCTTATCTACAAGGCAGGCTTTGTCCCGGTCGGCGAAGACCAGGTGCAGCACGTAGAGCTCACGCGCAGGATCGCCCGGCGCTTCAACAACCGCTTTGGCGAGACCTTCCCCGAGCCCCAGGAGGTCCTCACCCCCACCTCACGCATCATGGGCACCGACGGCAAAACCAAGATGTCGAAATCTCTCAACAACCACATCGGCATCCTTGAAGCCCCGGAGGCAATCTGGGAGAAGCTCAGGACCTCGGTCACCGATGAGCGGCGGATACGCCGGACTGACCCGGGTGACCCTGAGGTCTGCAACCTTTTTACCATGCATAAGGTCTTCTCCGCTGCGGAAGACATTGCCCGCATCAACCGCGAGTGCCGCACCGCGGAAATAGGCTGCGTGGAGTGCAAAAAGATTCTTTTCAACAACCTGCTGGCCCACCTTGAGCCCATCCAGCAGAAGGCCCGCCAGCTGCGGGACGATCCTGAGGCGGTCGCTGCAGCGCTGCGTGAAGGCGCTGAACGCTGCAAAAAAATGGCTGAACAGGTCATGCAGGAAGTGAGAGTCAAAGCCGGAATCCGATAGACAGTCCCAACTTTTAATAGATGTCGGCGCTAAAAATCCCTCAACCCGCCTCCCGCATTTCACTTTTCACCTTTCACTTTCCACTTTTTTCCCCGAGTCACGAGTCACTGGCCACGAGTCACGAGCCCCGCCTGCAGCACAACTTGTTACATACATTTTACATTACAGATATTTACAGGATACACAGCTCTGTTATAGTTACATAAAAAATTGAGGGAGGTAATTCAGCCTGCACCGCATTGGTGTTAAAGTTCCTATACGAAAGGAGAAATGAACATGACCAAAAACAAAGAATATGTGTTGAAGATGGTGAAGGACCAGAATGTGCGGTTTATCCGCCTCTGGTTCACCGATGTCCTGGGTTTTCTGAAAAGTTTTGCCATCACCCCGGATGAGCTTGAGGGAGCGCTTGAGGAAGGCATGGGGTTTGACGGCTCCTCCATAGAAGGGTTTGCCCGCATCGAGGAGAGCGACATGGTGGCAATGCCGGATCCCAATACCTTCTGCATCCTTCCCTGGCGCGGCACCGAGACACCGGTCGGCCGGATGTTCTGTGATATTCAGCAGCCCGACGGCAGCCCCTACGAAGGCGACCCCCGCTATGTTCTGAAGCGCATACTGAAAAAAGCCGCTGACAAGGGCTACACCTTCTACACTGGCCCGGAGCTTGAATTTTTCTTTTTCAAGAACCAGGATGCTCCGCCCGTCACGCTTGACCGGGGCGGGTATTTTGACCTGACCCCCCTTGATGTTGCAAGCGACCTGAGGCGTGATATTGTCCTCGCCCTTAATGAGATGGGCATTGTTGTCGAGTACAGCCACCATGAAGTGGCGCCCAGCCAGCATGAGATTGACCTGCGCTATGCTGATGCGCTCACCATGGCAGACAATGCCATGACCTACCGGCTGGTAGTGAAGGAGATTGCCATGCACCATGGCGTATACGCTACCTTTATGCCCAAGCCCCTGTTCGGCCAGAACGGCAGCGGCATGCACTGCCATCAGTCTCTGTTCAAAGGCGATAAAAACGCGTTCTTCGATGTCAGGGATGAATACCATCTCTCCGCTGTGGGCAAATCCTATATTGCCGGCATCTTAAAGCATGCAAAGGAAATTTGTTCTGTTCTCAGCCAGTGGGTCAATTCCTACAAGCGGCTCGTGCCGGGCTATGAAGCGCCGGTCTATATTTCCTGGGCCCGGCGCAACCGTTCCGCACTGGTGCGGGTGCCCATGTATAAACCGGGGAAGGAAAAGGCAACGCGCATCGAGCTGCGCTGTCCTGATCCTGCCTGCAACCCGTACCTTACTTTTGCGGTAATGCTGGCAGCAGGGCTTAAGGGCATTGAACAAAAATATAAACTTCCGGAACCGGTTGAAGAAGACATTTTTGAGATGAGCGAAGCTGAGCGGGAGCGCCGGGGAATTGCGTCTCTTCCGGGAAGCCTTGATGAAGCTATCGTCGAAACGGAAAAAAGCACACTGGTCAAAGAGGCGCTCGGCGACCACGTCTTCAGCAAGTTTATTGAAAACAAGAAGATTGAATGGGACAACTACCGCGTCCATGTTTCTCAATACGAGCTTGACCGGTACCTGCCCATCCTGTAAATCAACTCCCGGCTGTGACGCAGAGGAGATTCTTCATCCTTGAGCATGAAGAGTTCGGGGAACCTAGAATTATTAAACCGTTGTGCGGTCACAGGGCCGCTCATTTGAAAGGTTAAACCTTTTTCAAGGAGCGGCTCTGCCTGCACCATAGCAACCGGTACAGATGGTGTGTGTAACACAACAATCGAAAGGTAATCATTATGCCGGTCAACGGGAAACCGGGAACTGATACTGTGCCGGCAAAACATCGTCGAGATAAAGGCGGAAAATCCTTCCTGACGAAAAACAGCCGGGCGCTGCGCTAACCCAGCGCCCGGCGGCAAATTCAATTTGTATATTGACAGGATTTCTGATAGATACGGTTAGTTTTTTTATCAAAAGCCGGTGGTACGCTCTTAAAAAATATATTATATATAAAGAGGTATAGAACATACATGGAGAATAATTTCATCCCCAGCATCCTCATATTTTGCTGCCAGAATTCAGTTTCTTCCCCCAAAAAGCTGGTTGAAGAATTTGAGCATCCTGAGCATATCAAGGTAGTCGTGCTTCCCTGCACCGGGAAAATGGAGGCCATCTACGCTCTTCAGGCCTTTGAGAAGGGGCTTGACGGTGTTTGCGTAGTCGCATGTCTTGAAGGTACCTGTCATTATCTGGAAGGAAACCTGAGGGCGGCAAACCGGATTCATCAGACAGCGGCCATTCTTGACGAGCTTAAGCTGGGAGAAGGGCGCATTGCGATGCTGCACATCGACGCCACAGGCACGGATTCCTTCAAACAGTCTGCCGGAGACTTTATCAAAAGGATTCAAAAGCTCGGCCCCAACCCGTTAAAGCAGGCGGCTTGATTCTTCGCGCGCGGGTTATAACCATTCTCCACGAATACTCCGGTACGTTGTTCAGAATTTCCTATTATTCATTATACGGGATTGCGGTATCATGCCTAAAAAATATCATATTGATTTTAAACCAACACTGCCCCGCTATACACCGCTGGGAAAGTCAGGGGTTGTTGATTTCCGGGAAGGCTGCCAGCGCTGCGGCCAGTGCGCAAAAAAGGCCTGCGTCTATAATGTCTATGACAAGCGCTGCTTTGACAGCGCACAGATGACCGACTCCATAGATTATCTGTGCAAGAACTGTTTCCGCTGCGTGCAGTCGTGTAAAAAGGGCCTGCTCAACAAGTCGGTCAACCCTGAATATGTGAAGATGGGCGATGAATACTGGACTCCGGAAATAATCTCTACCAACTGGACCCAGGCGGAAACCGGTAAAATCCCGGTCTCCGGCGCCGGCTACGGCGGCCCGTTTTCCGGGCCCGGGTTTGACAGCATGTGGACTGATATGTCCGAGATCGTGCGGCCCACGCGCGACGGAATCCACGGCCGGGAGTATATTAATACCTCGGTTGACATCGGCAGAAAACTGGAACGGCTCAGCTTCGGGCCATCTGGCGAGCTCCTCTCAGAGCCCCCGCCGCTGCTGGAGCTCCCCCTTCCTCTGGTGATGGCCACGCCATCGTTTGGCCATGTGACGGATACGGTGCGGCTGAGCCTGGCCAGGGCAGCGGCAAAGCTGGGAACTTTTTTCATTGTTGCCGCAGAGGACTATGACGCGGGTCTTGCGCACTATAAACAGCATATAATTCCCCGAATCTCACCGGAATCATATCCTGCTTTCAAGGCACAGCTTGCCGGTCATCGCGCGGTTGAGGTTATCTATGCTAAAAACATGCGGCCGGTCTGGCAGGAAATCAAACAGAACCACCCTGATATGCTCATTTCCATAAAGCTCCCCCTTGACGGCAATGAAACGCAGATCGCCGAAGAACTTATTCAGCAGAGAGCTGAAATAATTCATCTCCATGCTGACGATCACGGCAGCGAAATCAATGCGGCAAATCCGCGCTTCATCAAGGACATGATGCGCCGGCTCCACCGGCACTTGGTGGAGCGGTCACTGCGCGACCAGGTAACGCTCATTGCCGGCGGCGGCATCGCCATGGCAGAGCACGTGGCAAAAATAATTATTTGCGGCGCTGACGCGGCGGTCATGGATATTCCCTTGCTGCTGGCGTTCGAGTGCCGGCTGTGCAAAAACTGCGTGAAGAATCGCCCCTGCCCGGTGACCATTGACGCTATCGAGCCGGCCTGGGGAACACAGCGGGTCCTCAACCTCATGTCTGCCTGGCGCAACCAGCTCCTTGAGATACTCGGCGCCATGGGCATCAGGGAAATGCGGCGCTTGCGCGGCGAGGTGGGAAGGGCAATGTTTTTTGAAGACCTGGAAGCTGATATCTTCGGTAAACTATTTGGTGAACACGTATGAAGGTAAAAAATAACAGGAAATCGAAAGCGGGCGACAAATGGGCTGCCCCTGAAGTAAAGAGCACCCCCACCCGCTTCAGAAACCCCATCGGGAAATACAAGATCAGGAGAGGCCCGGAGTGCATTGCCTGCGGCAAATGCGCGGAGTTGTGCCCGGAAGGCGTGCATGTAAAAGCAGGGGCGAAAATGGCAAAGCCCCGGGATTTTTACTGCCTCGGCTTCTGCTGCAGCAGCAATTCCTTCTACTGCATTGATAAATGCCCGGTTCAGGCACTGCGCCTGGTGGAAAACCCGCTCTGTGAAACCCTCGGTGATTACCGCTGGCCCAGCGACCTGCTCATCAGCACCTGGTACATGGCAGAGACTGGAGAGGTGCCGCGCTCGGATATTAATTACTGCACCGGCAACAGCAACGGCGGGTTTGACAAAATCCGCTTTAATTTTCCCGAGAAAATGCCCGGGCCGGAAATTCCTGATGATGAAATTTCAACGCAGATTGAGCTGAACCGGAGAAATGACGGCAGGCCGCGGATTACCATCCAGCTGCCAGTCTATGGCGGCGGCATGTCCTTCGGCTCGGTGAGCCTGTCCACCATGCTATCGCGTGCACGGGCGGCAACCCTGTGGGGCACCTTCTGCTGTACCGGCGAGGGCGGTTACCCGGAGCACCTTGCCCCCTATGACGACCACATGATAACCCAGGTGGCAACAGGGCTTTTCGGCGTGCGCGAGGACACTATCCAGCGGGTGCGCATCGTGGAATTTAAATACGCGCAGGGAGCAAAGCCCGGCCTCGGTGGCCATCTGCTGGGGGACAAGGTCACCCCGAGCGTCGCCAAGATGCGGGAAGCGGTGGTCGGCAATGCGCTGTTTTCACCGTTTCCTTTCCACAGCGTCTATTCAGTGGAAGACCACAAGAAGCATGTTGACTGGATCAAGGCGATGAACCCCATAGCGCTGGTATCGGTCAAGGTGTCAACGCCTACGGATGTGGACATGGTGGCGGTGGGCAGTTACTATGCCGGCGCCAATATAATACACCTGGACGGCAGCTACGGCGGCACCGGCGCGGCACCCGACATTGCCAAGAAAAACATCGCCATGCCCATAGAATACGCGATTCCCAAGGTGCACCAGTTCCTGAAAGATGAGGGCATCCGCGACGAGGTCACGCTCATTGCCAGCGGCGGCATCCGCACGGCCCATGACATCGCCAAGGCAATCGCCCTGGGGGCTGACGGCGTGGTGGTGGGCACTGCCGATATGGTGGCCCTGGAGTGCGTGCGCTGCCATAACTGCGAGAGCGGCCGGGGATGCGCCCGCGGCATCGCCAGCACGGACCCGCGGCTCTCGGAGATGATCACCATTGATTGGGGCGCGCAGCGTGTGATAAATCTCTACGCTGCGTGGAGAAAGCAGCTGGTGCAGATACTGAAAAGCTTCGGCATGCGCAGCATCAGGGAGCTGGTGGGCAGGACTGACTGCCTCTACCACCTTGACTACCAGCGAAATAACAGTGAACTTAAGCGGACCGCCGGGGGAGGAAACTGAATGGCACGGCAATTTCAAATTACAAAATCAAAATTTCAAAAATGTTAATAATTCAGACAGCAGGGTTCAGGATTTATTAATGAACGATTCAGCTATTGCTCAAAAAATTCTTGCTTCGCGGAGGCTGCTCATAGACCAGTCCTCTCGCACCACACGCTACAAGGCAGAGGAGGAAGGCGGGTGCGGCGTCACCGGCTTTGCCTCCTCTATTCCGGTCGGCGGGAAACACATCTTAGAGCCGTCCGTGCAGATGCACAACCGGGGAAACGGTAAAGGCGGCGGCATTGCCGCGGCGGGCCTGTGCGCTGATGACCTGGGAGTTACCCGTGAAGTTTTAGATGAGGACTATCTTTTACAAATCGCCTATCTTGATCCCGCGGCCCGGGCTCAGGTCGAGCGCGAATGCGTAAAGCCGTTTTTCAAAATTGACAGCTCGGGAAAAATCCCCGCGGTTGACGACTACCGGGAGATCGAGGGACTTGAAGCGCGGCCGCCTGATGTCTGGCGCTACTTTGTGCGGGTGCAGGAGAGTGTTCTCAAGGATTTCATAGACAAGCGCGGCCTGCAGGCAATGGCGCAGCGCAAGGCCGAGGATGAGTTCGTCTATCAGAATTCATGCCGACTGAACCAGCAGTTCTATGCCTCTCTCGGCGAGAAAAAAGCTTTTGTCCTGTCCCACGGACGGGACATGCTGGTGCTTAAAATCGTCGGCTACGCGGAAAAGGTAGCACAGTATTACCAGCTTGAGAATTTCAAGGCCCACATCTGGATCGCCCACCAGCGCTATCCCACCAAGGGAAGGGTGTGGCATCCGGGCGGCGCGCACCCCTTTATCGGCATGCATGAGGCGCTGGTGCACAACGGCGACTTTGCCAACTACCATTCCGTGAGCGAGTATCTGCGGCAGCGAAATATCGTTCCCCAGTTTCTCACTGACACGGAAGTATCGGTCCTTTTGTTTGACCTGTGGAACCGGGTCTATGAATATCCTCTTGAGTATATCATCGAAGCCCTGGCGCCGACCGGGGAGATGGATTTTGACTGCCTGGCGCCGGAAAAACAGAAAATATACCGGGCCATCCAGGCATCCCATATTCACGGCTCTCCTGACGGCCCGTGGTTTTTCATCATCGCCCGGCACGATCCCTACACCCAGCGCTACCAGCTGGTCGGCATTACCGACACCTCCATGCTCCGGCCGCAGGTTTTTGCCCTGCAGGAGTCGGATGGGGTGCAGATAGGGCTGGTCTGCTCGGAGAAGCAGGCCATAGACGCGACCCTGCACAGCCTCTCCCAGGAAGACAGGCGCTTCAGACCCATCGCGGATAAATACTGGAACGCGCGCGGCGGCAGCCACACTGACGGCGGGGCCTTCCTGTTTGAGTTCAGCAAAAACGGCGCGTCCGGCGCGGCAAGGGATTTTACCTGTACGGATAAATTCGGCAAAGTCATCTCAACGCCAAAGGACAAGGTGTCCGCTGACCGCACTATAGCTATCTTCTCCAGGCCTGCTGCTGAGGCTGTCTCCGAGATGGAAAAGGCGCTGGAAGAAAAAGACGCCGGGCAGCTGTTTGAGTTTATTCGTGATAACATGGCCCGCTGGGATTTCAACATGCTGGGCTGGTGCTGCCAGAGGATTGACGCGTTCGGCAGCCGGGGTGAAAGCTGCAGGGAAAAGGCAATCGAGGCGCTCACCCTGCTCATTGATTTCCGCTATGATACCGGCGCAAAAAAACGCAGTTCTGTGCTGGAAATGCTGCACAGCAGCCTGTATGAGCTGTTTGCCGGCGCGCCGAAGATCAGCGCAAAAAAAACCGGGCGGTTTGTCTGGATTGACTGGCAGACCCGCGCAAAACTGCGCAGTCCGAAAAAAAACGAGGCCGCCCTTATTATCTACGCCCGGGAGTTTCCGCCGGAAGGTGATGCATGCGATGCGCGGCTCATCTGCGCGGCATATGAGCTCGGCTGGAAGCGCTTCATCGTCTATGGCTCGCGCGGCCAGCGCTTTCATGGGTGCGGACTGGGTCCTGATACGCAGGGCGTGCGCATCGATATGTACGACAGCTCCGGCGATTACCTCGCCTCCGGAATTGACGGCTTGGAAATCCGTGTCCATGGCAATGCACAGGACCAGCTCGGCCAGATAATGAAGGACGGGAAACTCGTCATTTACGGCGACGTGGGCCAGACCTTTCTCTACGGCGCCAAGGGCGGGGCAGTGTACGTGCAGGGCAATGCTGCAGGCCGGCCGCTGATTAACGCCGTGGGCCGGCCGCGGGTCGTGATTAACGGCACCTGTCTGGACTATCTGGCGGAATCATGCATGGCAGGCGACCCCTTGAAGGGCGGCGGGTTTGTAATCTTGAACGGCCTCGAGTTTGATGAAAACGGCGTTATCCGCGAGCAGGCTGCCCCGTACCCTGGCTCAAACCTGTTCTCGCTGGCTTCAGGCGGCGCTATTTATGTGCGCGACCCCCGGCGCCAGGTAGTTGCGGAACAGCTGAACGGCGGGGCGCTTATCTCCCTTTCCCCGGAAGACTGGAGCCTGATTCTTCCCTATCTGCAGGAGAACGAGAAGCTGTTCGGCATTTCCATTGAAAAAGACCTGCTGACCGTGAACAACAAGCGCAAAAAGCCAGAAGAGGTGTACCGCAAGGTGGCAGCCGTAAAACTTGCCGTGCTCACCGATGTCGATGACGACGCCTGAAAGCAGTGCCCTGGGCAGCAGGGTCTGAGAAATAAATATACATACCGTAACTCGGCGCTCATCGCTCAGCATTTATTCATCTGCACGCGGCAGCGACACTACTATGAAAGCAATCCTGGCCCTGGAAGACGGAACTGTATTTGTCGGAACAGCGTTCGGCGCCACCGGAGAACGCTGCGGCGAAGCAGTCTTCAACACCAGCATGACCGGGTACCAGGAGATTCTCACCGATCCCTCCTACAAGGGTCAGATCGTCACCATGACCTACCCCCTCATCGGCAACTACGGCATCAATGACGCGGATACCGAGTCAGCCCGTCCCCGGGTGGAGGGGTTTGTGGTGCGCGAGCTGAGCCGTATTGCGAGCAACTGGCGCTCGCAGAAATCTCTCGAACAGTACCTGCTGGAGCACGGCGTGGTGGGTATCGAGGGTATTGACACCCGGGCACTGACAAAACACATCCGCACGGCAGGAGCCATGAAGGCGGTGCTGTCCACTGATGACCTTGATGAGAAGCGCCTGATAACAAAAGCCCGCGACTCCCGGGGGCTGGTGGGCATTGATCTCGTCAAAGAGGTGACCTGCGCGAAGCCCTACTCATGGAATGAATTCATCCGGTCCACAGACATGCGGGAGGGCACTGTCCGGCCTGCTGTAGAATCGTTTCCCTACCGGGTGGTCGCCATAGACTGCGGCATAAAATATAATATCCTGCGTCTGCTTGCCGCAGCCGGCTGCGATGTCACGGTCGTGCCGGCAGGCACTACAGCGCAGGAGATCGCCGCGCTCAATCCCAGCGGCATATTTCTTTCTAACGGCCCCGGCGATCCCGCGGCAGTGCCCTACGTGGTTGACACCGTGCGCAGGCTCATGCCTGACTATCCGGTATTCGGCATCTGCCTTGGCCACCAGATGCTGGGCCTCGCCTGCGGCGGCAGAACCTATAAGCTCAAATTCGGCCACCGGGGCGGTAATCAGCCGGTGCAGTACCTTCCCACCGGCAAAGTTGACATCACCAGCCAGAACCACGGCTTCTGCGTGGACCTCGGGTCAATCAACCGGGATGAAGTGGAGCTGACCCATATTAATTTGAATGACCGCACGGTCGAGGGCATGCGCCTTAAAAAATATCCGGTATTCTCGATCCAGTATCACCCGGAATCGTCGCCCGGGCCCCATGATGCCCGGTACCTGTTTAATGAGTTCGTACAATTAATGCACAAAAAGTGTCCCTGATGTAACCCATGCCGCGCAGAACCGATATCCACAAAATTCTCATTATAGGCTCCGGGCCCATCATCATCAGCCAGGCGTGCGAGTTTGACTACTCCGGCGCACAGGCCTGCAAGGCGCTTAAAGAAGAGGGCTTCGAGGTGGTGCTGGTAAACAGCAACCCGGCCACCATTATGACCGACCCGGAGATGGCTGACCGCACCTATATCGAGCCCATAACCCCTGATATTGTGGAGCTCATTATTAAAAGAGAGCGGCCTGATGCGCTGCTGCCCACCATGGGCGGCCAGACCGCACTCAATGTTGCCTCGCAGCTTGCTGAAAGCGGCGTGCTGGAGCGCTACGGGGTAACAATGATCGGCGCCAACTATGAGGCAATCCGCAAGGCTGAAGACCGCGACCACTTCAAGGAAGCCATGCAAAAGCTCGGCCTTGACCTGCCCCAGAGCGGCCTTGCCTACACCATGGCCCAAGCGCGCGCCATTGCCTCCGAACTTGGATTTCCCCTCATCGTCCGGCCGAGCTACACCCTGGGCGGAACCGGCGGCGGCATTACCTATAACATACAGGAGTTTGAGGACATCGCGGCCCAGGGCCTGCAGAACAGCATGATCAGCGAAATCCTGGTCGAGGAGTCGGTCATCGGCTGGAAGGAATTTGAGCTTGAGGTGATGCGCGACCTGCAGGACAACGTGGTCATCATCTGCTCCATTGAGAACCTCGACCCCATGGGCATCCACACCGGCGACTCCATCACCGTTGCTCCGGCCCAGACCCTCAGCGACAAGGAATATCAGCTGATGCGCGATGCCGCCATCGCCATCATCCGCGAAATCGGCGTTGAAACCGGCGGGTCCAACATCCACTTTGCCGTGAATCCGAAAAACGGCCGCATGGTGGTGATCGAGATGAATCCCCGGGTATCGCGCAGCTCAGCCCTTGCCTCCAAAGCAACTGGTTTTCCCATCGCGAAAATGGCGGCAAAGCTCGCCGTGGGCTACACCCTTGATGAAATCCCCAATGACATCACCAGGGAGACGCCCGCATCCTTTGAGCCGACCATTGATTACTGCGTGGTTAAAATCCCCCGCTTCACCTTTGAAAAATTTCCCGAGACCGATCCGACCCTGGGCATCTCCATGAAGTCGGTTGGGGAGACCATGGCCATCGGCAGAACCTTTAAAGAGGCACTGCAGAAGGGCCTGCGCTCACTTGAAACCGGCCGCTCCGGGCTCGGCGCTGACGGCAGGGACCTCCGCATGAGCAATCAGGATGAGTGGCAGAGTGCGGTGCGCAAAAAGCTTGCCACCCAGAATTCTGAGCGCATCTTTTATATCCGCCACGCGCTGCAGCTCGGCATAAGCGTTGAAGAGATTCACCAGCTGAGTAAAATCGATCCCTGGTTCCTGCACAACATCCGGCAGATTGTGGACACGGAGCAGGAAATAAAAGACGCGGTGGCTGCAGCACCCGCGGGTATCCGGGCACTGGAGGATACCGCGCTGCTGCGCAGGGTGAAGGAATACGGGTTCTCCGACCGGCAGCTGGCCTATCTCTGCGGCGCTGATGAGGAGAGCGTGCGCCAGCTGCGGGAGCAGGCGGGCATTAAATCCGTTTTTAAGCTGGTAGACACCTGCGCCGCCGAGTTTGAGGCCTATACCCCGTACTACTATTCAACCTGCGATGAGGAAGATGAGGTCAGAAAGAGCGCCAATAAAAAGATTATGATACTCGGCGGCGGGCCAAACCGCATCGGTCAGGGCATTGAGTTTGACTACTGCTGCGTGCATGCCTCGTTTGCCTTGAAGGAGCTGGGCTTTGAGACGATCATGGTGAACAGCAACCCGGAAACCGTGAGCACAGACTATGACACCTCCAGCAGGCTCTACTTTGAACCCTTGACGCTTGAGGATGTGCTCGCTATTGTTGATGCGGAAAATCCTGACGGCGTCATTGTCCAGTTCGGCGGCCAGACGCCCCTCAATCTGGCGCTGCCGCTGGCGCGCTGCGGCGTGCCCATCATCGGCACCTCTCCTGACAATATTGACTGCGCGGAAGACCGGGAGCGGTTTAAAGAAATTCTTTTAAAGCTCGGACTGCACCAGCCGCCGAACGCTACAGCAATGTCGGCTGACGAGGCAATGCGCAAGGCAAAGGAACTGGGCTTTCCGGTGCTCGTCAGACCGTCATACGTTCTCGGCGGCAGAGCCATGCGCATTGTCTATGACGACGAGTCCATCCAGCGCTTTATCCAGGAGGCCATCCAGGTCAACCCCGATCACCCCGTGCTCATTGATAAATTTCTGGAAGATGCCATCGAGATCGATGTGGACGCAGTGGCGGACGGCACGCGCTGCGTGATAGCAGGCATCATGGAGCACATCGAGGAAGCGGGCATCCACTCCGGGGACAGCGCGTGCGTTTTGCCGCCCTACTCCCTGCCTGCGCATATCATCGCCGTCATCCGCGATAACACCTGTAAATTGGCCCGGGAGCTGAATGTCATCGGGCTCATGAATATTCAGTTTGCCGTGAGGGATGATACGGTATATATTCTTGAGGTGAATCCCCGTGCATCGCGCACCGTGCCGTTTGTCAGCAAGGCTACCGGCGTGCCCTGGGCAAAGATTGCGGCCAAGGTCATGGCGGGTAAAACCCTCGATGAGCTCGATATAAAAAAAGAGATTGCCATTACCCACTATGCCGTGAAAGAAGCGGTGTTTCCCTTTAATCGCTTCCCCGGCGTTGATACTATTTTAGGGCCTGAAATGAAGTCTACCGGCGAGGTCATGGGCATTGACGGCGACTTCGGCATTGCCTTTATCAAGTCCCAGATTGCCGCAGGCCAGCGTCTGCCGCGTGAGGGAACGGTTCTCATCAGTGTCAGTGATAAGGATAAGGCCCTGATTGCTCCCCTTGCAAAAAAACTGGAAGCGCTCGGATTCAGGCTGCTGGGCACCCGGGGCACTGCCCGGTTTCTCGCTGACCGGGGAATCGCCATCACCCCGGTAGCAAAGCTGGGAGAGGGACGGCCGAATATTTTAGACCTTATCAAAAACAGCGAGGTTAGCCTGATCATAAATACCCCGTCAGGAAAAGAAGCTGCAGCGGACCAGACTACCATCCGGCGCGGTGCCATCAGCTATGCCGTCCCCTATATCACCACGGTGCCCGGTACTGCTGCCGCGGTCAGGGGCATTGCTTCGCTGCAGCAGGGTGAGATTGCGGTCAGGACCATACAGGAATACCATGGGGACATTAAAAAATCCAGATGACAAAGACCAAAATCCAAATATCAAATAGAAAAATATTTTAATTTGACATTTGTCATTCATTTGGAATTTGGATTCTGACATTTGACATTATAAAGAGCCCGGTTTTTGCACATGAAAAATTATCCAGCCCAATGCACACAGCTCCCCCGCTATACTCCTCTGTCCCGCAGCCTGCGGGAAGAGTGCGGCGTCTTCGGCATTTTTAACCACCCGGAAGCCGCCAGCATCACCTATCTGGGGCTGTACGCGCTGCAGCACCGGGGCGAGGAGAGCGCCGGCATCGTCGTTTCAGACGGCAAGCGCGTCATCGGCCATAAAGGCATGGGGCTTGCGCCTGAAGTGTTTAACCCGGATATCCTGCAGAAGCTTTCCGGACACCTGGCAGTCGGGCACATCCGCTATTCCACAACCGGGGCTTCCGAGCTTAAAAACGCGCAGCCGTTCCTGATAGAGTACTCCCAGGGGCCGGTGGCTATCGCCCACAATGGCAACCTGGTCAATACCAAAGAGCTGCGCAGCGCCCTTGAGCAGCGCGGCTCCATCTTCCAGTCCACCATGGACAGCGAGGTGATTGTCCATTTGCTGGCCTGCTCGCAGAAACAGACCATCGAAGACCGGCTCATCGAGGCCCTGGGACAGGTGAGAGGCGCCTATTCGCTCATTTTTCTCTGCAAAGACAGGCTGATCGGGGTCCGGGACCCGCGGGGCTTCAGGCCCCTGTGCCTGGGAGTGCTGAACGGCTCCTATGTGCTTGCTTCTGAAACCTGCGCCCTGGTCATTATTCAGGCCCACTATATTCGCGACATTGAACCGGGAGAGATTATTATTATCGATGAGTCCGGGATACGGTCGCTTTATCCCTTTCCGAAACAGAAGCATGCATTCTGCATTTTTGAGTTCATCTATTTTTCACGTCCTGACAGTATGATTTTCGGCAAGGGGGTGTATGCGGCGCGCAAGGAACTGGGCAGGCAGCTTGCCCATGAGAGCCCGACTGACGCTGATGTCGTCATCCCCATGCCTGACTCGGGAAACTGCGCGGGGCTCGGATTTTCCGAGGCCTCGGGTATGCCGTTTGAGATGGGCATCATCCGCAACCACTATGTGGGCAGGACCTTTATCCAGCCGGTGCAGTCGTTCCGGGATCTGCGGGTAAAGATCAAGCTCAACCCGGTGCGCGAAGTGATAGAGGGTAAACGCATTGTGCTGGTGGAGGATTCCATTGTGCGCGGCACCACCAGCAGAATCCGCATTAAAAACTTCAAGGAAGCCGGCGCCCGCGAAATTCACATGCGCGTCAGCTGCCCGCCCCATCGCTATCCCTGCCTGTACGGCATTGACTTCCCCACCCGCGAAGAGCTGGTGGCTTCATCCCACACGGAAGAAGAAATCCGGCAGTTCCTCGGGCTTGAAACGCTCTGTTATTTAAGCATCGAGGGAATGCTCAAGGCCATGCCCCTGCCGCGGGAAGAATTCTGCCTCGCCTGTTTCACCGGAAAGTATCCGACCTGATACCGCAAAATTTTGATACAGAAGCGAGGAATCAGCTGATGTGGCAAGTTACTTGTCTCTATGTTTTTTCACATAAAAATACTTCGCCAATTAGATTACAAATGTAGTATAATGTAAACATATGGAAATAGTTTTTGATTCTTCAACGCTGATCTTATTGGCTAAAACAGAACTTATCAGGCTTGTTACTGAAGACCACCAGGTCTTAATACCTGAAAGAGTTAAGCAAGAATGCGTCTCAAAAGATATATTTGATGCCCGTCTGATTTCGCAGCTCATTACTGAAGGCGCTATTAGGGTATTGAAGGCAGACAATAAAGCGGTCATTAGCAAACTGTGTGGGGATTTCAAAATTCATACTGGTGAGGCGGAAGCTCTTTATCTTGCAATGAAAAGGAAAACTCTTCTATCTGTTGATGATCTGCCTACCATAAAGGCCTGCAAGATTTTTAACCAGCGATTCACCACTGCAGTCCATTTTCTGATAACTATTGCCCAACAGGGGAAGCTTGATAAAGAGAGCGCGTTTGTGAAACTCGAGAAACTGGCAGTATACGGCCGTTATAGCAGGCGAATAATTGATGACGCGTATGCGCGGCTAAAAGGAGGTTCATAATGAGTGTTATAAGTCTCAGATTAAAAGACAGGGAACTAAAAAGGCTCGCGGTGCTTTCAAAATTAACCCAGAAAGACAAGTCTATGATTGCACGGGAGCTCATGGAGTATGGCTGGGAGTTTATGATGATACGGCTCTACAAGGAAGGCAAACTTTCGTTAAGCACGCTTGCTTCAAGGCTTGATATGTCTGTTAGCGAAACCATAGATCTTTTATCTGAATTCAACATACAGTCACCTATAGAGTATGCTGATTACCTGAAAGGATTTGAGGGGTTTAAATAACAGGAGGTTATTTTGTGCCGGACACTAAAAATAAACTCTTTCTGTATGAAGCGTTAGAACTCAGAGCTGAATATGATGCCAGGGTCAAGACATTGAAAGATTGTCTCCCTGAAACAAAGCAGAATCGCGAAAGGCTATCTCTTGAGGTGTTGACTACCCTACAGTCCGGCAAAGCCATACACCATAAACCCAAAACAGCACAGCACATAAAGCAGTTTAGCACCACAACCTTTATGGCTCCGCGTCTCCCTCCTTGTTGTCAAAATTGACCATGCAAAAAAAAACTAAAGCAAATAAATCGTTTGAATTCTGCCTGGCCTGCTTCACCGGAAAGTATCCGACCTGATTGCACGATCAGAGGTTTTGCTTTTTGCTGCGTTTTTGCTCATACATAGACTTGTCAGCCTGCGTTATCAGCTCGTCTGTGGAGCAGGGGGAATGTGGATCATACAGAGCATAGCCGACGCTTAATGATAACTGATAGCGCGTGCCGGCTTTAGTGTTGCAGACGGCAAGATTGTCCTGAAGGCGGCGGCTGATAACAGGTACTGAGCGGCGCTGGGCCTCAATGGCAAGCACCACAAACTCATCGCCCCCGACGCGGGCAATAATATCTGAATCACGGAATGTCCGTTTTAGAATATCCGCGGTCAAAAGCAGCGCCTTATCCCCTTCCAGATGCCCCAGGGTATCATTTATCCATTTCATATTATCCAGGTCAATAAACAGCAGTATTGATTCACGCTCCATCCTCCTGGCGATTTTCAGCTGACGCTCTGCGACGGTGATAAACCCGCGCCGGTTATAAATCCCGGTCAGTTCAGCCATAAATGAAAGGGCGCGAAGTTCCTCCGTGAGCTTTCGGATCTTCCCCTCTGCGCGTTTTCGTTTCAGGACTTCACTGAATGCAACCGACATCGCCTCCAATGCCCGCTGGTCAAGCTCGTCGTAGCCTGCTTCCTTGTTTGCAACCGCAATCATGCCGGTTACTGTTTCCCGTTCCATGAGCGGCACCCCGAGAAAGCTGGTTATAGCCGGGTGGCCCTCCGGAGTCCCGGTGCTGTCCGGATGCTGTGCCGGGCTATTTACAATGCAGGATTTTGCATCTTTTAACACCCTGCCCCAGATGCCGCGTATTTCCATGTTGTTTATAAGCATGGTGGTATTAGTCGTGCTTATTCGACACATATCCCATCCCGGATCACTCAGGGCAATGGTGTCAAACAGCCCAGCTTTATTAATCTCGCCGATAAACCCGAACATGCTGCCGGTGAGCGCTTCGGCAATCTTGAGGCAGGTGCCGGCAGCATCTTCCTCGGTCTCACAGGTAAGGGTCTCCCGCAAAACCATGTTCATTGCCTCCAGAACCGCATGCTGCCGGGCAATCTTTTCCTGCACCTGTTTGCGTTCGGTGATATCGCGGAATATAACGGTCACAAAAACCCGGCCGTCGACCTTCCAGAATGAAAATGATCCTTCCGCGGGTAAAGTGCTGCCGTCTTTTCTCCGAGCGATTATCTCAAGCGGCCGCATGCTGACAGCAGTTCCGCCGCTGGCAACCGCCTTGTCAAAAAACTGCTGCTGGTACTTTCGGTGCTGCTCGGGCAGAATTGTGGTAAAGGGCATGCCAATTATTTCATCCCCGGCATAGCCGAACATGGTTTCCGCCGCATCATTCCAGAGCACGATGTTTCCCCCGGCATCCGCGTTGATGAGCGCATCCCGTGCAGCACGCACAATTGAATGGAGCTGTGTTTCGCTGTTTTTCAGTGCCTCATAGGCTCTGCAATTGCGCAGTCCTATGGCGGCAAACTCACCGAAAGCTGCAGCCATCAGGGCATCGTTCTTCGTAAAGCCCCGGGATTTATTATAGAGACCGATGATGCCGATTGAAACGCCGTCGAGAACCATCGGCGCAAGCAAAATATTTTTAATATCAGTATGTATGTTCTTGATATAGGGGGCCCAGGGGCTGGAGTGTATATCATTTTCCCGCAAAACCGCACCGCGCTGGTGGGCTTCCAGAAAAGGTCCCTGCATGGGCATTGCAACTATGCCGTCCCTGCCTGATGCGCGCGGGGAAGGGGCAGCAAAAACAACTTCATTTTTATCAATGTTCGTGCTCACCAGAGTAACGAACCCGCCGGCCGCTTTTATAAGCTCTTTGCAGGCAATACATAGAGCCTCCGCAATACGTGCAAAATCGGCATGTTCCAGAACTGCCCGGGAAGCCGCAAGGAGCGCAGCAACTTCGGCTTTATTTCGCGGAGCTCTTTTCTGCGATGCCTGCGGCCGGGACTTCGGCTTTATTTCGCGGAGTTCTTTTCTGTGACGTCTGCTTTTGGTCTTTAGTGTTTTTTTCTTTTCCATGGTTTCCGGGATGAGGTGTTGGTGTTGCAGAAATTGCAGGCGGCACCTGACGGGGCACTGCACAATAAACTTTTTCAACTATAAAATAGCGGCCGCCAGCAGTCAATCACAAAAAGTCGGGTCTGCCCTTGTTCTCATGCTTGATTTAACTCCCTGTATGTGTGTATAATAAATTAAACTTTACACATCAGGAGGGCGGCATGCGCACCAATATTATAATTGACGATAAACTAATGTCTGAGGCAGCTAAACTGAGCCGGCTGAAAACCAAAAAAGCTGTGGTAGAGGAGGGATTGAAACTTTTGATCAGGATTAAAAAACAGGGGCAGATACGGAAGTTAAAAGGCAAGCTCAAGTGGGAGGGTGATCTGGAAAAGATGCGGCTTGATTCATGATCCTGGTTGATTCTTCGGTCTGGATTGATTATTTCAACGGCTTACACAATTGGCAGACAGAACTGCTTGATCAACTGCTCCAGCAAGAGCTCATTATAATGGGGGACCTGATTTTAGCTGAAATACTGCGGGGATTCCGTTCTGATAGGAACTTCAACCAGGCCAGAAAATATTTGAGTGTTCTTCCCGTTCGGACATTAGGGGGATATAAAGTCGCACTGCAAAGTGCCGCTCATTACAGGGCGCTGAGGAAAAAAGGTGTCACCGTAAGAAAGACCATTGGTCTCATCATCGCCACATTTTGCATAATGGAAAATATAGCCTTACTCCACAATGACCGGGACTTTGATCCAATGGCAGCTCATCTGTCCTTACAAATAATAACAAGGCATTACCCAACAGCTTAGGCCATGCAGAAAATCCTCATCATCGATGACGATGCGCGGCTGGTAAAAAACGTTGAGACCTATTTAAGGGAGTTCAACTATCGCATAGACTCGGCCTTGAATGGGGCGGAAGGGCTGCGCAAGGTGCAGGCCCTGCAGCCGGACCTGGTGCTTCTGGATCTCATGATGCCGGGGCTTGACGGGCTTGAAGTGTGCCGGGAGATCAGGAAGGACAATACCGTGCCCATCATCATGCTCACCGCCCGCGGCGAGGAATCAGATGTGGTCTCAGGCCTTGAGGTGGGCGCCGATGACTATCTCACCAAGCCGTTCAGCCTGCGCGAGCTTGCCGCGCGTGTTAAGGCGGCGCTGCGGCGGATGAAAGCAGCGGAAGCTCCTCCGCCTGCCGCGCACACGCCGCTTGCCTTCGGCGACCTCTTCATAGACCCGGCCACGCGGGCCGTTACCCGGAAAAAGAAAGTTGTAAGCCTCACCAACACTGAATTCAAGCTGCTCATGCTGCTCGCGACACATCCCGGCGTGGTCTTCAGCCGCGACCGTCTTCTTGATGAAGTGCGCGACCGGGAGCTTGAGCCGTTTGACCGCTCCATTGACGCCCACATCAGCAACCTGCGCACTAAAATTGAGGATTCGCCCCGGAAGCCCCGTTTCATTATAACGGTGTGGGGCGCTGGATATAAATTCCAGGTCTCCTGATATATGAAGTTTTTTTACCAGCGCATCTACTGGAAGCTGTTTCTGGCCTTTCTTGCCTCAATTATACTGACCTCCGGCGTCATGGTGCTGACCTATTTTATCTTTGCCCCTGAAATTGAGGTACACCCCCATATTAAAAAAAGTCTCATTGATGAAACCCGCTCAATTGCCGAGCGGATCACTGCTTGCCTGGCGGCATCCCCCGCATCACTGGCGGACATTACCGAAAAAATCCACACTACCGAAAAGGCCAGCATCCGGGTCTTTGATCTGCGCGGCAGGGAGCTGGTAGCGCGGATGGATGAACGCCTCAGGGACACCCGGAGAATTTCCTCAACTATTATTGAAGACACGCTGCGCACCGGGGAGCATTTGGATCTGATTTTTCCGCGCTGGATTCACGTGGTATCCATGTCGCTGAAACGCGATCAGCAGCCCGTCGCAATCCTGCAGGTCTACTATCCGCTTATTGAAAAAAGTATCTTCCCGCAGGGCGCGCCCACGCTCATTCTGCTGTTTCTTCTTGCCGGATTAACGGCTGTTTTCTCCCGCTGGCTGACCAGGCCGGTCCGGGAGCTGACCAGAGGCGCCCGCAGGATGTCCATGGGAAGCCTTGGCGCAACGGTCAGCATCCGCTCCCAGGACGAAATCGGTGAACTGGGCAGCGCCTTCAATGAAATGTCCCGGCGGCTGGCAGAGTTTCACAAATCCCGCACCGAACTGCTTGCCGACATCTCTCACGAAATACGCTCCCCGCTGGCCCGCATTCATACCGATGCGGAGATCCTCATTGACCGTGAGATGGGAAAAGAGGAGCAGACTCAGCATCTGCAGGCGATATGCGAGGAAGTAACCCATATTGATCACCTGATTGATGATCTTTTGATGCTTTCGCGTCTTGAGAATAACCAGCTCGCCCTGGAGCGCTCGCCGGTTTCACTAGAAGCGGTTCTGTCCCGTGAAGTCTCACGGTTTATTCTCCGCGCTGAAGAAAAGGGCGTCATGCTCAAACAAGAGATAGCGCCCGGGCTTCCCGCTATTTCACTGGACGAGAAGCGCATCGGCCAGGTTATCTCCAACCTGCTCGCCAATGCCATCCGCTACACGCCGGCAGGCGGAACCATAGAGGTGGGAGCGAAAGCACACGACACGGAGGTAAAATTGTGGGTAAGAGATACGGGGGCGGGGATTCCGACGGAAGATCTTTCGCACATCTTTGACCGCTTCTACCGGGTGGACAAATCACGGTCGCGCGCAACCGGCGGCACCGGCCTTGGTCTTGCGATTGCAAAGCGTTTTGCGGAGGCGCATGGCGGATATATCAGGGCGGAGAGTGCTTCGGGCAAAGGGACGGTTATCATTGTTACACTGCCGCTGCACTGATGCGTTCAGGCGCGGCCTGCGGCTTATTCAACAAAAGACTCGACCAGAGCGTCTGCGAAGCTTGACTGTTCCATCACGCCGTACACGGCCAGCGCGATTACAAGCACTATGGCCGTGAGATAGAAGGCGATTTGCAGGCACCGGCGCTGTTTGAAAAAATTCAGCATTATCCTTTTACTATTTTCAATTTCCACGGTAAGCCCGCATATCACCACCAGGAATTAAGGGTGCCTCTAATAATTCGGTTTTACGCTAAACAGCGGGAAGAAAATACAGTACGTTACATTCATTGAGCGCTTTGAAAATTCTATTTTTAGAATCTCCCCTTAAATCTTTACTGACTGTTTTGAACTGAAAATAACTGCATGTCAAGAGTCCTGTGGGGATACTGCACCACTTTTTGCAGCACCCCCCACCACAAACATCGCGCCCTCCCTCAGCTAAAACATCCCCGGTTGCACCGTGATAGCCGTGTCGCAAAAATATACGGGTGCTGACACAAGGTTCTCGTATCCCGGTGATATCCAGAGTGTGCCGTACTTTTTCGCTGACAGTAACTTGCCGCCCGCGGCGATAAACGTCACAAGAACAATAAGCAGTGGAATCCATTTTTTCATAACATTATCCTTTCATTTGATACTGTTTGTTACTTCACGTTAAATGAAACCGCTACCCCGCGGCAATAGGGGCGGTGGTAATAGAAAAATCTGCTGCCGAATTCTATTTTAATGACCGCGTCAGCCCCTGCCTCCCGTGCTCTTTCTTTGAGCTTTTCCATAACACCCCGGTACCCGACGTGCCGCCCTTTGACAAATATAACGCCGAGTTCCGTGTACGGGCGATTGATGTCCCCGGTGGCGAGCAGGATGTCACCGCCTGTCTTTGCCGGCAGTGCGCTGCTTTGCAGCTGCGCAAAATCAGTCCGCACGGTCGCGCAACCGACTGCCATAAAAAACACGCACAGTAAAAATATTGCCTTTTTCATAGTATCTCCTTTCCTATTATACGGGATGTTTTTAAATGCTCTGCAGCTTGTTTGTTTTCAGTTATAGTATCGCCGGGAAATGTGAAGGTATTTTGAATGGAATGTAAAAAAAGTGTAAATTAAAGGAGGTAAAAACAGTTCAAGGATAAAGGGGAAAGCTCAATCCTGGTAACAGCTTCTTAATATTATTTATTATATCAGCCAGCGCGCCTGATGGGTTTTCGGGAAAGGGCGCATCATCAGGGGTAGGGTAGCAGTCCGCTATATTCACACTACCAGCGGGCCGAGTGGTGCTGTAATCTCCCGCCATTTGCCGTTAAAAAGTATCTGGATGAAGGCCGCGTCAAATGCCGCCACCAGCTGGTCTTTTCCCGCGGCGGGCGGCGGCGGTTTAGTGGACTCTACCAGCCGCCCGGCGCTGAGGCAGACAGCGATCAATGCTGCGATAACCGGAAATTTTCTAAAGAAGTCTGGTTTCATAGCTGATTCTCCCTGTGCTGTAAATGGTTTGTTAAAACCTGACCGCAGAGGACGCGGAGGAAAGATTAAGAAGGGGGGAGAACTGACCGCTGCGAACTGATGCTGTGCTTCCTCGCTGTCGTCTGACTGGTGTAGCCCTGTATCAGGTATAAAATTATTTCCGGTAAATGAGACGCAGCTTTATGCGGCCGGTTCGGAGGTTGATGACAGGGGCTCACCCCAGGCGGGCCGGCAACTTTCCTCTTTACACTTTACTTGTTACCCTTTAAACTTTTAGTAACAGCCCCAGTGGATAAGAAAGGACTATGCAACGAAATGTTTTCTCTCAAACTGTTTCCTGTTCCGGTCATTGTTCAGACATCGGCGCTGCTGATACTGTCCAATGTGTTTATGACCTTTGCCTGGTACGCGCATTTGAAAAACCTCTCGGACCGGCGGTGGTTCATCGCGGCGTTCGCAAGCTGGGGGATCGCGTTCTTCGAATACATGCTGCAGGTCCCGGCCAACCGGGTCGGCTATTCGGAGCTGACGCTCTCACAGCTAAAAATTCTGCAGGAAGTGATAACGCTTTCCGTTTTCATGCCCTTCACTTTATTTTATATGCAGCAGCCGCTGAAGATGGATTATCTCTGGGCGGGGTTGTGCCTGCTGGGGGCCGTCTATTTCATCTTCCGCTCGTAGCAGGGACAGAGCCGAGTGATGAGTAACCATTCGACTGTGAGCTCATGGCCGAACAGCCAGTGCTGGGTAAAAACGTTAGCCGTCAGCAACTCGGTGCCCCGTGTCCCGTGACCCGTTTTTTAGTTTTACGAGCCACCGGTCACGAAGGTTATTCCGCACTCCGAAATCCGCCCATCGGCCGTGAGCTCAGGGCCGAACGGCATTCCGCGTTTCCTCGAGCCCCGAATCCCGCGCCCCTGTTTTATTCATCCTCTCCGCCTGCCACCCAGTACGGAACGCCCGACGCGATCCCCGTGTCAATCGAGCGCAGCCCGCTCTTCACCGGGGCCGGGTCAAAGTGCAGGTACGCGTCATAGGTGCCGTCCAGAACCCCCTGCCCGCACAGCTCAATATCGTTCTCATACTGCGAGACAACCTGCTGGTTTGTGAAATAGTCCTTCCCGAGCTGGCTGGAAAGCATCCCGGAGCAGAGTTTTGCTTTTGTATCAGCCCGGAAATCATCAAGGCTTTTGTAGGAGGAATTTTCCTTCACCTGCAGGAACCAGCCGCTGCCGAATATCGTGCAGGTATAACGCGCCATGCTGCGCCGGCGCTGGCTGTTGGAAACCCCTCCCAGGGCGCTGTTCAGGTCCGAGATGTCAAAGGCGCCTTCGTTCAGCCTGGTGAAGAGCGTGCTGCTGCTGGGCGGGTCTATATAGACGCGCTCGATCTCTATCGGCGCGGTGAGCTTATAGGCTATGCCCAGCTCGTCAAGCATCGCCCGCAGGAGCTGCTCATTCACTTCGGTGTAGGCGTTAAAGGAACCGGAGTATTTGTCCGGGTAGCTGCCGACCCTTATTTTCTTATTATTTATTATATCAGCAAGCGCGCCTGATGGGTTTTCGGGAAACGGCGCTTCATCAGGGGTCGGGTAACAGTCGGCCATATTCACTACCAGGGGGCCGAGGGGTTTTGTGATTTCCCGCCACGTGCCGCTGGCGAGGATGCGGATGAAGGCCGCGTCCAGCGCCGCCACCAGCTGGTCTTTGCCCGTTGCCGGAGGCTGCGGCTTTGCGCACTGGGCAAGCAGCCCGGCGCAGAGGAGCATTACAATCAGGGCGGCTAGTCCGGTGCCTTGTCCATAAGAACCTTTTTTCATGGTTGATTCTCCCTTCGCTGTAGATTTTTGTGCATGACCACAGAAGACGAGGAGGAGGAAACTGACCGCTGCAGGCTGCTGCTGCGTTTTCGCGCTGTCGTCTGTCTGGTGTAGCCCTGTATCAGGTATACAATTATTCCCGTCAAAAGAGAAGCAGCTTTATGCGGCCGGTCCCTCCCAAAAGGCAAAATTAAGGTTCCCCATTCACCGCTTCACCTTCCGCATTTCTTTGTGCCTCTGTGCCTTCTGCCTTTGTGCCTATTGCCTGCTCGCCGTAGCCTTGTACGAAGGCGGGTTGCCCCTTCACCTTTTAACCCATTTACCGACTCACCCACTCGCCGCGCTGTCGCTCTGGCGCAGCGGGTTCACCGATTCACCGGCCGCTTTTCACTTTTCACGTTCCACGTTTCACTTTCATCTTACGAGTCCCTAACCCCGAATCCCGAGCCCCTGCTTTCTCACGGCTTATAATACATAAGGTTGCGTGCATACGGCGCAATGAGCTGCTCAACACCTTCCTTCTCTTTTTTGCTCATCGGCCTGAATGAAGCGGCAAACTGCGCGTTTTCCTCAAGCTGGCTGATTGAGTCGCAGCCGATTACAGCGGTTGCTATTTTGTGGGAGAGGGCATAGCGATACAATGGTTTTAAGCTTAAAAACTGCGGGAGCTTCGCGGCAAACCCCCGGAAATAGACCTTCATGGCGATAACGCCCATCTTCTTTTTATTTGCCAGGGGCAGCACCGTCTCTATGAAACTCTCATGGCAGGGCTCGGCAGGATTAATCGGCAGCAGCACTGTGTCAAAAGAAAACAGCTCCAGGCACTGCTTCAAAATCTGCGGATCATGGTGGCCGGTCACGCCGATAAAACGCACCAGGCCTTTTTCCCGCGCTTCCACGAAGGCCTCGAGCGCCCCGTTTTTGCCGAATATCTCTTCTAAATCCTCCCCGGTCCGCACATCATGCACCTGCCACAGATCAAGATATTCGGTTTTCATGTTTTTCAGGGTTTCGTGCAAATGCTGCAGCGCGCCCTTTTTGTCCCGGGCGTGGGACTTGCTGTTTAAAAATATCTCGCGCCTTCTTTCTTTCAGGGCCAGCCCGTAATATGCCTCGCTGCCGGAATACGCGCGGGCAGACTCAAAATAGTTTATCCCCAGGTCAATCGCTTTATTGATGAGCTCGTAGGCCTCTTTTTCATAGCCATTGGTCCGGAGGACCCCTTCTCCGCCAAGGCCAAGAATCGTTACCTCAACGCCGGTTTTGCCGAGCTTTCGCTTTGATATATCCATAAAGAACCTGCCCGTGAAAGATTTTTATTACCTTGCGTTACTTCATCTTACCGGAATTATAAGAGCACTTTTAAAGGATTTATTCCAGATGTTTCAACTACCGCGCATACTAAAACGCATATAACCCTCATTAGCCTGTTGCTTTAAAACAATGAAAATTATGCTTATGTTAGGCAATAAGTTTATTGACATCTTTTTACCGTCATGATGATCGCCTATTGACACTAACAGCCCTTTTCCTTTATACTTTTTTCAGGAGGTAAGAGATATGGGTATAAAGGTAGCGTTGACAATAGAGCAGGTCGCCGAGACCTTAACCAACATGAATAGAGATGAGCTTAAAAACCTTGAGCTGCTGCTTGACAGAAAAACGACCGGCAGGATTCTAAAGCGGCGGAAAGAGGCCCGGGCAGGAAAAACTATTTCAATCCGTGATATGAAATCACTGAAGAACCTTTAATGTATCAGCCCGCATTCCATCCACAGGTAGATAAGGACTTATCCAGAATTGACATAAGCGTTCGCAGACAAATCCGCGATAAACATATCCCCAAAATTCTTCAAAGCCCCCGTGAAGCCGGTAAAAATCTTTCCGGTGCACTTGCAGGATTGAAAAGCTATCATTTTACCGCAAACAGAGTCGAATACCGAATAGTGTATGATATTATAGAGGAAACTGTTGTGGTGCTGTTTCTAATTGTAGGTCCGCGTGAAAATTTCTATACGCGTTTACTGAGAAGACTTGCCGGATAAAGAGCTTCGGGGGCCTTAATCCCCTCATTTCACTTTTCACCTTCCACGTTCCACTATTATAACTTTAACGAACGCCGACTCCTTTCCGTCCCGGCAGCTGCGCGTGGTTTTTTCTGCTACATCCTGCCCATGTTTTTGTGCAGCACGACAAGATAATACTGGTCCTGGAGGGCGACATCTGCCATCACGGCTCCGATGCACGGCCTGACCAGCAGCGCCTGCTCGCTTGAGTCAAGAAGGTTGAAAAGCTCCACACAGCACGTGCTGATAAACCGGGTCTCGTCTGTGGAGTAGGGCGCGCTAAAGAATGTTTTATCCGCCCGGAAGCGAGGGTTTATGAAATTGGCGTGCACCGCCGTCCACCGTATCAGGATGTCCTGGAAGGTAATTGCGGGGTTGCCGGTCATGCGGGCAAAGCCCTTGACCATCTCCTCCGCCCACTCTGAGGGGAAATCACCCCATGCCGCCGGCTCGCGACCAAGATATGCCCGGTCCTCGGATAGCTCCTCCCTGCCGTGCTGGTCAGGCATGCGGGGAGGCTCAAACGCGACCGGGGTTATGGTTGTTTCAAGAAACCCGGGAAAACCGTCGTCAAGAGCAAAGGATGAGGCGACCAGGTTTTGCCCGCTGAACCGGGACTCACGGTACCACGGGGTTGCGTCCGGGGAGCACAGCACCGGCCACACATGCGGCTCTGCGTACCCTATCTCGCCCTTCAGCACCTCGCACGGGCTGTACTGGGAACAGACCATCTCCACTCCCCGCACCTGCATCTTCTGCTTGAGCTGTGCCAGGTGTTCGTCATCAAGCCAATAGCTGTACTTCCACACCGTCTGCTGTCCATGCTGCATCTTCTACCTCCTTTCGAGCAGGTTTAATCCTGTTTGCCCCTCACTTATCTTCCGGGCGATTCACACCCTGAACCTGCGGCAGGCCCCTGTCTGTTTAGCAGGATTTTTAAAAGGCGCTGCTTCATGTTTTTCATATGAGCACTTTTAAAAGATTTATTCCAGAGGTTTAACTTAGAAATCCGCAATCTAAAACCTATGATAAAAGAGTCACTCATCGCCCGCCGTTCGGCCATGAGCTCACAGCCAAATGGTCACTCAGGACTCAGCCCTTATTTTTTGATGAAGTTCTTACGGTGGAAAAAAATAATGGTGAGTTAATTATCCATTGATAGGGTGTTGATTTTTTTATATAGATTTCAAATGACGATGACCTTGCTCCCAATAATTTCTATTTTTTAGGCTACTTGTATAAAATTGTCTATCTTAAAATCACTGCCCTGCTTCGAAGGTAAGGCATACCGCGTTGACTATGGCCTACCATATGGTCGGGGAGTGTTGATTGTTACGATAAATTGACTTGATTTTTTAGATTGCCTTGACCTGAAATCTACCATAGATTTTGCTTTTATAGTGTCGGCATGTTTGCGATTGAGTCATTATTGATATCCGCACA